>NPID01001956.1_pt3 | contig 51172 bp, 25 predicted proteins | sample 8637491 | NCBI WGS metagenome assembly NPID01 (sample SAMN07420843, study PRJNA396082) | bioreactor metagenome | isolation source: sample BA6 brine-fed electro-methanogenic bioreactor BA | place: Japan: Kochi | collected 2016-06-14 | reverse complement strand
ATTACACTACCGATGTTGATGGTATTGTAACCATTACCGAAGTTGTAGATGGAACACATGCATACACAGTTACAATGGAAGGTTACGATCCCGAAACTGGTGAGATTGTAGTTGACGGTGCTGATGTTGAGCAAACCATTACCTTAACCATTACAGGTATTGACAACGGAATGCTTAGCAACCTTACAGCATACCCCAACCCATTTAGCAGTCACATTACCATTACTAACGCNNGAAAAGGTTAACCGCGTAATTATTACAAACCTAATTGGACAACAAGTAATGAATGTAACACTTAATGGAACTGAACCTATCAACACTAGCGAACTTGCCAAAGGCATTTACCTTGTTACTTTTGAGGGAATGAATGGTGAACGCGCTGTACGTAAGATGGTGAAGAAATAAACTTCCTTTTATTTAATAATAAAAAAACCCCGAACAATTCGGGGTTTTTTTATTGGATAAACCCATGGGTTTATACCATTAATTCTCCCAAGTAAACTGTTCATCAAAAAAAGATTATTATGAACAATTGTTCATATAATTTCCTCTAACTTTAGTTAGGTGTTCAGTCGGCAAATGAATTGATCTTCTTTGGCCTAAAAGCACTTTTTATTAACCCTAACTATTAACAAAAACCAATTAGCTATGAGAAATTTTTTTACAATTATGGTGGTTATGCTAATTGCATTTACCGCAACCGCTCAAAAAACAAATTCCCATGCGGAAACAAGGATTAATAACATAAAGAAAGAAAATCCTGTCGAAGCTAAGGAAACAGCCCCCCCATGGATTAAACAAAAAACGGCAATTATGGATGAAAGCTTTGAAACATGGCCGCTTACCGATTGGGGCTTTTTCTCCTACGGTGATGAGGCAACTTGGCAGCAAACCAATGCACAGGCTCATTCGGGTACCTACTGCGTTTATCACGACGATGATAATGTTACAACAAACTGTAACGACTGGCTTGTATCGCCCCAAATTACAATAACCGAACCCAATACATTGCTATCTTTTTGGCAATATCAAAATTTTGGGTCATACTACGAGCTCCACGAAGTTGTGATTTTAGATGGTCCCGATCCATCGACAGCAAATACCCTAGAACTACTTTTAACTGGAGCAGGCACTGAAGATACTTGGACTGAGCACATTTACTATCTATCAGCTTACGAGGGACAAGATATTTACATTGGCTTTTATTATGAAGGAGATTATGCTGATGAGTGGTATATTGACGATTTTATGATCTATACTGTAGAAGACAATGATCTAGGCATTAACTCCCTCACTCCGAGCGGAATAATTACATCTACAGACCCAATTACCCCAACCGTTACCATACAAAACTACGGTGGGATAGCCCAATCAACTTTCGATATTACCCTTGTTTCCGATCCTGCCGGATATAGCGAAACCGTTTCAAACCCAGGCACAATTGAACCAGGTGCTATACTAACCATTGATTTCCCAAATTGGTCGCCTACCGATGGCTCCTACACCCTAACAGCAACTGTAGTACTTGCTGATGACGCTAATTCTGAAAACGACATTGCTACTTCTGAAGTTGAGGTTAGGATAAACGACTTGGGGGTTAACACCGTTACACCTAGCGGAGTAGTTTCTACAGGCAGTACAATTACTCCAACAGTTACAATAGAGAACTATGGTGGAGTAGCACAATCGACCTACCATATTACGCTTGTTTCTGACCCCGCCGGATATAGCGAAACCGTTTCAAACCCTGGGACAATTGAGCCAGGCACTACGCTAACCATTGATTTCCCCGATTGGTCTCCAGCCGATGGCACATATACTCTAACAGCGACAGTCGTTTTTGCTAACGATGGATTTTCTGGAAATGATATAGCCACCTCTGAAATTGAGGTAAGGGGCGTTGGTTTTGGCGATGTAATTCATTCATTCAATACTGAAATGGCTGGATGCGCTGGGATTGAAACTGATGGCAACCATATATATACCGTTTATTGGAACCCAGGTACTGCCGGAAGAAACTTTGATAAGTATACTATGGACGGTACATTTGTTGAAGAATTTGAAATTACAGGAGTTTCTGCCGTAAGAGATTTGGCTTACAATCCAGCAACTGGATATTTCTATGGTGCAGCGGCAAATACTACGCTATGGGAAATGGATTTAGAGAACAAAACACTTGTTAGTACCATTACTGCTCCAGTAGAATGCCGCGCTATTGCATTTGACGAGGGAAGCAATACGCTTTGGGCTAACAATTGGAGCACCGATTTAACTGAGTTTGACCTAACAGGCACTGCAACGGGCAACTCATTCCCCATAACAACTAGTATATATGGTGCTGCATACGACAAATGGTCTGATCCCGAAAACCCAACTTTATGGCTATTTAACAACGGCGAAAACCCTGAAACCATTGTTGAATATACCATGGACGGTACTGCTACAGGAAGGCAAATTGATATAACAACGGTACCTGGGTATGCTTCAGGAGGCATTGGAGGCGGATTAGCATCATTTGAGGCTGACGGAGTTGCTTACTTACTAGCAAACATCCAGCAAGATCCTAACCTAATTGTTAAGTTCTACCTAGTTTCAACAGCCGAAACTTACTCGGTTACACTAACTATTAATGACGGTACTGACCCACTTGAGGGTGCAACCGTTACCTTCGATGGCGATAATTACACTACCGATGTTGATGGCATTGTTACTATTGCTGATGTTGCTGACGGAACACATGCATATAGCGTTGCAATGGACGGTTACGATACCGCAACTGGCGACATTGTGGTTGACGGTGCTGATGTTGAGCAAACCATCACCTTAACACCAGCTGTAGCAACTTACACCGTTACCCTTACCGTTGTTGACGCCGATGGCGCAATTGAGGGCGCAACCGTAACCTTCGATGGCGATAATTACACTACCGATGTGGATGGTATTGTTACCATTGCCGATGTTGCCAGCGGAACATACGCATTTAGCATTGCAATGGATGGGTACGATACCGAAGCTGGCGACATTGTAGTAGCCGATGCTGATGTTGAGCAAACCATTACCCTAACCATTACAGGTATTGATAATGGCCTACTTAGTAACCTTAAGGTTTACCCCAACCCATTTAGTAGCCACATTACCATTACTAACGCCGAAAAGGTTAACCGTGTGGTTATCACAAACCTTATTGGACAAATAGTAAAAGACGTAACGCTTAATGGCACCGAAACCATTAGCACAAGCAAACTTGCCAACGGCATTTACCTTGTTACCTTCGAGGGAATAAATGGTGAGCGCGCTGTTCGTAAGATGGTGAAGCAATAGTATTCCATATCAAATGGTCTGAATTTAAAAGGCTATTAAAAACAAAAACCTGACAGGAGAATTTTCCTGTCAGGTTTTTTCTTTCTCATTTAATGCAACCTATAAACTATTGCTATAACTAAAATATTTCCCTCTGATGTTGCTAACCTATAAAACCAATACTATTCATGCCAACAATCATTCAATCAACCCAATACCTTAACTCGCAACCCTCCAAACTCGTCACCCTGTCACTCAATCTTCCTCAACCTCAATTGTTCTATCAACCCTCTCCTCACCCTCGGCATATCTGCGAATTTTTATATTGAAGGCTGCCATAAAAATGCTCATAAACGGACTGATAATATTGAAAAATGCATAAGGCAAATAGGTAAGAACTGGAACTCCCAGCACAGCCGATTGCGTTGCACCACAAGTATTCCATGGAATTAGCACAGAGGTAACCGTTCCCGAATCTTCCAGTGCCCTACTCAGCACTTCGGGTTTAAGGCCACGGTCGCGGTAAGTTTTTGAGAACATCCTACCCGGTACTACAATGGAAATGTACTGGTCGGATGCGGTAACGTTGAAAAACATACAGGTCCCAACAGTTGTGGCAACCAGCGAACCGGTTGACTTTGCAAACTTTATAACGCTTTCGGTTATTCGTACCAACAACCCTCCTGCTTCCATTACACCACCAAATATCATTGCCGATAGAATTAGCCAGATGGTATTAAGCATTCCGGCCATACCTCGTGTACTTAAAAGCTCGTTAACCTGCGCATCATCAGTTACAATAGCAATATCGCCGAACATACTCTGCATTACAGCAACGTACGACGATTTAAGGTAGCTACCATCAATTTTCGATACTTGCTCAACCACATGAGGCTGAAAGATTACAGCAAAAGCAGCCCCCAGAAGCGTACCAACCATTATTGCTGGTAGGGGTGGCATCTTTTTCACTATCACAGTTATGAGAATTGCAGGCACTAGGAAAAGCCACGGCGTTATGTTAAACGAATTTTCAATTGCATGGAGTGTAGACTCAACACTTGCTTGCCCTCCGGTATGCTTATAGGTTAAGCCAATTACAAAAAATATTACTATTGTAATTATAATTGATGGCCCTGTGGTAAAAACCATATACCGAATATGCGTAAATAAATCGGTGCCAGCCATTGCTGGGGCAAGATTGGTAGTATCGGATAAAGGCGACATTTTATCGCCAAAGTAGGCTCCCGAAATAATTGCTCCTGCCACAACCCCTTCGCTAAAACCCAAGGCATTGCCAATACCAAGTAGCGCAACACCAATGGTTGCAACTGTTGACCACGAACTACCCGTTGCCAGCGAAACCATAGAGCAAATAATAACCGTAGCAACAAGAAAAATACTTGGGTTTAAAATCTTCAACCCATAGTATATCATTGCTGGCACAACGCCGCTTAACAGCCAGGTTCCGGCTAACGAACCTATAAGCAACAGTATAAGCATTGATGGCATAGCAGAGCCAATACTTTTTACAACCTGCTTGCGCACATCGGTCCACTTATGGCCAAGCACAACTGCAACAATTCCTCCTACAGTTGCCGCTAAAAGCAATGCAATTTGGTTTGCTCCCGAAAGCGTATCCTCCTTAAAAAAGTATACGTTAAGCACCAGGAATGCTATAAGAAAAAGAATAGGAATAAACGCTTGAAACAGCGAAGGCTTTGATATTTTTACCATTGCATTATCCAAAAAATTCAACAAAAGTTGAGAAAGATAACCATTTTATCGAATACAAACATAAATGTGCTCACAATATAAATTAACAAGTATCACTATTAAGTTAAATCGAAAAAAAGCAATATGTCAGCATCATAAAAACAGCCTAAAACTAGCATAATTCAGCATACAACAACATATTGCACTATCTATATTCTGACATTTTTTTAGCAATAGCTGTTTACAACCAATAATTACTATTATATTTAGCCAAAACCTAAACACCCATTTTTTATGCAAAAACTTGTTGAGAAATACTGCGAAATGCCCACCGGCATTAGAAGACCAATGTGGAGGCTTTGGCACAACCTTATCATTAAATTTGATAAGAATAAGGATGCAATTTTTATGAACTATGGCTACCAGAGCCTAAATGGTGACCCAAGACTTGAACTTGACGAAAAAGATGAAATTAACAGATACTGCATACAGCTTTACGATTACGTTGTAAACAAAGCGGAGATTAAAGACAAGGATGTACTTGAGGTTGGCTCAGGCCGAGGAGGTGGAGCATCGTACATTACTCGCTACTACAAGCCCAAATCGTACACAGCCATGGATATTTCATCCAGTGTAATAAACTTTTGCAACAGCTATCATGCGGTAGATGGGCTTAAGTTTGTAACCGGCGTTGCCGAGGAACCCCCATTTGCCAACGAATCGTTCGATGTTGTGGTTAACGTTGAGTCGGCTCGATGCTATAAGAGCTTAAAGAAGTTTTTCCAAGAGGTTCACCGTATGCTAAGGCCAAACGGTCATTTTTGCTTTGCCGATATGGTAAAAAAAGGTGAATACGAATCGATTAAAGAGCAGCTATTAAATACTGGTTTTGAAATTGTTGATGAGCAAGAAATTGGTCAGAACGTTGTTAAAGCACTCGATTTCGACCACGAGCGGAGGCATTCAACCATTGACAAGAAGATTCCTGGTTTCCTAAAAAAATCGTTTCTACAATTTGCAGGAGCCAAAGGAACTGAGCGTTACGATTCGTTTGCCTCGGGCAGAATGCAATACTGGAGACTCGTTCTGAAAAAAATTAGCTAAGGATACAGCAATCCTTTATGCCTGTTACAAGCAGGGTTGGCAAGCCAACCCTGCTTGTGTGCTTTTAATAGCAAGAAAACAACATTAACCCTCTCATATATTTTAGAGTAAACCCTTCAAAATATGCATATCTCTGCGTATATTTGGTTAGCATTTAATATATCGTACCATGGCAGTGAAAGGCAACAAATTTGGAGCATTTAAAGGAGTATTCACTCCTTCCATCCTTACAATACTTGGCGTAATAATGTACCTAAGGCTTCCCTGGATTGTTGGGCAAGCCGGGCTTTGGGCTACCCTAGGGATAATTTTAGTTGCACACATTATTTCAGCAACTACTGGCTTAAGCGTAGCAAGCATTGCAACCGACAAAAAGGTTGAAACAGGAGGAACTTACTACATGATTTCACGTAGCCTTGGGCTTCCAATTGGTGGTACACTTGGATTAGCACTCTTTGTAGGGTTATCGTTTAGCGTTAGCCTATACATTATTGGTTTCTCCGAAACGCTACTTACCGCTTTTGGATACGAGGTAACAATTAACACCATTCGTATTGCTGGTGTAATTACTCTACTCGTTGTAACTATAATTACCTTTATTAGCACTAACCTAGCCCTTAAAACCCAATTTGTAATTCTAGCCGTACTCGTTCTATCGGTTGCATCAATTTTACTTGGCAAACACGATTTAGCCCCCAAAACTCCACTTAGCGGTATGGCAAGCAACTCGCTTCCGTGGATTGCACTTTTTGCAATATTCTTCCCAGCGGTAACGGGTTTCGAGGCTGGCGTATCTATGTCGGGCGATTTGGCCAATCCTAAAAAGGCAATTCCTAGAGGCACAATAACCGCTATTGTAGTTGGCTTGGTTGTTTATATTGCACTAGCCTTTTTCTTTTCGCACACCGTTGAGCGCGACTCACTTGTAAACGACCCTGCCGTTTTGCTTAACATATCGTTATATTCACCTCTTGTTTTAGCTGGCATTTGGGGGGCTACCCTTTCATCGGCTTTTGGAAGTATTCTGGGGGCACCTAGGATTCTTCAGGCAACAGCCATGGATAGGATTACACCTAAGATTTTTGCTAAAGGAGTTGGAACAGGAAATGAACCACGTAACGCACTAATTCTAACTTTTTTTATTGCCCTAGGGGGCATACTTATTGGCGAACTAAACGTTATTGCCCGTGTAGTTTCCATTTTCTTCATAATTACCTATGGTTTTTTAAACCTAACCTGCGCTATTGAGAACTGGGCTGGTTCCGATTTTAGGCCCTCATTCCGCATACCTGCTTGGATTAGCATAATAGGAGCACTTGCCTGCTTTGTGGTGATGATTCAGCTCGATTTTGCGGCCATGATTGGTGCTACAATAATTCTTGGTGCCATATTTTTGCTGCTTAAACGCAAAGAGCTTAAGCTTCAAAGTGGCGATACATGGGGTGGATTTTGGTCATCGCTGGTTAAGTATGGACTAATTAAACTTTCATCAGCAGACTCCAAAGCACAGCGAAACTGGCGCCCAAACATTATCCTTTTTAGCGGAGGAGCAAACGCTCGACCTCACCTTACCGAAATGGCTCGCACTCTAGTTGGTAAACAGGGAGTTTTTACAAATTTTGATCTTGTTGAAAAAAGGGACGATGACAATCTATTCGAAAAACCAGCAAAACCCTCAATTGAAATCGATGGGCATGGGAAAAAAATAATAACCCGAAAACATATTTGCAATAACATTTACGAAGGAATTGAAATGATTACACGAGTGTACGGTTTCTCTGGATTTGAACCCAATACCGTACTACTAGGCTTACCTAAAAATGGCAAAAAGATAAGTTCGCTTAACAAAACACTCGGAACAATTCGATCTGCTGATCATAACATCCTCCTATACAACCATGTTGAGCGGTTAACATCGCTTACACCAAAAACTATTGACCTATGGTGGAATGGCAACAGCCGAAACTTTAACTTTGGGCTATCTCTTTTGAAGTACATTTCAACAGATAGCTATTGGCGCGATGCGCAAGTTCGCATTTTTGTAGTAAACTATAATACATCAAAAACCGATACAATATACTCTCTGCTTAACCAAGCCGCCGATAATGCAAGGCTTATGGTATCTGTTAAGGTAATTAATAATGCAACTGAAAGAATTGCTGAACTCGACATTATTAAAAGTGAATCGGCCAATGCCAGCTTAGCGTTGCTCGAACTCTCGCTATTTACTGCCAACAGTAACCCTCAGCACGAAAACAGTATCGAAGAGGTTACCGACCTACCCTTTTCAACCTTACTAATTGAAGCAAGCAGTGGTTTTGAATTGGTTAACGCCAACACCCAACCCGAAAAGCTTAAACAAAGTAACGAGGTACAGATTACCACTCCACTTGAAGAAACAATTAAGCTTCCCGAAAAAGAAATTCTAGCCGAAGTTATTAGGAATACCACAAAAAAACAGGAAGAGCTAATAAATAACCTCAACAAAAGTTCGGTAAGCAGTACCCTTCAACAGCTAACAGCATATACCGATGATTTAGTGGCGGTAGTAGCAAAGCTTTTTTCATCGCTTGAACAAATTGGCGATAATCAAGGAAAAAACTTAAGTATTTCGAAAGTAATTTCCGACTTCACATTTCAAACTAAGGCAAAAGTATCGAAATTTAGGGATGAAACCCTTGCCGAAACAAGCAAAAATCTGAATGAATCACTTGAGGTATACGTTGAGCATGTTGAGAAAAGCATACAATCTCTCCCAAGTAAGCTAACCATAAACCTGAACCGAAACGAGTTTAAAACTCGCAAAAACGATTCATTCTCCATTCGCCTATTCAAAACACGAATCAAACTAAAGGGATCGTTACTTGGATGGCCCATTTCGCATAAAGTTGACATTAAGAATACTGCCGAAATCTTCTTAAAGCAAAATAGGCTCGAAGCGCTTAACGATTACTACGAACAGCTTGGCTTAGCAACCTTCAGGCACATTAGCAATCTCAGGAAATGCTTAATTGAACTTGCAAAAAGCGTTGATAATGAAACCTTAACCCCTGATAAACTAAATGAGCTTAAAAGAAATACAAACGAATCATTTACCGAAGCAAAAGCAGAGCTAGAAAAAGTATTTAGCAGAATTGCGAATGCGTTAACCGCCGATTTGGAAAGAAACATCCAGCGTTTTAGCTTTGCCATTGGAAAGCCCGAAACAAAGTACCTCATTTCACCTTACAGAAAAATTGCGAAAAAGAGAACAATCTCAATTGCAAGTATTGAAGAGCTACCAAAGGTATACAGCGATAACATATATCTATACACAAACAAAAACCTACTCGAGTTTATCCTCATATCGCTAAACCATAGGTTTAGAATAAAGCTAACAAAACAAGCCGATGAGCTTAACCGATGGGCAAACAGTAAACTAACCGAGGCCAACAAAGAGCTTTCGGCAGTATTTGCCGAGTTAGTCTCGGCGAATGAGCCTCCCGAAGTGGATGCAATAAGCCAAAAAATAGCCGATTTAAAAAAGACAGAAGTACAAGAACGCTTTGAGGCCCTATTTAAGGACATAAACAGCATTATTGATGAGCTGCCCGAAACAATTACGGTAAACGACGATAACTTTTTTGCACTAATCGATTCGGGTAAATTTCCACCCAGCGAAACTCGCGAAATTGAGCTTCGCCAAAAGGCTAAACTCTACGTTGGCACCGAACTTATTAGCAATGCCCGAACCGAAATGGATACGCTTTCCAACTCATTTAAAGAGCTATCAACAATGCTTACCGATAAGCTAAGGCTAACCCTGTTTAATATTGAAAATAGCATAACCTCCGACGATGGCAAAGAAAGCATACCCGAAAATGACAACAGGAAACAGCTGGTAAATGAGTTAAAAAAGGCAATTGAAACCGAGCAACTGCATGTAAAGGGGCTACTAAACAAATTTGAAACCCAGCTAAACTCTTATTTAAAACATGCTCTCGAACCGCTTCACCAAATGGTTTACAGCAAACAACACGACATTAAGAAGAGCAAAAAATCAGGAAAAGCCAAGCAGCCCTCATTTGCTAAAAAAAACATAGTAAAAATTGGAAACTTCTTTAACAAACAGTTTGTAAATGTTGTATACTCGCAAAGCGAGGGGATTATGCTTGCCAATAAGCTTACCTCATTCGAATCGGAGTTTAAGGTAAGCAACCAGTCAATTCAGGAGATGATTGTGAAACTCTCACCATACGAGCATTCGGGTCGTAAAATACCATTTTATTACGTTAGCTTGTTTTCGGGCAGCACTACACTGAGCAAGGACCTTTGGATAGAACGGCCAAAAGAACAGGAAGAAGCGCAACGTATTATTGAAAGGTTTAAAAGCGGGTTTAGCGGCGCTTTAATTATTAGCGGCGACAGAAACTCGGGAAAAACAACGCTATCAAAATACATAGCAAAAACACTATTGCCAAGCTACAGCCTTCATATCGTTAGGGCGCCTAAAGGAGGGTCAACCAATATCGATGAGTTTACCAAATCGCTTAGCAATGCCCTTAACGTTGCTATTGATCCATACTACTTCCTTTCATCGTCGCCCCAAAAAAGGGTAATACTAATAAACGATCTTGAACTTTGGTGGGCAAGGCACGAAAACGGATTCGATGTGGTTAAACATATTTTAGATCTTATTGAAAAGCATGGTAAAAAAATACTTTTCATAATTAACTCAGGTACCATTGTCTACCAGCTCATCAACAAAGTAATTAATATTGATGCTTACGCCATGGGGCATATTAGCTGCGAACCTTTTGATGCCAAAGAGCTAAAAGAGCTAGTTACACTCCGACATAAAACGGGTGGACTAAAATTTACGCTTAATAGCAAATCGGAGGACTCGCTTAGCGAATGGAGCTATGCCAAGCTTTTCAACCGCTATTTCAACCTAAGCAACGGAAACCCAGGCTATACAATGAACAGCTGGTTGGCTAATATTTCGAAGGTGGTAGGTAAAACAATCCACATTAATCCGCCCAACATACCCAATCTAACCCACCTTAATGGTATCAGCGATGACCTTTGGATGGTTATTCTTCAAATTTCACTACTCCGCCGTTGCTCACCCTATCGGTTATCGGTAGTGCTAAGGCAAACGGAACATGAAACCAGATTGCTTCTCATTGAGATGCTTCGCTCGGGGCTTGTTGATGAACGGTTCCCGAATGTATTTGCCCTTAATGCGATGCTCGAACCATTTTTGCTTAGCAAAATGCGTGAGAAAGGACTATGCTAATAATTAATTGAACAAAAACACCACTGTGAATTAAGCTATGATAAGAACACTATACTATTTGGCGTATGCAATTGGCATTTTTATTCTACTTAGGTTAGCATGGCGATTAACCAAAAAGGCCAACGCAAATAAAAAGTACCATAAGCTAATTATGAGAGGGTTTCCAATTTTGGAACTTGCCATTTGGGCTGGGTACCTTCTTTGGCTAGTTAATCATGCTTTTGGCGATTCGGAATATTTCACCCTCACCGTTGCTTCAATTCTCATTATCTTTCTGATTATTATCAGCTGGTATTTTTTTCGCGATTTCATCGCAGGGATTATCCTTAAGGCTGAATTCCCCTTTGAAATAAACCAGCGCATTACAACCCAAAGCTGCGAGGGAACCCTAAAAAAACTTGGATATCGCACGCTTGAACTTGAAATGGACAGCGGCGATATTGTTAAAATTCCCTACTCGCAAATAGCATCGCATTCAATCCATCTACAAAACATGGAAGACAGCCTCAGAGGCCACGAAACGCTGGTAGTAGCAAATGCAAGCATCCCCATTCAAAAAGCAAAAGAGCAAATCATAAAAGAGGTTCTACTAACCCCATGGTCAACAATTAAACAGCTACCAACCATAAGGGTAGTTGAACAAACCGACCAGACAAATACCTACAGCGTACATTTTCACTCAGTATCATCAAAACATGCAGCAAGCATTAGCCAACACCTGAAAACCATTTTTGATGGTAATTCTAGCAAAACTCCCGAATAGCTTGATTGGATTTAGCCAATAGTCAACATTTGGCATTTTTATGTGTTAACTATAACGATTTAACTGTTAAACGTACAAACACACACGAAAAATGAGCAAGATAGAAATTCAACTTCCGGCCATGGGCGAAGGTATTATTGAAGCAACAATTACGCGCTGGCTAGTTTCAGCGGGTGACGAGGTTTCCGAAGATCAATCAATTGTTGAAATTGCAACCGATAAGGTCGATTCAGAAATCCCCTCGCCTACATCCGGAAAAATAAAAGAACTTCTATTTGCCGAGGGTGACACACCACAGGTAGGACAGGTAATTGCAGTTATTGAAACAGAAGCAGAGAATGAACAAAAAAACGAAGCGAAAAGCACTAGCCAAATACCACCAAAAGAAGAAGAGTCAAGTAAAGAACCAGAAATAAAAAAGATAAATGAGCATGAAGAGGGCAATACTAATGAAGCAAAATCCACTTTACATTTAAGCCCTCTAGTTAGAAGCATTACTAAAAAGGAAGGTATATCCGATGATGAGATTGCCAACGTTAAAGGAAGCGGTTTAGGCGGACGCATTACTCGCGATGATATACTGGCCTACATCGATAAGCGAAACTCTATTACCGAAAAGCCAAAGGCAGTTCAAGTGAATAACGACACTAAAACATCGGGCGATGTTGAAATTATTCACATGGACCGAATGCGTAAGCTTATTGCCGAACACATGGTTATGTCGAAGCAAACATCGGCACATGTAACATCGTTTATTGAGGTTGATGTTACAAATCTTGTAAACTGGCGAAACAAGGAAAAAGAAGCATTCCAAAAACGTGAGGGACACAAGCTAACGCTTACCCCACTTTTTGTTGAAGCAACCGTTAAGGCGCTAAAAGAGTTCCCTACCATAAATGCATCGGTTGATAACGACAAAATACTTATCCGAAAAAACATCAACATTGGACTGGCAACCGCATTGCCTAATGGCAACCTTATTGTTCCGGTTATTGCCAATGCCGATAAGCTAAACCTATCGGGCTTGGCCGAAAAGGTTAACGATTTGGCGCACCGAGCACGCGAAAACAAGCTTCAGCCTAACGAGATACAAGGAGGCACATTTACCATAACTAACCTTGGAATGTTTGATACTCTTAGTGGAACACCAATAATTAACCAGCCACAAGTAGCGATACTTGCTATTGGAGCCATTAAAAAGCGGGTAGTGGTTATTGAGTCGGGAAACGGCGACACCATTGGCATTCGCCAAATGGCAATTCTATCTCTCTCCTACGACCATCGTGTTGTTGATGGCGCAATGGGCGGAATGTTTCTTAAAGCAGTAAAGGAAAAATTAGAGGATTACTAAAATTCGCTGTTGATAACACTGCTTTTTTTATAAGTTTTTTTGTGGAAAGCATTAAAATTCTTTACTTTGATTAAAATTTGTATTTTAGCATTAATCTTTACAATGGCTAGTACAAGTTTTTGAGCAAACCATAGCAGGATTTTAATGAAGAAAATTCTTTACACCATAATATTTTCTTGCATCCTAACAACAGTATTCTCTCAACGGACATCTTACTTCCGTAGGATCTTTGTTGATGCAGAGTACTACCTACTCTACGAAGATTACAAGGATGCACTTCCGCTTTACCTGGAACTTCATGGTGCTTTTCCCGATAATGCCAACGTTGCATACCGTATTGGTCTTTGCTACCTAAACATACCCAACGAGAAAAACAAATCGCTTAAATTTTTTGAGCAAGCAAAGCACAGTATAACCAATTCGTACAAAGAGGGCTACTTTACCGAAACTCAAGCCCCACGAGAAGTTTACCTTCACTACGGCAGGTCACTTCGCATTGCCAACGAGTTTGATAAAGCAAAGGAAGCATTCGAGAAATACCAAGGTTTGCTTTTTGACGAAGACAAAGAGGAAAAGCAGCTGCTAAACCTCGAGCTAAAAGCAATTGCATATGCAAAAGAGCTAATAGAAAAACCAGCGAGCATTAAGTTTACCTCAGCGGGCAAAACAGTAAACACTCGCTTTGCAGAGATAAACCCTGTTGTATCATCCGACAACCAAACAATGGTTTATACATCGGCGCAACAGTTTTACAACGCAATACTAATAAGCACCAAGCGAGCAAACGTATGGACACACCCCATAAACATAAACAGCCAAATGTTTGCCGATGGAGCAATTGCTACCGTTGGGCTCTCAGCCGATGGAACTACACTCCTGCTCGCACGTAATGACAACGACATTTATAACCTCTACACCAGCACGCTCGATACTGCAAGCAACACGTGGGGCATACTAACTAAACTCCCAAAAGAGATTAACACCCGCAGCTGGGAAAACTATGCCGCCTTTAGCCCAACTGGCGATACGCTATACTACTCGAGCAACAGACCAGGAGGTATGGGAGGATTCGACATATACATGTCGACAAAAAACGCCGAGGGCTGGTCCGAGGGGGTAAACTTGGGCTCATCGGTAAATTCTCCTTTCGACGATATAGCCCCTACCCTTTCGCACGATGGAAAGAAGCTTTTTTTCTCCTCAGTTGGACACCAAACTATGGGTGGTTTCGACATCTTTGTGTCGGAGAAAAGAAATGGTAAATGGTCAAAACCCACCAACATGGGCTATCCGCTTAACACAACCGACGACGATGTATTCTTCTACCCCATTGGCGATGGAACAAAAGGCTATATCTCACGCTTACTCCCACAAAGCTTTGGCGATAACGACATATATCTTGTTGAATTCGAGAATGCAACAGATGTCTCTGACCAAAACAATAAAACACAAGAAAACACCTTAGAGTCAGCTGAAAAACTTGGGGCATTAAAATCCTCTAGCCAAAAACCTATTCCACTTATCTTCCCTTAGCCAAGTTAACAGCGTTACACAAGATACCTGTTTTGGCATACAGCTTTTGACTTACATGTTGCTAACAATTACGCTACAATACAACATTTTTAAGTATATTTGGTAAAGTTTTTCAATTAATGTAGCATAATATAATTATGAAACTTCGTTACATACTTACTTTATTCATATCAACCCTAATAGGCATTGCCAGCTTTAGCCAAACGCAGCAGGATATTAACAACCTCTTCAGAGATGCAAATGCCTACTTCTATTTCGAGGATTACGAAGAAGCCCTTGCCCTTTACCTTGATATTTACGAGAGTTTCCCAAACAACCAAAATATTGATTATCGCATTGGAATTTGCTATCTAAATATTGCTGGCAAAAAAGAAAAAGCCATTCCCTATCTCGAGCGTGCAGTGCAAAACGTATCGCACCGTTACAACGAAAGTTCAATTAAAGAAACCCAAGCCCCTATCGACGCATACTTCTACCTCGGAAATGCCTACTTTATAGCCAATAGGCTAAACGATGCTGAACGCACATACAACACGTTTAGAAATAGCATTAAAAATGAGCGCAAGTACGACATGGAGTATTTAACACATCAGTTTGACGGACTTAAACAGGCGCGTACCATAAAAAACTACCCCGTAAACTATCTACAAAGCAACTTAGGCGAGGTTATCAATAACCGGTTTCCAAACTTTAACCCCGTAATTTCAGGCGACGGAAAAACTTTTGCATTTACCACCAAGGAAAGATTCTACCAATCGATTAACGTATCGTGTAAAACCAATGGGAAATGGGGTCGCCCAGCTAATATCACCCTCGACCTAGTTGTAGATGGTGTTTGCTCAACCCTTTCGCTAAACTACGATGGAACCGAAATATATCTCTTTAAGGATGATAATCACGATGGTAACATCTACGCATCAAACTTTACCGATGGGAAATGGAGCCCAATGAAAAAGCTAAACGAAAACATAAACACCGAAGCCTACGAAACACACGCAAGCATTTCGGCAGATGGCTCCACGCTCTATTTTGCTAGCAACCGAGAAGGTGGTTTTGGTGGGCTCGACATATACTACTCGCAGCGCGATGCCAATGGCAACTGGGGTTCAGCAATAAACCTAGGGAAAAGTGTTAACACCCAATTCGACGAAAACACCCCATTTATTACAAACGATGGAAAAACTCTTTTCTTTGCCTCGGATGGGCACAAAGGTGTAGGAGGTTATGACATCTACTTCTCGCAGCAGCAAAGCGATGGCAAATGGTCGAGCCCAATAAACTTAGGATACCCAATAAACACAACCGACGATGAGGTTTTCTACCAACCTATCGACGAAGGTGCAATGGGCTACATGGCAGCATTCGACCCAAAGGGATTTGGCGAAACAGACATTGTACAAATTGAAATATTCCTGCCTCGGTACAAGCGAAGCATTGTTTCGTCGAGCGACTACTACGCCCGTAAAGCAAGTTTACCCCCCAAAACGCTTATTGTTGATACGGTTAACCTCTCGGGAACGGCACTGCTCGACCCAACTCGGCCCGAGCACCTTAACTACATTGCTAGCGATAGCCGATACACCCTTTTCTTTGAAGGCAAACCCTACGACCTGAAGGACCAATCGATAGCACAGGAACTTTTTGCAACAAGGCAAAACGAAAGGCTAACAGCCGACGATCAGCCTGAACCAATAACACCATTACCCAGTAGTATAGTAAAAGATGAGCTAATTTCGCAAAACGATTCAACAGCAACACAGCAAGCAAAAACCGACAGCTTATTTGCTACGCTTAATAGCCATCAGGATAATGACACAGAAGCTAATGATGAAATTACTGAGAAAGGTGATTCGATAGTTCAAATTGCCGAGATACAAATAATTAACGATTCGTTATCCCTCAAAACCCAATCCGAACTGTTCGAAATTTTATCGGCACTTGCTAACGATAGGCTAAACAGCGAGCTAACTGCAATGCTGAACCAAAACTGGAACTTGCCCTCGGATGTACTGAAAATAAGGCTAAAAAGCCTTACGGCTTATGCCGACTCAACTAACCAGTCAGCTGAGCTTAGCAAAGTTTTTGCAAGCCTAATGGATATTATCACAACAAAAAGCTCTGAAGGAAAAACAAGGCAATCGAGACAGATTGCGCAAAAAACCCTAGATGAAGAATTCTTTTTTAGGCTTCAAAAAATTAAACGCAAAGCAAGCTCAGGCCTTGCCCTTCTTCTCGACGAAGCTATACTCACTCAACCCGAAATCTCATCATTCAGCACTTTGCTAGCCTATTTGATGAGCGAAAAAAGCAATGCTTTCAAACCATATATCAATGAGTTTCTTATGCTAATTGCCGAAGAGAGCATAAACAGCTTTAATTCGCTATCGAAAGAGCATAAGGATGAAATTCTCATAACGCTTACCCACAAGCATGCCCCTGTTTATGGCATTCTTCTCATTTCATTTGTAGCATTTGCTGGATTATTAATACTACTGTTTATTCTCCGAAAATCGAAAAAGAAGAAGAAATAAGTAAGCAATAAGTATTAACGGCAAAGCACAGCAATTTTCTTGCTGTGCTTTGCTGCTATAAAGCGCATGTGGTGCTTAGCTTTACGAACAAAATCAAAAACTGTTAACAAGCTGTAACCCATAAGTGGAAAAGTAGTGGCTCTTTTTTATGCAAAACATAAAAAAATATCATATTTTTGTTTTTGCAGCTTAAGTTGCAACGTGTAAAAAAACAATAGCTTAAACCACCAAACCCTAAAGCATTTTAACCTATACCGTTTGTCCTATGAGACTGAAACCGCCCAAAGAACTAAGACGAATATGCTTGTGGTTTGCCTTTGCGCTGGCACTTGTCACTTCAACAGGAAACTTATTACCTGCGCAAAATACCGAGCCAGATTTTAAAACCCTTTTCACCGATGCCGAATACTACTTCCTGTTTAACGATTTTCAGGAAGCACTGCCTCTTTACCTTAAGGCACTCGATAAAGCACCTACTAATGCTAACATTTACTATCGCATTGGCCGATGCTACCTAAATATTCCTGGCCTTAAGCACAAGTCAATTTCTTTCCTCGAAATGGCTTCGGCACACATAAACCCTAACTATCAGGAAGGCTCCTACCGCGAAGAAGGAGCACCTCAAAACGTGCTATTTTACCTAGGCGAAGCAAACCGAGTTCAAGGAAACCTAGACGAGGCCATAACCGTTTACAAAAAGTTTAAAGAGAGCATTAGCCCACGTGAGTACTTTGACTTAGAGTACGTTACCCAACAAATAGAATCGTGCAGGCGAGCAAAAAAGATGAAAACCGAAAAGCTAAAGGTAACCGAAGAAATTATTCCTTTGTTCGATAACGAAACCTATATTCTGACCCCAGCAGTATCGGCAAACGGTAAGCACATGGTTTTTACCGTTCAGGAAAAATTTTACGATGCAATTTATATAAGCAAGAAAGAAACCTCTGGCCAATGGGGAACACCACAAAATATAACACTCGATTTGGCTGTTGAGGGGAATGTATACTCCACCTCAATTAATAACGATGGAACTAAAATATTTCTTTTTAAAAACGATAGAGGTACAGGAAACCTATACTACGCCGAAAAAGTGAACGACAAGTGGGGACAAGCTCAGAAAATGGGTAAACCAATTAACACACGCAACTGGGAGACCTTTGCGTCAGTTTCTCCTAACGGAAAAACCCTATTCTTCTCATCGAACAGGAAAGGAGGTGAAGGTGGCCTTGACATATACTACTGCAATCAAAACCCCGATGGCAGCTGGGGCGAAGCTATTAACATTGGCGAGTCAATTAATACACCATACAACGAGGAAGCGCCTTACCTTACCCCCGACGGGAACACGCTCTTCTTTATTTCGCAAGGTCATAACAGTATTGGCGGATACGATATTTTCTATTCTGAGCGAGTTGAGAACGGACAATGGTCGGCACCAACAAACATTGGCTGCCCTATAAACACTACTGACGACGATATGACCTATTTCCCTCTTAGCAAAACAGAGGCTTTTATATCGAAGGTTGAAAAGGATAAGCCTAACGTTAGACAGGTTAAAAAAATATCAATCTCAACCGCCCCTGAAATAGTTGAGGTTTTGCTAGCCGGAACAGTATCGCTTGAAGATAATTCAGAGATAACACCAAACTACATTGAAATAGAAATTACCGATTCATCTCAAAAAAAAAAAATTACCCAGCAATACGCTGAAGAAGGGAGCGGAAAGTTTACCGTAACAGTTCCTGCCGGAACATATGAAATTACTGTAACGAGTAACGATTACACAACAAAATCAGTTTCAGCAGTAATACCAAACACATATACACAACCTGAGTTTCCCATTAGCATTAGCCTAACTCCTAAAGAGGTAACCTCGGGTGAGTACCATTCAATTAGCAGCATTCTGTTCGACTTTAATGAGTATGCGCTTAAGCGCGAAGCGCTTTTTGAACTCGAAAAGCTCTACGACATACTAGTTGAAAACCCAACCATAAACATTGAAGTTTGCGGTCATACCGATATAAAAGGATCGGCAGCTTACAACTTCAAACTTTCGCTCAAAAGGGCAAATGCTGTAATTAGCTATCTTACTAACAAGGGCATTGACTCAACCCGATTTACAGCACGTGGTGCAGGTGCCATCGAAAATATTGCAGCAAATTTCAACCCCGATGGTAGCGATAACCCCGAAGGAAGATGCCTTAACCGAAGAGCCTCAGTAAAAGTAATTAAATCGGACAAAAGCATTTCTATTTCTAGCGACATAGCCGTACCCGAGCATTTAAAACCACGCAAGCAACTTTACACCATACTACTTGCCCCCATCAACACTACCGTTGAACCCAAACGGCTCGATAGCATAAAAGAACACTCAGGAATAGAAACAAAACGATTAGCCGGTAATAACAACCAGTGGGCCCATACAATTGGCGCATATGAGCATAAATCGCATGCACTTGAGCTGTTGAACTATGCCATTGACAATGGTTTCCCAAAATCGACTATAATTGGAATAACCGATTTGGGCAAGCTTATAGCGAGGCCAATTGACGAGTATAAGTATCCAACCAACGGCAGCAGGTATACCATTCAGATTATGCCTAGCAAACAATCGAAAAGTTCGCTGTCCGACTTTAAAGGACTTGAAGTAAAAGAGGTAAAAACTAACAACGGTTACTCCTACCTTTACAGAATGTTCACAGATAAAAACGCAGCGCTTGAGGAACTTGAAAGGGTAAAAGCCCTTGGCTTTACAGATGCATCGGTAACTAAAGTAGAAAGCGAATAGGAAGCAACGCAAAATGACAGAAAGCACGCTTGAGAATAGCCAAATAAAGCTTAGGGCTCCTGAGCCATCGGATATCGATCTGCTTTACTCGTGGGAAAACAACATGGAAATATGGAAGGTAAGCAACACCCTAACACCTTTTTCGAAGCACATCCTCAAAAAATATCTCGATACTGCCCACCTCGATATTTGGGAAACTAAGCAGTTAAGGCTTATTATTGAGGCCAAAACCCAAAGTTCGCTTATGCTTGTACCCGTTGGGATAGTTGATCTTTTCGACTTCGACCCCTTTCACCTCCGAGCTGGAGTTGGCATTTTAATAGCCAATAAAAAAAATCGCCAAAAGGGTTATGCAACCGAAGCCTTAACTCTTTTAACCCAATACGCATTTAAAACCCTGCAATTGCACCAGCTATACTGCAACATAGCGTCAAATAATACGGTTAGCCTTCAACTTTTCAAAAATGCGGGTTTTACTGAGATTGGAACAAAAAAGGAATGGCTAAAATACGCTAACAGCTGGGTAGATGAAATTATGTTACAGCTCATTAATCCCGTTCACTCATTAGCTAAAAGTTAACCTATTTGCTGAAACATGGGCACTTCGGGCAAAGCCTCGAAACTACTTCGCTGTAAATCAACCTTACTACAATAATGCTTTATTCCGTTGGTAACTACTAGGTATTGTGCTTTTAGCATGAGGTTATAACGGGCGGCCTGCGAAAAGGTATCGGAATTTAGTTTTACCATTGGAGCCTTGCACTCAACCACCAGCAAGGGCAAACCATCTCGCGAATATGCAATAATATCTGCTCTTTGCTGTACCCCGCTTACTAAAACCGGAAACTCAACATTAATTAACCCTAATGGATAACCCCGATAAACAGCCAGATAGTTCAAAAAATGCTGACGCACCCACTCCTCCGGTGTAAGTGCAACATATTTCTTCCTAATAATATCGAATACTTGCTGCTGGCCTTGATGTAGCCGAGTTTTTATTTCAAATTGCGGAAGATTTAAGGCTTGGTACATTGCACAAAACTTTTAGCAAAGATTGCAAAAGAACGCCGTTGTTCAAAACTTGATTAAAGAGATTATGTAGATGAGGCAGAAAAAAATTGTATTTTTGCAGATATTCACATAGTCGTATACATTCAAACCCATACGGCAATTAATACTGTACGATATGAAAACGAAAGAAGAAATTGTAAAAAACTGGCTTGTTAGGTACACCGGACAAAAACTCGAAGATTTTGGCTCATACATACTTCTTACGAACTTTAGAAACTACCTCGATTTTTTTGCAGAATACAACAACACACAAATTGTTGATCCCATGGCAAATATGCCCTGTGCAACCGCCGATGGGATAACCATGATTGACTTCAGCATGGGAAGCCCTAATGCTGCCACAATCATGGATTTGCTTAGTGCAATCGATCCCAAGGCCGTGCTATTTCTTGGCAAATGCGGTGGACTAAAAAAGAAGAATGAGCTAGGCGACCTAATCCTGCCCATTGCAGCAATCAGGCACGAGGGAACATCGAACGATTACTTGCCACCCGAAGTCCCTGCCCTACCTGCATTTAACTTGCAGCGAGCGGTTTCAACTACTATCAGAAACTTTAATCGCGACTACTGGACTGGAACCGTGCTCACCACCAACCGTAGAGTTTGGGAATACGATGAGAAGTTTAAAAACTACCTTCGCGAGGTAAGAGCCATGGCTGTTGATATGGAAACTGCCACTGTTTTTACCGTTGGTTTTGCCAACGAAATACCCTCGGGAGCGCTACTGCTCGTTTCTGATCAACCTATGATTTCATCGGGCGTAAAAACATCGGAAAGCGACAAGAAAATAACCAATATGTTTATTGAGGATCACATTAAAATTGGCATTGAATCGTTAAAAGAGATTAGAGATAACGGAAAATCAGTAAAACATCTACGATTTTAAAGTTTGTATAAATGGCTAAACGCAAAACTATAGCAGAGCATAGCCAAGAGCTTATTGCCGAGCTTAGCAAGAAAATTTACAAACCAATATACATACTAACCGGTGATGAGTCGTACTATATCGATCTCATCTCCGATTACATTGCCGAAAATATTCTCTCCGAATCGGAAAAAGCGTTTAACCAAACCGTGCTTTATGGCAAAGATATTGACGTAAAATCCATAATTGAAACCTCACGCCGCTTCCCAATGATGGCAAACCAACAGGTTGTTATCATAAAAGAGGCGCAGCAAGTTAAAAAGTTAGAAGAGCTTGAGGTGTATGTTAAAGCGCCTCAAAAATCGACCATACTGGTTATTTGCCATAAGCTAGCCCCTGGGGCAAAGCCCACCGAAAAGGTTAAAAAGCTATTTAGCCTTGCCGCTAAAAGCGGCGTTGTTCTCGAATCGAAAAGACTGTACGACAATCAAATACCCGCATGGATTGGCAGCTACCTTGCAAAATCGGACGTAAGCATATCGCCCCAATCGGCCGAGTTGCTTAAGGACTACCTCGGCAACGACCTAAGCAAAGTGGTAAACGAGCTCGACAAGCTTATTATTACACTACCATCAGGCACCAAAAAAATTACAACTGAGCACATAGAGCAGAATATTGGTATAAGCAAAGATTTTAACCGTTTTGAACTGAACAATGCCATAGGTAAAAGAGATATTGTAAAGGCTAACCGAATTATTGATTTTTTTGCTAAAAATCCAAGTGCAAACCCCCTTGTACTCACAACCATTTCGCTCTACCAATTTTTTAACAAGGTATTTAGCTACCACTTTTTACCCGATAAAAGCGAACGAGCCGTTGCAGTAAAACTTGGAGTTAATCCGTTTTTCGTTTCAGACTATACCAAGGCTGCACGTATCTACTCGCCAAAAAAATGCGTGCAAATTTTTAGCCTGCTCAGAGATTACGATATGCGCTCCAAGGGAGTTAACAACGAGAGCACCGACCATGGTGAGCTGCTGAAAGAGCTGGTATTTAAAATTATGCACTAGCCAAAAGCCAAACAATTGGCAAGCATCACTATTACTAAAACAGAGTTATAATGACCATAACCATAATCATAATTGTTATTACCGCAATAATTTCCATAATGTCGTTTAACAACAGGGCATTAATGGATAAGCTACAGTTTAATCCGTACCGAACTTACCATCAAAAACAATGGTTTAGATTAATTACGCATGCATTTGTTCATGCCGACTACATACACCTTTTTGTAAACATGATTGTGCTGTTATCGTTTGGCATTGCTGTTGAAAAAATGTTTGACGAGCTAAAAACATTGGACATTATATCAAACGCAACCATTCACTTTTTAACCCTTTACTTTGGTGGAATTGTAATATCAAGCCTTACAACGCTTAAAAAACATAAAGACAACTACTACTACAACTCGGTAGGTGCATCGGGTGCCGTTTCGGCAATAGTTTTCACCAGTATTTTTTTTCAACCTTTGAGTAAGCTATACATAATGGGTATTATTCCCATGCCTGCCATTATTTTTGGCGTTGCTTACCTAATATACTCTCACTACATGAGCAGAAAATCATCTGATAACATAAACCACGACGCCCACTTTTTGGGAGCCGTTTTTGGTTTTGTATATCCGCTGCTTATCAACCCAAAGCTGTTTAACATCTTCCTCAATCAGCTAGGGCTTTAACTATGAGTAAATTTTTAATTGAATATTACCCAATAAGTGCCCAACGAGAGCAATACAACTACGTAGTAATTGTGGCCTATTACAAAAACAAGCTGGTTTGGGTTCGTAAAAAACAAGCCGCCACATGGGAAATACCCGGAGGGCATGTTGAACCAGGAGAAAGCCCAGACCAAGCAGCCGAACGTGAACTATGGGAAGAAACTGGTGCATTGGAGTATAGACTTAAACCTGCTTACGACTTTAGCATTAAATCAAACAATAAGTTAAGCTATAATAGGCTTTTTTACTGTACAATTCAAACCTTGGGCAATTTACCCGAATCGGAGATTGAAGAAGTAATGCTAAGCAACGAAACGCCAAAGGAGCTTACTCACGGAAGCATTCAGCCTATACTAATAAAAAAAGTACAAGATAACTTTTTGCATATCAATGCGAGATAAGAGAAATTACATCTGGCTAAACGGCGACTTTATTCGAGATGATAGCCCAGCAATAGGCCTGGACAACAGAGCCTTTGCCTATGGCGATGGTTTTTTCGAATCGATACATGCATACGGAACAGAAGGGAAACACCTACAGCTTCACCTAAATAGGATGATTAAAAGCATGGAAATATTAGGGATGACTCCTCCCCCATTCCTAGCCATCAGTTTTTTGGCAAACGAAATACAACGTACGCTTAACAAGAATAGGATATTCAATAGTGCTCGTGTTCGGGTCACAGTTTTCCGAAACAGTGGTGGGCTTTACGCTCCAAAAAACAACAGCATAGGCATATCGATTCAAACCCAAGAGCTGGATCAGAACTTCTATGAATACAACAGCAAAGGGCTTGTGGTTGATTTTTACACCGATATTCGTAAACCAATAAACCTATTATCACCCATAAAAAGTTGCAATGCATTGCTTTTCGTTATGGCTGGCAGGTTTAAACAGCAAAATAGCCTTGACGATTGCATACTTATAAACGATCAGAACAGAGCGGTGGAAGCTACCTCGTCGAACCTATTTGCCCTAAAGGGGAACAACCTCATAACCCCACCCTTAAGCGAAGGCTGTGTTGCTGGAGTTATGCGGAGCATTGTAATAAACATTGCCCCTTCATTGGGACTAAAGGTAATTGACAACCAACCCATTGACCCATCGGCACTGCTAAACATGGACGAACTTTTTCTGACTAATGCAGTGAAGGGTATTCAGTGGATAGTGGGAATAAAAACAAGGAGATATTTTGGAACAGTAAGCAAAAAACTTTGCAAGGAGCTGAATAAACTAACCTTTCCAAATCAGTTTAGCGATGGGTTCTCAGGATAAATAGTCCACGGTTTATATTTTGGGCCTAGCTGGGTAATTACCCTCTTCCACAATTCGCTATTGCTCGCCATTATCTGAACCAAATCGAGTTCAGAAACAACCCAACTATCCTCCTTTAGCTCATCCTTTAGCTGGCTTTCACCCCATCCCGAATAGCCAACAAAAAACCTAATTTGCCTAGGAGTTAGCTTACCTTGCTCAATTAATGCTTTAACAACTTCAAAATCGCCACCCCAAAACAAACCATCGGACACCTTTGTGGTATTCGGAATTATATCACCCAAAGTGTGTATAAAGTGAACACTGTTTGGTTCAACGGGTCCACCAACAGAAATAATAGCAGGAAAGTCAGGGAAATCGGGGAGTAAATCTTTGAGGCTAACATCAACAATGTTGTTCAGAACAAAACCAACTGTTCCGTTTTGGTTATGCTCAACCAAAAGAACTACCGATCGTTTAAAGTACTGATCCATTAAACCTGGTTGTGCAATTAGCACTCGCCCCTCCTGAGGAGAAACGGGTTTATGATTAATCTTGAAGAAATCGATATTTAGTTCCATGGTCAAAAGCCATTAAAACAATTTTACACTACAAAGTAACAAAAAATACTTCAAAACAGCTTGTTACTCACATTACGATAGTTAAAGCAAATGAAAAAAATATTAAGGCAACAACTTGAATATCAAAAGATGTGCCATTCCCTCAACCCTGAACCGTCGTGTAAAGAAATTCTATTATTGCAACAAGTAAACATAAAATGATGACTAACTCAATTCTTTTAATGCACATAATACTGGAATTTGGCTAAGCAAAAACGTATATTAGCTAAACAAAACGAGTTTACAACCAAACTAACTTTGCTATGAAATTTGAATTACCAAAACTACCTTACAACCTCGATGATTTGAGCCCTACAATTAGCAAACAAACCTTGGAATTTCATTACGGGAAACATCATCAGGCCTATGTAAACAACTTAAATAACCTTGTGCCAGGCACCAGGTTTGAGAATGCCGATTTGGAAACGATAGTTAAAGAGGCCGAGGGAGGCATTTTTAACAACGGCGCGCAGGTTTGGAATCACACATTTTACTTCGAGGCTTTTTCAGCAAAACCAAAAGCCGAACCTACAGGAAAGCTTGCCGAAGCTATTGAACGCGATTTTGGGTCGTTTGCCAAGTTTAAAGAAGCATTTACCAAAGCTGCTGCAACCCTATTCGGTTCGGGTTGGGCATGGCTTGTAAAAGATGCCTACGGACATCTTGAGATTGTTCAAGAATCTAATGCTGGGAATCCGCTTCGCAATGGGCAAACACCAATTCTTACCTGCGATGTATGGGAGCATGCCTACTACCTCGATTATCAGAATAAACGCCCCGATTACCTTGAAGGGTTTTGGAAACTTGTTGATTGGGCTATTGTTGAGAAAAGATTTTAGTGCACTTATTTAAAGGAGCTGTGCCTTCGAGAACCTCAGGCACCTAACGAGAGAGCCTCAGGCACCTAACGAGAGAGTTACTGAAACCCAACTCAGAAATCTCAACCAACATTTTCGGTGCTTGTTTTTTCGGTGCCTGAGGCTCTCGAAGGCACCGATACCCTAAAGAACTACTAAAACGTAGGACAAGGGATAGCCCTGTAACGCTTACGCGTTTTCACCTTAAAGGTATAAATCAGGGCAATTTCATGCGATCCGCCCGAACCAAAGCCTAAACGCGACACCGTAAAATCGTAGCTATAAGCCACGCTCCAATCCTCCATTTTATAGCCAAATAGGAAGGCAACTGCATCGCTGCCAGGGTATTGCTTAGCCAATGGGATTCCTCTGTACCATGTTCCAAACAGGAAGGGTTGCCGGTACCAATACAAACCCAGATCGAGCTGCTTTGAAAAATCCTGAAACTTAAGGTTAAAGGCTGTGGTAATGCTCTCTTCAATGGGCCTTAGAATAATACCCCTTAGCACGATACGAGCTCCACCATAAATTGAAAACTTATGCGGAGTACGCGCATCATCGCCATAAAAAGTTCGTTCGGGGCGCAGCATATGATCCCATGTGAACCCTAGCCATAAATTATCGGAGTAGGCCAATACCGAGGTGCTCACATCAATATCGCGCACGGCTGGGTTACCCGGTGGCTGAACCGATGGCGGCAAGGGCATTCCTGGCTCCTGTTCAATAAGAAGCTGATCGCCAAATATAAGCCGGGTATAATCGATGGATTGCTGAACGTAGTAAAATCCGATACCAGGGCGGATGTGAAAATCGGGATGTGGCGTAATGTCGTAACTGTAAACCAAACCCGCAAGGGTTGTTCCTAATCGTCCGTCGCCTGCAACGTCGCCAAGCAAGAGCAAACCAAGGCCGCTTTTAAAATGCACAAAGTTATGATCGTACGAAAGGCTAAACGTTTGGAACGTACCTGGCACCATGCTCCACTGATTGCGATAGTTTGCTACCACTCGCTGCCCTGGCGTTCCACCAGCATACGATGGTGCCAAATAAAGCGGACTAGCGTAGAACTGCGTAAACTGCGGATCTTGCGCTTTGCTTGAAATCCAAAAAAGAGAAAAAATTAGTATGATGAATAATCGTCTCATTGTCTTTGCTCCACAAATATATAACTAAAAATACTTCATTTTTGGTATAAACAACTATATGGTTAACGTAATAGCGTTACATTGCCTCTTACATCGAAGGTTCGACCATTTGTAAACTTACCAACTGCTCGGTAAACATAAACATCCTGATTACTCAGCTTGCCTTTATAGTATCCGTCCCAACCTATCTTCACATCGTTACTTTCAAAAATTTGCTCGCCCCAACGGTTAAATATCATCAGCCTATACTCTCCAACAGCTTCGGTAATAGGATGGAATACTTCGTTGCTAAAGTCAACATCGTCGTAATAACCACCACTAGGCCCCAACTTGCTAGGCACAAAGGCATTGGGAAAACGAATTAAGCCCGAACCTTTTACCCAAACAGCTGGAAATTTGAATGTGGTATCGACACAACCATGCTCCGAAATTGCAGTAAGATGGATGCGATACTCGCCCATTTCGGAGTAGGTATGAACAACATCTTCGGTATAGGCTATTGTGCCATCGCCTAAATCCCAAATGTAACTTAGGGCACCCACCGAACGATTATAAATATTCACCCTAGCATCGGGTAGTATAACCTCCTGTGGTGTAACCACAAAATCGGCAATTGGGTTTTCGTATACCTGAAATACTGCAAAGTAGTAACGGTCGCCACCATCGCCTGTAACCTTTAGGCTAACATTATAGTAGCCCGATTCTTCGTAGGTGTGCACCGGTTCAAATTCATCGGAAAAAGTTCCGTCGCCAAAGTCCCACAGATAGGTATGACCGTACTCCGAGTTATTCTCAAAGTAAACTACAAGTGGTGAGCACGCCTCATACTGATTAGCATCGAAATCGGCAATTGGCTGCGGTGCTTTAAGCGTTAGGTAACGCGATGTGAAATCGGAGCAGTTATTATTCGCAACATTAAGGGTAACAAGGTATCGGAAATTATCTTCAATTGGACCCCATGTTTCGTAGGTGTGCGGATCCGGATCTTTAACATCATCGGTGTACCCATCGCCAAAGGTCCAGTCGTAATCCCAATCGTCACCTGCAGGGTTAGTAAGATTCTGAAACGCAAAGGTGGCACTTGGGAAAATTTGTAATGGTGGTTGAATAACAAAATTTGCCACTGGTGCGGCATAAACGGTTACAAAATCGGACGTTGTGCTTTCGCAACCATAATCGGAGCTAGCCGTAAGCGTAACCTCATACACTACATCTTCGGTTGTGGTATTCTCGAAGAGGTTAATAGGCTCAAATAGGTTAGACTCGGGCGTACCATCACCGAAATTCCAAGTAAAATCGTGAGCATTCTCATTTGAGTTGTTCACCATTTGAACTAAAAAGGGGTTACAATCGGCATTGCCCGGATCGAACTCAAAATCGGCGGTTACCTCCGGGTAAATATGAACAGTTTGCGACGACTGATGGGTACACCCATCCTCGGTTACTACATCAAGTTCAATAGTATACGAAACAATATCATCGCTAGTATTACTTGCGTAGGGATGAAATAGGTTGCTCGGGTTGGTAGTTGTAGATGGCAGGGTTCCATCTCCAAAATCGAAGGTAAATTCAAGTGTAGAGCCAAAGCCTTTACCCTCGGATGAGTTCTTAATTTCGACCTCATAGGGCGAGCATGCATAATAGCCGCTCAAAATCTCCATCATCGATTTTGGCTTGGGGTAAACCGTAATAACATCCTCAATAGAATCTTTGCAACCATGAACCGACCTGGCTAAAAGTTTAACTGTATATGTAGTATCCTTGGTTGAAGAGTTATTAAAATATGCCTGAGTAGGTTCTGCTATAGTTGTAAATTCACCATTTCCCAGTGTCCACTTGTAGGTTGCATTACCAATATCGTACGCTTCGGTTGTGTTCTCAAAATTGACTGTCAAGGGATGACATCCCTCGAAATTTCCACTGAAATTAGGTATAACTCTAGGATAAACAATTACAGTTGTATCATATATTTGAGGGCACTTTTCGGCGTAAGTTGAATTTAATTGGGTTACCAATGTAATTGTTGGCTCAAAAAGAGCCAAGGGGTATAAGGTGTTCTCAATGGTAATTTCGCCAGGTTGCTCGTTGGTTGAAGTTTGCCCATCACCAAAATCCCATTCGTATTCGTATGCTGGACTAACCTTTGAATTTGTAAACTGAATAGCTAAAGGGGTACAACCATCATCCTCATCGATTGTAAAAGCCGACTGCACCAAAGGATAAACCGTAATTGGCATTTCATGAACATCCTTACATCCATTAACATTGGTTGATGTTAGCCTTACATTATACACCTCCGAAGATGCTGTATTGGCATGCCCTAAAATTCGAGTTGGGCTCTCCTCGTTACTGGTTGGCCCTCCATCACCAAATGTCCACTCGTAAGTTCCCAGCCCTGTTGATGCGTTTGTAAACTCAACCGTAAGCGGGTTACATCCTTCGGAGACATCAACATTATAATTTGCTACTACACGTGGGTATACCTCACCAAAGGGCAGTGTTTTAGAGTCTTCGCACGTTAAACCTGAGGAGGCATGAAAGGTATATGCAAATACACTAATTGAGTAGTTCCCAATTTCATTAGCAGTTGGATTATCGAGCGTAAACTCAAACTCGGGATTGGCCTTTAACGTGGTTGTATCGTCTTCCCAAAAACCAGGTTGGCCAAAATCCCACTCAAAGGTTGAACCGTTAAGAGAGGTATTCACAAATGCCACTCGAAACGGAGCACATAGCGAATCGTAGGAAAATGAGAAATCGGCCTCCACCTTTGGGTGAACCGTTACATTAACAGAGGTACTATCCTTACAGCCATTTACATTTTTTGCCTTTAGCCATACTTCGAAAACCCTATCGGTTGCGCTCCTATTAGTAAATGTATGATTGAATGGATTCTCCGAAAGGGTGTAAAATGTTTGCTCATCATCGAAATTCCAAAAATATTCCAATGATCCTCCAGTTGAATTATTAGTGAGCAATACCTCCAAGTCGGAACAACCAACTGTTTCATCAACCGAGAAATTAGGCACAATATGAGGTTGGATTTCAATATCCTTTGCAGTTACATCGGTACAACCTGCTGCATTTTCTACGGTAAGCGTAATTACTCCTGTTGTCAAATTATCGGGATGTGTTGGATTTATAGTCCGTGCAAATAGATCTCCATTTAGTATGGTTTCGGGAGGTATAAGCCCGTCAAAATTCCAATTATACTCTGTTGCTCCAGGGCTCGATGGAGTAAAAACAAATTCGGGCACACAAATATCAGGCTGCACCATGCTAAAACCAGCAGTTAGGCGAGGTTGTACTGTAATATCATCCTGAAAAACGTGCTCGCAACCATGCACAGAAGTAGCAGTTAGGGTAACAGTAAACGTTGCAATGTTGCTTTCATCGTCATTATAAAATATATGTACTGGGTTTGCTTGGGTTGAAGTTGTTCCATCACCAAAATCCCAATAGTAAGTTCCACTAAAAACACCGCCACCTGTATATTCTGTGGCATTAGAAAAAGTTACTTCAAGAGGGTTGCATCCCTGCGGACTATCGCCTGTCCAGGTAAAACCAGCTGTAACCTCAGGATTAACGGTAACGGGCACAGTAAAATCCTTGTGGCAAGCAGGATTAGTATTATTGGTTATTAGCGTAATATCTAGCGTAAAAGGTGCACCAGTTTGATTGATAAACCCCTTGTTAAAGGTTCCGTTTGCTAAAGCATCGCCAGGCCATGTGTTAGGTATGTATCCATCAAAATCGAATGTGTAGGTGTTAATGCTCGGCATTCGCTCGTAGTTAAAAGTAACCTCTTCGCCTGAGCATATTTCAATATCGCTAACCGAGAAGTTAGCCTTTATTTTGGGGTGAACCGTAACTATAGTTGAATAATTGTCGGAACACTCATACCCACTGGTTGCAATAAGTGTAACAATTCTATCAATAAAAGCATCTCCTACATTCCTAAAAATATGCGTTGGATCCTTTTGATCAGATGAAGCACCATCGTCAAAATCCCAATCGTAGCTAATATTCGGTATTGCTGGGTTGGTTAGTGTTGAAGTAAAAACCACTTTGGAGGAATCGCAAATGTTCAGATTTTCAGGACTAAACGAAATCTCAACCTGAGGGTAAACCGTAATAGTTAACTCAGAATATTTTGCACAGCCATCGGTATTTGTTAAGGTTAACCTCAACACATAATCAATTGGACTTGCGGTTGTGTTTGGCAACTGTATGCTAAAATCATCTCCATTAACTGGAAATACCAGCCCTCCCGGATCGGGAGTAACTGACCATGAGTATGAGTTAATATCGCCATATGAATTGTTCTCTACATCAATATCTAATGGGGCACAACCCTTTGTAAGGCTAACCTCAAACTGGGGTACAAAATTAGAGGTAACGTAAACCTGTGCGTTAGCCGTATCGCGGCATCCATAATCGGATTGAGCAACAAGCTGAACATCATAATCTACTCCACCTGTGGTGAGATTTTCATATTCATGTTCAAAAACCTCATTGTGTAATGTTGATTCCCTGTTCGTTCCATCGCCTAGGGTCCAATAGTATTTATCGGGCGTATTATTCGATGATAGATTTGTAAACCTTACATTTCTTGGGTTGGCGCATGCTCCATCAATATAAGCTCTAGTAAACCCTGCTCGAATTGATGGGTAAACCATAATTTTTCGCTCAAATTCGCTAATATCACCACCAGCATTTTCAACAAAAAGACGAATGGTAAATTCGATGGGATGATCGGTGTTGTTAATAAAATCGTAAGTAAATGTAGGGGCTGCAGCGTAAACCTGATCGAAGATTGGTGTAATAGGATCTTCACCATAAATAAAATAGTGCCATTGGTCTATCATTCCAGTTGATTGGTCGGTTATCTCAACAGGGAAATTGGTAGAATGATTTGCACACCCATAAGCAGTGTCAACCTCAAAGTAGGCATTTAGCGAACTTAGCGCTTGATGAGCGCTTTCGGTAAATGAGGTAGAACTTACGCTTGCAATATTATTAAAAGCTGCCAACATAAATACCGTAAGAAGAGCTAATCTAAAAACTCTTTTTACGCGAAAAACTCTATATATCAAGATGTGGATCATTATAAACAGTACTAAATCAAATCGTAAAAAAAATAAACTATAATAAATCCGGGGAAACAATCTAACACTATCTCAACAACGTAACGTTACCCCTCATATTAAACGAGCGCCCATTGGAAAATTTACCAACGGCTCGCCAAACGTATACATCTTGTGCACTTAGTTGACCATTGTAGTAACCGTCCCAACCAATATTAACATCGTCGCTTTCGAAAATTTGCTGTCCCCAACGGTTAAAAATCATTAACTTATACTCAATAACCCCCTCGTGAATTGGGTGAAATATTTCGTTTCTGTAGGCATCCTGCAGAAAGTAATTACCGCCATTAGGCCCCGTTTTACTCGGAACAAATGCGTTGGGGAACCTAAGCGTTCCGGCGCCTTTAACCACAACAGCAGCTTCGCGGGTTAGAGTATCGGAACAGAAAAACTCGGTAAATGCAATTAGCTGTACCTCAAAGGTACCCAATTCGGTATAGTAATGAGATGGATTAACAAGAGTTGATATTGCTCCATCGCCAAAATCCCAAAGGTACGAGGTTGCGCCCACCGATAGGTTATAGAAGTTAGCCGTATCGTCGGGTAGAACAACGGTTTGAGGTAAAACCGAGAAATTTGCCTCTGGCAAAGGGTAAACCTGTAGCTGGTTGTAGGTAATAGACTGACCTCCATCGCCATCAACAGTTAGGCTTACGTTATAGTATCCCTCCTCGTAAAAGGTATGAATAGGTTCCTCCTCTGTTGAAGTAGTGCCATCGTCGAAATCCCATAAATATGAATCGCCATAGGACGATGCATTAATAAACTTAACCCTTAACGGAGGGCACGATGAGCTATTATCGACCTCGAAGAGCGCTTCGGGCTTCGCAGGGAATAGGGTTAACGGATGGGTTATTTGGTCGGAGCACCAACCGTTATCAACGCTAAGCGTTACAAAGTACCTAAAGTTATCCTCCTTGGGTCCCCAGGTTTCGTACTCGTATGCACCGGGCTGCATCTCGGTTGAATTGGGCTTGTTATCGCCAAAATCCCATACAAAATCCCACTCGGGCGAAATAGGCCTAGTTTGATTATCGAACACAAACATGGCATTTGGATACGTTTGCTTAGGCGGGTTAATTGAAAAATTGGCAACAGGTTGCGGAAAAACGGTTAATGGCAATACAAGCGTATCGATACAACCAAGGTTTGACGAAGCAATTAGCGTTACGCTAAATACCGAATCGTTTACAGTATTGTTTAAGAAGGTATGCGTTGGGCTAACAACGTATGATGATGAGCTATTGTTCTCATCGAAATACCATGTAAAGTTTTGCCCATTTAACGAGTTATTAACCATTGTTGCCGTGGCAGGATTGCAAAGCTCCGCTCCTGGATCGAAACTAAAATCGGCAATAACCTGAGGATAAACATAAACCTCTTGAGTAAACTGATCGGTACAGCCAAACTCAGTTGTGGCAGTAAAAACGGTAGTATAAAGCTGCGTTTGATTTGTTAGGTTGCTAAAAACATGTACCATATCATTGGCACTAACCGTGGTTGAGTCAGCGCCATCGCCAAAAATATATTCGAACTCAAGATCGATACCCTGAGATACGTTTTCAAACTCAACCTCAAATGGTGAGCAGCTGGTGTTATTGCCATTGCCTCCCAATTCGATTACTGCAAGGGGATTAGGATGTACAACAACGGTTGAGTCGATAAACTTAGTACAACCATGAGTAGATGTTGCAGTAAGACTAATAATGTATGTAGAATCTTTTACATGCGAAGTATTGGTAAATGCTTTATTCAAATCTACTGCGCTTGAGGTTCCCGTACCAAAGTCCCACTGGTAAGTTGCAGCAGATGTTCCTCCAAAAGCGTTTGTTGCATTGCTAAAGTTTACCGTATGCGGATGGCAACCCTCAAGGTTACCTGTAAAATTTGGATGAATATCGGGGAAAACCGTAACCTGACGAGAGAAGGACTGGAGGCACTCCTCAGGATAATCAACAGGGTTTAAACGAGTTTCTAAAGTAATTGTTGGTTGAAATAACGCTAAGGGATTGAGTTCATTCTCAATGGTTACACCCCCAGGTTGATCGCTAGTAGAGGTTTGTCCATCGCCAAAATCCCACTGGTAGGTGTATGCCGAACTCACAGTGTTATTCTCAACCTCAACGGTTAGTGGAGTACAACCCTCAAGCTCATTTATGGTAAAATTAGCCTCAACCAGCGGGTAAACCGTAATAATTGTATCTTTAATATCCTTACAGCCATTGGGGTTTGTTGAAGTTAGCTGAACAGTAAACTCCTTTGTATTCTCTCTATCGGAATGGCTAAAAAGTTTAGTGGGCGAAGTGGCTGTAGATGATGTTTCGTCACCAAAATCCCATTTGTAGGTTCCCAAACCCGTTGAACCATTTGTAAACTCAACCGTTAGCGGATTGCACCCTTCGGTTACATCAACATCAAAATTGGCTACTACGCGTGGGTAAACTTCTATTAAACGGGATGTGTCGTGACTACACCCCGTAGTTAAATCGGTTGTAATTAGGCTTACCGTGTAGGTCAAAATATCGTTTGGCGTTGAGTTATCGAAAAGAATTTCAATGGGATTTGTACTCGTTGTAACGCTATCGAGCCCCATATGCCCAAAATCCCATTCAAAGCTATTCCCATTAAGCGAGCCATTCTCGAAAACTACGTTAAATGGTGTACAGTTCGATTGTGCTGTATATGAAAAATCGGCCTCAACCTTAGGGTGAACAGTAATGGGGATTATGCTATCGGAGCCACAACCGCTTTGGTTAGTTGCAATAAGCTTAACGTAAAAAGTTTTATCGGCTGCGCTACGATTAACAAATGTATGTGTTACCGTATTGTTTGAAGTGGTTGAACTCTGACCATTTCCAAAGTCCCATTCGTACTCAAGCCCTCCCCCGGTAGATGTATTAGTAAAGGTTACCTCCAAATCAGAACAGCCAATTGTTTCATTGGCAGTAAAACCAGATACAACCAATGGGTACAGCGTTATTGGTTGCTCGTATACATCGGTACACCCAGCAGCGTTAACAACGGTGAGGGTAACAATGTGATTCTCGGTGGTATTAGGATTGCTAGAGGAGAATGTGTGTGTAAAGGGATCGTTACTATATCGCTCCTCATCGTCAACAATATCATCAAAATCCCACAAAAAACGAGTAGCGCCTATACTCGATGGAGTGAATGTTACATCCATTGGAGAGCAAATGCTACCAGGGTTCATAGTGAACTCGGCTTCCAATTTTGGCTGCACCTCAATAGTACGTGTAACCGTGTGAGAGCATCCATGCTCCGATGTTGCAGTAAGAACAACCTCAAAGCTTGCAACACTATTTGGATTATCGTTGGTGAATGTATGAACCGGGTCACTTAAGGTTGAAGCTGTTCCATCGCCAAAATCCCATTGATAAGTTCCATTAAATGGAACGGCATGCTGAGACCCATAACCTGAATAAATGCTTGAATTGCTAAATGAAACCTCCAACGGATTACAACGCAATGTGTTACTCCCAAAATCAGTGGAAAACTGTGCTGTTACCTTTGGATTAACAATTATTTTCTTTTCAATTGTTTTTGTACAACTTTTATTGTCGTTTTCAACAGTTAACCTTACGGTTACCTCTATTGGCATGCCAGTTTCGTTTACAAACTGTTTTGTAAAACTTCCATTTGCCAAAATATCACCAGGCCAATAGCCATCGCTATAGTTATCGAACTCAAATGTGTAACTATTTATACTTGGCATACGATGATAGGTAAAGGTAATCTCCTCGCCCGAGCATATTTCAGGTTTATCAAGGGAGAAATTGGCTACAATGCGCGGAGCAACCTCAACCATTGCAGTTTCGGTATCGGCACATCCGTGTTCTGTAACCGCAGTAAGTATAATTGGATAAGTAATTTCTGTATTCCCAAAGTTTCGGTAGAGGTTTGTATCGCCTGCATCTTGTGACACTCCACCATCGCCAAAGGACCAGCTGTAACCAACATTAGGCAAGCTAGGATGGGCAATTGAAGAGCCAAACACTATCTCTGTTGAATCGCAAACTTTATCGGGAGGAAAAGGATTGAGCGTAACATCAATTTCTGGGTTTACCCTAATTTTTTTCTCAATGCTATTTGAGCATGTGTAGCTATTGGCTACCGTAAGCCTAATTGTATGCTCAATGGGGGCATCGGTTTCGTTAATAAAACTCCGTGTAAACGGATCGGAGCTTGGAGGAACTGGATCGACGGGATGGCCAATCGGGTCGGAGACAATGCTCCAGTTATACGAGTTTATACCTCCAAACGAGTTATCCTTAACATTAACCTCAAGCGGCGAACAGCCAATGGTATCGCTAATAAAAAAATCGGCCTCGTTGTATGGGTAAACCCGAACAAACACCGAGTCGGCTTTTTTGCATACTCCCCACTGATCGGTAATTGTAACCTTTGGCCTAAACTCCTGAAGCACCCAACCTGCTGGCGTTGGGTTAAAATACGTGTAACTCGGATTTTGCTCGCCAACGTTGTCCTCGTTCCCAAGTTCCCAGTTGTATGTAGCACCATCGGAATAGCCACTGGGCGTTGCTTCAAAGTCAATTTCTAGTGGCTGGCAACCTTGATAAATATTGGCCTTTGCATCTACGCCAATTCTGGGGTAAACTCTAATAACCCGAACCACCTGCTTGGTGCAAATTCGTCCAAAATCGTGTACTTTGAGGATAACCTCGTAATCAATGGGTGCATCGGTATTGTTGTCGAACCAAGCGGTAAATTTATCATCAGTATCTTGTAAAATATCCTTTTCAAGTCCAAGTACACCTCCGGGGTTAGGAGGATTGTTGGGGTCAATAGGCAGGGTTGGGTCAGCCGGATCGGTTCCTTCCCACCAAAACGCATCGGAGTAATCACCATCACCATTCAAATCCCACTCATAATCTACATATCCTGTAGATTGGTTTGTAAACTCAACCTTAAGCGGCGCACAACCTACTAAAACATCGGCATCGAAATTAGCAATAACCTCATCGGAAACAGTAACGTTAATGGGTAACGAGGCTGTTAAATCGCATGCACCGCTAATGGTAACGGTGTACTCAATGCTGCTGGTTACATTTATTGCTGTAGGCGATGATATGGTAGGATCGTCGAGGAAAGTATTTGGAGTCCATAAGTACTGAGAGCCACCTGTAGCATTAAGCGGAACATCATCACCATAACAGCCAACATACGAGTCGTCCTGAGCATAGCCCTCGAAAACGGTTGGTGTAATTTCATTAAAATCGGAAAAATAGCCATAAAATGCATCAGCATTTTGTGCGCTTACCCCAGTACCTGCTCCGTTTATTATCCCTAAGTGGAACACATTCTTGCTATTGACAAGTCTGTACGCAGTATTTTCGACAATAGCGTCGGCCTTAATACGGGCAAAACTATAGTTTGTAAATGGCGCAACGGCTCCGGGCAAGGGCATAAATGTGGTTGCAGCATTAGCAGGCAAAAGTTCGGGCAGTTCAGCAGCAGTTACATCAACCCCCTCTTTAAGTAGAGTAAATCCATCTTCGGCACCATTGTAAACAAGTATATTAAGGTAAAAATCAAAATCGCCTGAGGATGTTGTTGCTGGGTTAAGCGGACAACTTTGTGAGTTGGCCTTCATTGTACGGTTAAATGCGCTAGTAAAGTTACCCGTACAAACGCTTATTGTGGGAATAATTGAGCCAGCAAACTGAGTACCCACACCCGATCTGTGAAACACGTAAACAGGCTTACTACTTTGTACCGTTGCTACCTGAGCAGCAAAGGGCATTTGCACATCTTGCTGTATTCCAGCATTTACTGTATATGTTGCAGTACCTATTACTGCCGCTCCATCGCTAAAAACAACATCAACAGTAGTTGAAGGCTCAGTACCAACTATATAAAAATATTCATACGTTGCTAGCGTTCCATTGTTTTGGGCATACCCCCTAACCACCGCATAGCTAGTACCGATATGAGTAGTGGGCACAAGCTGATCGGCAACAAAGTCAACCGAGCCAGGGCTATTGACCATATCCTCTTTTGTAATAACTGCCACAGTTTTGGTTACACCCGGTTCGTTTTGCACTACTTCAACCATAGCCCCTGCCAGCTCATCGGTACGTGAGGTTTTGTACTCACCAGTTCTATTTGCATATGGGGCAATTATTGAGGTTTGCCCAGCATCGAGCCATAAATTGTGAACTCCAGCATTCAAAAAGGTTGCACCACCAGCATCATCAAAAACAAATATCCGCCGAGGTACAATAATTCGCACCTGAGTTTCATTATGCGTAGCCACAATATCGAACGATCCGTAGGGACGCCTTGTAAAATCGTAACCACTCGTAATATCGAAATTTGTTTGAAAAGGGATAAAAAACTTTTCGCCAAGGGCATTTTTACCCTTTAGGGTTAACAGCTCCTTATTATTAATTGCACCAATTTCATAATAAACTGTAATTAGGCTTGTCGACTCTATTTTAATCCCCTTATTCCCTCGATTTATGTATTGCTCGCTTGCTGTTGTATTTGATGATGTCCAAGCCAGTACGTTCTCCATCGACTCGTTATTGTCAACTATAACCTGATCGCTAATATAATTGAACAGATTGAGCGTTTCGGTAAAGTTGGCAGGAATATTTAGAGTTATTGGCGTAAAATTGGCTTCGTTAGCCGGCATTGAAATAGTAACTATTGCTGGTTCATCGAGAGTTGTAATTCTGAACCGTGTAGGGGTTCCATCGTTACAAGGATTTGCAACATTTCCGCTTTGGTGATATCTATTGATCTCGGGTATTGAGAACCAGAACTCGGTATCGGTTTGTGCAAACAAATTTAGAAATGGAACAAAAACCAAAAGGAAAACAATAAGTAATCTCTTGCTGAATATATGTCCAAATATCCTCTGAAAACGAATGGTCATTACAATCAATTTGGGAAACAAATATATAAATTTACCTAAACTTTACGTAGATTGGTCATAAAAGATATACCCTTTGTCAAAAAAAAGCGATAATTTTGAAGATACTATGACATATATTGCATTTCTGAAAAATACAATTGTGATTTTGGAACAATTAAACTAGTAAAATCGTAAATTGTATGAATGCAACACCCTCAAACTAGAATAATACCAATTAGATATGAAACGAATAATAGCCTTAGCAATATCTACCTTTACCTTTTTTGCCCTACATGGGCAAGTACAGCTACCCTTAACCCAAGATTTTGAAACTAGCGTACCTCCTTCGGGCTGGACACAGGTATTTGAGTCGGGTACAAGAAATTGGACGCAAAACGAGGGTGGTTTTACACCCGTTGGCACTACTTACGGCTACCCTCCATTTTCGCATGGGGGAACTTACAACGCCTTTTTTCATACCAATACGGTTGGGCATAAAACAAAGCTAATTACGCCAAATATTGATATGCAAAGCGTTACCAAGCCAGTCCTCCAATTCTATGAGGCCAGAGTTAGGCGCTTGCAAGCCGATGAGCTAAGGGTGTTTTTCCGCATAAGCCCTCAAGACCCTTGGGTTCCACTAGAAAGTTATTTGGACGAATCGCCCGAATGGACTTATAGAGAAATAGTTTTACCATTTAAAAACGACACTCCAGAAGACGACACCCTTAGAACAAATACCTTTCAAATTGCCTTCGAGGCAACATCACAATCGGGTTACGGGGTTTGTATTGACGATGTTAACCTTTACGAATCGGCATTAATCCCTCTGTACGTTGATAAGGTTGACGTTCGTGCCACAAGTATAGATATTGCCTCGGGCACGACCATTAACCCAATTGGCTACACTAACGTTAATGTTAAAGGAAACGATGGAACTTTAACACTTAGTTCTACCGCTTTAAATTACACTGGAACCAACATAAATGACATTGAAAACGTTCGCCTTTACTATACCATCGATTCAACATTCAGAAAGTCTAGTCCAGTTTTAGGAGACCTCTCCATTGATGGCAATACAATTTCGTTCACAAACATAAGTCGCGACCTGATAACAGGCGACAATTTTATTTGGTATGCCGTTGATATTGATGTAAACGCAGAGCATGAAAATGAGGTGAAATTCTCCGTATCGCCAAACTCAATGAGTATTGGAACCTACACATATCCTGGCATACAAATTACCCCCAGCGGAAAGAATATTATTCAGCGCTCCATTGTTATGTACGATTTTGAAAGTGGAAATGGATGGCAGCTCGACCCCGAAGAGTATTGGGAAATTGGCTATAACACAGGCGTTGGACGAAATGACCCAACAGGGCCTTACGATGGAAACAACGCGCTCGTCACAAACCTTGAGGGTAATTATCCGCTTGGCGTCACCGAGCCAATACATGCTATTTCGGAAAGTGTTGATGCAACATACTACCAAAACATCTACATCTTTTTCCGCCGATGGCTAAACACCAACTACCAGCATAACATGTTTTTAAGCTATAGCACCGACGAAAAGCAAACATGGACTACCCTATGGCAAAACTACAATGCAGCAATACTCGATAACAACTGGAAACATATTAATTACAACACCTTTGTTAGCAGGGAAGAAAACCTAAGCGCACGATTCTCAATAGGCACCAATACCTCAACTTTGGCTTATGGTGGTTGGAATATTGATAACTTTGCCATAACCGGTGAATTTATTCACAGCGATGTTGGGGTAAAAAGCCTTGTTACTCCAATCCAAGCCTGCGGCTTAACCAACCAGGAAGAAGTTAAAGTATTAGTTCGCAACTATGGGGGCGCAGCTGTAAATACCCCATTTGACGTAGGATACTCCCTTAACGATGGCGTTAGCTACATAAGAGAAGAATTTAACATGCTCATTAACAGCGAAGCCGATGAAGTGGGTAATTATGAAATTGAATTCACCTTTGCCACCAAAGCCGATTTTTCAACACCCGGCTTAAAGAAGCTTAAATTTAAAACTTTTCTTGAGGGCGATCAGGATAACAGTAATAACGAGTACAGCAAATCGCTATACGTTTTCCCAACGGTAGTTTACCCGTACCAAACCTCATTTGAAACCAGCAACTCACACTGGTACCCCAGCGGAATAAACAGCAGCTGGCAGTGGGGTACGCCCAATGGCACATTTATTAACCATGCTTCAAATGGCAGTAGGGTTTGGGCAACCGGGCTAAGCCAAAATTACAAAAACGAGGAGTTCTCTTATCTCGAAAGTCCGTGCTTCGACCTATCAACCGCAGAGTACCCTGTGTTTGCATTCGACTACATTATGCAAATTGACGAGGGCGAAGATGGTATGATGATAGAATACTCCATTGACGGCGGCTTAACCTGGAGCACCCTGCCCGAGGACGAGAACTACGCTAGCAACTGGTACGATACTGAAACAGTTACTAGCTTAGGTGCAAGCGGATGGAGCCTTAACACAACGGATTATGTAACAGCCAAAACCTTGCTTCCAAGCAATACCATTGGAGTTAACGGAGTTAAGTTTAGATTTGTATTCGCCTCCGATGTTCTTGATGCATACGAAGGTGTAGCCATTGATTTAATTAAAGTTTACGAATTGCCATACGATCTTGGCATATCGTTGCTAGTTAGCCCAACCGACGACTGCGAAATTGGCAACAATGTAAACCTTGAGCTACAAATTGAAAACCTTGGATACCGACCACTACCAACTAGTTCCGAAATACCAATTGGCGTTAAGCTTAACAACGGAACTTTAAAAACCGAAACGGCTACCTATACTGGCGGTTCGCCGTTGGCTCAGAGCTCAACCTTTAACCATATCACCACAAATACCTTTAATATATATAACGCAGGGGTATACAATGTTACCGCTTACACAAACCTAGCGATTGAGGACAACAGGCTTAACGACACCCTTAAAACAACGGTTGAGGTTTACGGTATGCCTGGCTACACGCTTGGCCCCGACATTGGCACCATGCAGCCCGACACCGTTGTTCTCGATGCAGGGTCAGGATATACCTCCTACACCTGGTACAAACAGAATGTATCGGAAGGATGGGATGTTGTTGGTACAAACCAAACCTACGCCTTACCATTTGAGGGTTGGGGCATATACCGTGTAGATATTGAAAACAGCCAAAGCTGTACGGCCACAGCCACCATACAGGTTGCCGAATCGGATAAGGATGTTGGAGTATCTGAAATACTCAATCTAACAAGTGAGTGTGAACAGCCTACACCCATTAGTCCACAGGTAAAAATTAAGTCATTCAACACTGCCACTTTCGACGGCACTGAGGTTATTCCAATTGTTGTTAAAGTAAACGATGAAGTTATACTTACCGAGGAACTTACCCCTGAAAATGAGTGGGGAGGTACTGCAGGCATTGAGCGAACCTTTACCTTTGCTGGCACAATTGACCTGAGTGAGGCTGAAACCTATAACATTTCAATTTACACCAACCTAAGCAAAGATTTAAACAAAACCAACGACACAACAAGTATTACCATTAACACATGGGGCGAACCCGATGTTGAAACCTTTGTTGAAACCCAGACCTCACCTTCGGTTTTTGAAGAAATAACTGACCAGATTATTACCACAAGAGCCGATACCTTGGTGTTTAAGGCTACTTCGGGTTTTGCATCATACACATGGGAACAGCAAATTAAGGGCGAAACTACCTGGACACTTTGTAGTAACGATGAAACCTTTGCGCTAAGCAGCATAACCAATAACTTACCATCGGCATATTACCGCATTACCGCTGTGGCAAACTATAGTTGCGGAACCGATATTGACACAATTTCGGTTAACACTGCCGATTTGGCCATAACGTCAATACTTAGCCCAACCGATCCGATGTGCGAAACTACAGATCCAACTCCACTCAGAATGACCATTAAAAACGTTGGGCATGAAACATTTCTCAATGGCTCACAAATTCAAGTAAATGCGAATACCCCATTTGGTAACCAAAACGAAACAATTACGCTTAATCAGGATCTGTTAAACAATCAGGAGTTAGTATACACATTCCCTCAAACCATACAGTTCCCTGTTGGCGAGCATTACGTATTCTTCTCCATCGAATCGGACAACGACCCAAATCCCGATAACGATTCGGAGAGTATTACATCAAACGTATACCCATCGCCTTCGGTAAGCATTGAACCCGATTCGCTGTTCCGAATATTTGGGCCATACGAATCATACACCATTACACCAACCTACTCGGAGGATGTTACTAGCTACCTATGGAACGACGGGACTGGAGATCCAGAATACTTTTTCTGGGGCATTCCACCATACATTGACTATATAGTTATTGCAAAAAACGAATACAACTGCGCAGCAACCGATACCATAGTAATAATTAGTAGCGATTTAAATTTAACAAACATTTCATCACCATCTAACGAGTGCGAACTTGATGATAATACTCCTATAGTTTTCACACTCTATAATAACGGAAACCAGATATATCAAATGGGTACCGAGCTATACGTATCTGTGTACCTTGATGGTAACCTTGAAACCGTTGAAACCGTTACCTTGCCAATAAACATCGAGCCCCAAACATCGCACACGGTAACACTCAACCACCAACTAAATTTAGCTGGGGTTGATTATGCCACTGTTCAAGTTGATGTTGCCTCAAACATTATTGAGGTTTACGATGAGAACAACTCCAGAAACAAAACCGTTTACTCGCTCGGATACCCTGACATCACCCTTGGCGAGGATAGAGTTGTTTTTGACTGGGAAGAGGTTCTTGATCCTGGCTATTTCGATACTTACCTTTGGCAGGATGGATCTACCGATAGAACTTTTGCTGCAACGGAAAGCGGATTCTACCACGTAACTGTAACCGACTTTACAGGATGCGAAGGCTATGCCGAGGTTAACCTAACATTCTACATTGTTGATATTGAAATTACCGATATCGTTTCGCCCATTTCGGGTTGCGAACTTGGTAGCGATGTGCCTGTTACCATCACCTTCAAAAATAGTGGCAACTATGCCTTTGACGCGGGAACAACCCTAAACCTTGGCTTCTCGCTTGGTGAAACGAACTACTCCGAGGAGCTGATTCTCGATCAACCTTTTGACATTGACGACGAGCTAACCGTAACGCTAGGGCAAACCGTTGACCTAACCGAAACAACTACCCACAACATGCAAATTTGGGTTGAGGTTGAAAACGATATGATACCCGAAAACAGCAACATTGCGTACCCGGTTGACTCGTATCCACCGGTTGATTTCTCACTTAACCTCCCCGATGAAATATTCTCATACGGGCCAATAACTTTGGATGCTGGAGCCGGATATGTTTCATACCTGTGGCAAGATGGTTCATCGGAGCAAACATACTTTGCAAACGAAACTGGCTTATACCATGTTACCGTTACCGATGCCAATGGATGTACAGGTTACGATCAGGTTTACATCACCTTTAACAAATCCGATATTAACATTGCTGAGGTGGTAACCCCTGCCAGCGAACAGTGTCGCTTCCCAAATATGCCCATTGAGATAACCATTAAAAACGAGCGCGATGCGGCAATTGCAGCAGGCGCTGAATTCACCATGAACTGTACTGTTGGGTTCGATACTCCAATGGAGATTGTTGAAACAATGATACTTACTGAAAACCTCGATGTTAACGAGGAGGTTAACTTTGTATTTGACCAAACGCTTAACCTCTCACCAAACACCACGTACGATTTATCATTTAGAATTGATTATGATGGCGTTGATGGTAACACTTACCAGCACACATCAATCGTGTACCCAACTCCTTACGTTGACCTTGGTCCAGAAATTGCCTACGTTGAGTTCCCCTACACGCTTGTGGCCGGCGTGGGTGGCGTTACCTACCTATGGAGTACAGGTAGCACAGCCTCGTCGATTGAAACATACCAGTCAGGCGAATACTGGATTAGGGTAACCAATGAGTATGGCTGCTCGGCTTCGGACACAATAATCCTTAGCGATGGCACTTCGGTTCACGAAATACCCGGAACAGGCAGCAGCGTTAACGTTTATCCAAACCCCGTTAGCGATGTGCTAACCATTGAAGTTGATGCGCTCGGCAATAAAGAGTTTGTTGTTGAGCTAATTTCGCCTATTGGGCAGCTATTGCATAATAGCACTATTAATACCTTTGAGAAAACAGTAGGCGAAATTAATGTACAACGATACCCGTCGGGAATTTATCTACTCAGAATTTCGTCGCAAGGGAAATGGGTAACACTCAAAATTGTAATTGACTAGTAGAATACAATAACAATAGCAACAAGCAAAAGCGTCGTTACCCAAACTTGGGTTAACGACGCTTTTCGCTTTAGCGAAGGGGTGTTATGTAATATTAGCTCAACCTCCTCCCCTCTTCACAATACTGACAAACATCATTGTTGGTAGAAAGTTAACAGGCTAACTTCGCAAAGTTTACGTATTTCGAAAAATTAAACTCAAAATATTTCAAGATGCAAAAGATAAGTAGCCATCCAATTCTTGAGGTGCCAACCCCCGAAAAGGTAAAATTTTCCTATCAGGGCAAAACTGTTGAAGGCGAAAAAGGATTTACCATTGCCGCTGCACTTCACCAAGCGGGGTTTCCCGTTCACAGCCACAGCCTCGATAACCGAGAGCGTAGCCTCGAATGCGGCATTGGCAAATGTGGTGCCTGCGAAATGCTAGTTGATGGCCAAATAAAACGAATTTGCATTACTCCTGTTGATGGGGTTAAGGAGGTTAGCGAGGTTCCTAAAGAGTACACGCCATCGGTAAAAGCACCCGATAAGCAAAAATCGACTAATATTTATAAAACTACTGTTGCAATTATTGGCGCAGGACCAGCAGGCTTAGCCGCACGCGAAGTACTGCTTGACCATGGCATTGAGAATATTGTTATAGATAACAACTCAACCATTGGTGGCCAGTTTAACATGCAAACGCACCAGTTCTTCTTTTTTGAAAAGGAAAAGAAATTTGGCGGAATGCGAGGCTTCGACATTGCCAAAACGCTAGCCGGTGATAACCACAATGGCATTTTCCTCGACAGTACCGTTTGGGATATTCTAGAGGGCAAACGGATTGCAATTAAGAACATTAAAACCGATGAGATATACTACATCGAAGCCGACCATCTGGTAATTGCAACCGGTGCTGTACCGTTCATGCCAACTTTCGAAAACGACGACGTACCCGGCGTGTACACAGCAGCCGTAGTACAAAAAATGATGAACCAAGAATTTACCCTACTGGGTAAAAACGTGCTTACAGTGGGTGCTGGAAATATTGGATACCTAACCAGCTACCAGCTTATGCAAGCAGGTGCAAATGTAAAAGCCATTGTTGAGGCTATGCCTCACGAAGGTGGTTTTCCAGTTCAGGCAAATAGGGTTAGGCGACTTGGCATACCCGTTATGCTTAGCAAAATTCTTATTAAGGCAATCCCTAACCACGATCGCACTGGCGTTATTGGTGCAGTTGTAGCCGATTGTGAGAACTTTAAAGCCATTCCCGGAACCGAGCAAATAATTGAAGACATTGATGCTATAAATATTTGTACTGGCCTTGTGCCCGACGATCAGCTGCTGATTAAAGGCAACGAAATTTTCGGACGTTTCTGCTACGGCGCAGGCGATGCCATACGCATTGGCGAAGGAACCAGCGCGGTTCTTCGCGGAAAACAGGTTGCCTACGAAATTCTACAAGAAATGGGCGAGCGCTTTAGCTACGACTCGTACCTAGCCATTAGCAAAGAGTATATCGATAGCCAGCAACATCCTGTTAGGGTTATTGAAAACCCTTTTCTACCAAGTGAAGAACGAAAGACTAAAAAACCGTTTGTTATTATTGATTGCCTGTACGGTTTTGCATGTAACCCCTGCGAATTTGCATGCCCGCATGGCGCCATAACAAAAACATCAACCAGCACAGTTCCGCATATCGACTACGAAAAGTGTATTGGTTGCATGGATTGCGTTTACCAATGTCCAGGCCTTGCTATTTTTGGCTATCACTACGGAAAAGATTGGCTATTCTTACCAATAGAATACGAAGCAACCGAGGGTAAGGAGGTTTTTCTTGTTGATAATAATGGGGAAAAAGTAGGCGAGGGCGTTATTGAGAAGATATTAAGAAAGCCAAACAAAACCAATATTGCCAGAGTAAAAAGCAAAGATGTTCATAACGATGATTTGCTTAAGGTTAGAGGTTTTATTGTAAAAGAGAATTACCCAACCCCAATACAAATAAAACCCTTTAGCTACAAGCCCGAAGAGAAGACCTACGTTTGCCACTGCGACGATGTGAGCATGGATGAAATACTCGAAACCATTGGCAACAGAAAATTCATTTCTGTTGATGAGGTTAAGCATACCACTCGCCTAGGTATGGGAGCTTGTCGTGGTAAGCGATGCATAAAAAGGCTAAAAACAGCAATTGCACCAAAAGGTATTCAAATTGTTGGCGATGCAACCCCACGCGGACCGCTTAGCAACCAGGTGAGCATGGGCGAACTTTACCCAAAAGAAGTACCCGAAACCTACATTACTGGCATAAACGGAAAAGCAAAAAGAATAGAAAAAATATCAACGTTAATTGCCGGAGGTGGTATTGGCGGAAGTGCACTATTCCGCTACATGGCCGAAGCTGGCATTAAGCCTGTTATGCTAAATTACGGCCGTGGTGCAAGCTGGCGCAATATTGCAGGAGGCCGAACGGCATTCTCAGTTCCCGAAATATCGCAAATTGCTGCCGAAAACCACCAGATTTTCAAAGATCTCCAATCGCTTAGCAATATCGATTACCGTACTATTAATTACGTAAGTTTTGCTCACGACGATGCTACCTACCAAGCCCTTGACGCATCTCGCGCATGGAGCGATGCTCGCATGGTCGAACCCAAAGATTTCAAAAAGGAGATCTCACCCTACTTTAGCAGCACGATAAACACATACAAATCGGCACTTATAACAAGTAACTGCTGGCAAGCCACTCCGGGCAAAGTAGTCGATTTGCTACGCAAAATTGGTATTGAACACGGCGGAACCGTTAAAGAAGATTGCGAGCTAATTAGCGTACACAAAAATGGCAAAGGGTACATTGCTCTGGTTCGCGACCACGACAAAGGGTACATTGAGTATCATGCCGATAATTTTGTAAATGCCCTCGGTCCAACTGGCGACAAGTTCTCGCGTCAACTCGGTATTAATACGGGTATTTATCCCGTTAAACACCAGGCTTTTATTACTCGCCGTTTACCCTTTATGGGGGTAAATGGTGCTCCACTTCCCATGCTAATTGATCGGAGAAACTACAAGGGCTTTGTTGCTGTTTACGGTCAACAACTAGCAGAAACTGGTCAGATTATCGGTTGTGCTTCGCCTGCTGTTGATCCACAGGAAACAGACAAGAATTTGAAGATTAACTCGCAGAACTTTCTCGAAATAGCATCGGAGGTTTTTGCCAACTGGATTCCTGAGCTTAGCTCAGTTGGTTTCCAAGCAGTGTGGGCTGGTTATTACGTTGAACCTCGTATGTTTATCGATCCTGAGCACGGATTATTCACCGGATTACGCGGACAGGGTTTCATGCTAGGAATGGGACTTGCCCGAATGTACGTTGATGCCATGCTAGGTAAACCCGTTCCCGATTACTTTAAGCGTTTAAGCATAAACGGCGATGGACTACCCGAAAAAGCTTTTAAATAGTTAATTCCACATCTAAACAATACGCTTTTAACCTCGCATTGGGAATAAATTACCCTTTGCGAGGTTTTGTCTCTATTTACCAATTAGTTAGGACACATACTGACGGACAAGAGAAATCAATATATGGATACATTATGGATACATTATGAATATATCAATAAGAATGCATTATCTTTGTATGGATAAAATATGGATATATTATGGATAACTTTATAAATAAACTAAACTTTGATTTTCAAACTAATCAGTTGGTTTTAAAATCAATAAGTTTCATTGACTCGTTTAAAGGAAAATGGAATATCGTTGAAAGCAAAGAAAATATCTTTCTTAAAGAATTAAGAAAAATTGCCACAATTGAAAGTATTGGTTCATCAACTAGAATAGAAGGGGCTCAACTAACTAATGAAGAGATTAAACAGCTCCTTGAAAAAGTAAAAATAACAGAGTTAAAGTCAAGGGATGAGCAAGAAGCTATAGGTTACTCCGATGTACTTGAAATTATCTATGAGAACTATGAAAATATTAGCATATCTAAGAATTATATTCAGCAATTACATCAGAGTTTATTAAAGTACAGCACTAAAGATGATAGGCATAGAGGTGTGTACAAGAATTTGTCAAATAAAGTTGTTGCAAATTATCCTGATGGAACCCAAAGAGTAATTTTTAATACCACAGAACCCCATTTAGTTGAGAGTGAAATGAACCATTTGATTGAGTGGACAAACGACCAACTTAATTTGAAATCTCTCCACCCATTAATTGTTGTCGGACTTTTCATTTATGAATTTTTATCAATACATCCATTTCAAGACGGGAATGGAAGACTATCTAGACTATTGACCAATCTATTGCTTCTTAAAAACAACTATTTATTCATTCAATATGTATCGTTTGAAAATTTAATTGAGCAGAAAAAGAAGACTTACTATGAAGCACTAATGGATGGACAAAAGGATAGAAATTCTGAAAAAGAAAGAGTTAACAAATGGATGCTTTTCTTTTTACAATCCCTTGAAGCGTTAATCCACCGATTGGAACAAAAATATGATGTATTTAAAACTAAAGGTGGTTATCTGAATGAGAGACAAAAGAAAATAAAAGAATTCATTACAAGCAATCAGCCAATTAAACTATCTGATTTAGTGAATAGCATGCCAGACATTTCAATTAACACTCTCAAGAAAGATTTACAGTATATGAAAACGGAGCAAATAATTGAATCAGTTGGTAAAAATAAAGGAACGGTTTACGTATTGAAAGACAAATAAGTACGTGTCCTAACACGGGGTACACAAAATGCTGGTTTATAGCATATTAGGAATCCTTCTCGTTTCAATCTATCTTTAACACGTGGGACGAGAAAGCTGTTTCAATTTCCA
>NPID01002939.1_pt1 | contig 51519 bp, 42 predicted proteins | sample 8637491 | NCBI WGS metagenome assembly NPID01 (sample SAMN07420843, study PRJNA396082) | bioreactor metagenome | isolation source: sample BA6 brine-fed electro-methanogenic bioreactor BA | place: Japan: Kochi | collected 2016-06-14 | reverse complement strand
AAAAAACCGTTTCGGCCACCCAAACTTCGGGTTACGGCATCGGCAGGGGTAATTCTTCGGAGTAAATTTATGGCCATAGCAATGGTTAGCTCGGCCACAGCCTGATTGCTGTACCCAGCAGCATTGGAAATCTGAACGCCATTGGCTTTGCAGGCATCAAGGGCAATATGATCGACTCCGGTAAAGGCAACATTAATGAATTTGAGGTTTTTGGCTCGGTTAACTGCATTTTCTCCAACTGGATAGTTGCTAACAACTAGAATATGAGCATCGGCCATACGCTGCAAAAGCTCATCCTGATTGGCTGGCACACTTTCAAAAAAAGAGACCTTATGCCCAATTGATTCCATTTCGCTAGCAAAAAGCTGAGCTTCGCTGTTGGTTAAGCCAATAGGTTCGGCAAAAACTATGTTCATGGTAAAGATATTTTGGGTTACTGCTGGCCAATTGATATGGATCTGGTCCCATTGGCACTAACATCAATATTAAGCTTAACAACCCCCTCAGCTGGTAGGATGTCCTCAATTAGCTCGGGCCATTCAATTAGGCAAATACCCGTGTTGGAATAAAAATACTCCTCGTAGCCAAAATCGTAAACCTCTTCTAGCTTGTTAATCCGATAAAAATCGAAATGAAAAACGGGCTCGCCAAAGGAATCGGAGTACTCGTTAATAAGGGCAAAGGTGGGGCTAACAACGGTATCGGTTACGCCAAGCAATTTACAGATCGATTTTATAAGCGTGGTTTTTCCTGCACCCATCGATCCGTAAAAGCATAAAATCCGATTTGAGCCAAGGTGCTTCAAAATCTGATCGGCAGCCGAGTCGAGCTGATCAATACTCTCAACAATAATCTTTTCCATATACACTAGTGCGGTTTAAGCTCAACGAATGGAATGAGCATCTCCTCAATGGAAACGCCTCCATGCTGGAAAGTATCGCGGTAGTAGTTCGCGTAGTGGTTGTAGTTATTGGGGTATGCAAAAAAGTCGTTGTTTAGGGCAAATATAAACGACGAGCTAACGTTGGGCTTTGGCAAATGAACCTCTTCGGGTTTGCGTACCTCAAAAACCTGCTTGGGGTTATAGTTTAAATTTTTTCCCAACTTGTACCTCAGGTTTGTTGATGTTGCCCTATCGCCAACCACTTTAACAGGATTTTTCACCCGAATTGTTCCGTGATCGGTTGTAAGCATAAGCTTAACGCCCGCCTCGGCTGCCTCCTTAATTAAAGCGAATAAATCGGAGTGTTTAAACCAGCTTCGCGTAAGCGAAAGGTAAGCAGCTTCGTCGGATGCAAGCTGACGCATCATCTGCATTTCGGTACGGGCATGCGACATAACATCGACAAAATTATACACTAAAACCGTTAGGTTGTTGCTAAGCACCTGCTTGAGGTTTGAGCTAAGCGATGAGTTTTGCCTAATATTGCTACACTTCTCGTAGTGTAATTTATAGCCTTTGCCTAAGCGCTGTATTTGCGCTTTAAGCAGCTCCTGCTCAAATAGATTTTTCCCCTCTTCCTCCTCATCAAAAACCCAAAACTCGGGATACTTCTGCTGAATTTCGAGCGGCATAAGCCCCGAGAAAAGTGCATTACGCGCATACTGCGTTGCCGTTGGTAAAATACTGGTGTAAATAAGCTCTTTTTCAACCCTCCAATAGGGAGCAATAAGATCCTGAATTGCCAACCACTGATCGAACCTAAAGTTATCGATTACTAAAAGCAGAACATTGGTGCCTGTATCGATGGTTGGAAATACCAAATTTCGCATAAGGTTATGCGGCATCATTGGCTTCTCTGTATTACTGGGTTCGAACCAGCTTAGGTAGTTTGCCTTGATAAACTTACCAAACTCATTGTTAGCTTCGGTAAGCTGCATACTAAGTAGGTCGGCAATACTTGGGTCGGTTGACTCGGTTAGCTGAATGCTCCATTGGGTTAGCTTCCGGTACATGGCTGTCCATTCGTCGAATGAGCGAGCCGAGTTAATCTGCATTCCAATTTGCCCAAATGCTTGCTGATAATCGGTTGTTGTTTTTTCGCTTACTAGCTTATCTTTATGCACGTGCTTTTTTACCGAAAGTAGCACTTGGTTTGGCTTAACTGGTTTTATGAGATAATCTGCAATTTTAGCGCCAACAGCCTGGTCCATAATGCTCTCCTCTTCGCTCTTAGTAACCATTACAACTGGCAGGTTTGGCTTTGCCTGCTTAATACCCGCAAGCGTTTCGAGGCCGCTAATGCCTGGCATATTCTCGTCGAGGAAAACAATATCAAAATCGTTACTCGCTACCAAATCGAGAGCATCGTGACCGTTTGTTGCGGTAAAAACCGTATAGCTGCGCTGCTCAAGAAACATTATGTGAGGGCTAAGCAAATCTATTTCATCATCAACCCAAAGTATCGATACGTTCATGCTCCACTTCTTTTTTAATAGTTTGCTCGGAAAAAATTCAAATAATCGGCAATGGATTTTTCCTTAATTAACAGGTTGTAGTTTTCGCGGCTAATTATTACTAGCGAATAGTCCTCGGGTTTTATTGTACCCATAATTCCTTCTTCTACTGAAATGGCGCTGAAGTACTCCATTGCTTCGTCCTTGTTCTTAAACTTATCCACTACCATTATGCTTACAAAATCGGTTAGCTCGCGTGTAGTTACAATTAGGTTCATGTTGATGAAATTATCAACGTTGAAAGATACAAGGTTAAACCTCAGCTGGTTTACGGAAGAACCCTTTGGAATAAAAGCAAGGAACAGGTGTTCACCCTTTGGTTGCTCGTAGCTTGTTGAAATTTCAACAACTTCTTCGTCAGGCCTTGTGTCATCGGACGCAGTATTGTCCTGCACCGATGCAAGCTGAAGCTCGCGCTGCTCAATAAACCGAACTATATCGTATGCTTTAGTGCCAATTTCGGTATTGGGGTAGCCATCGGCTATTTCGGCTAATGCATCTTTGTACCTGGCAACATCGCCCCTGCTGCCAATACACTGTGCTACAATAAACTTGAGCTTTGGCTCAATATCGGTTCCCTTATACTTTTGAATACCTTGCTGAGCAAGGTTTGTAGCCTGTGAGCATTTGCCCTGCTTAAAAGCTGTGAAAACACTCTGATAGTAGTCTTCACGCTCTTTCTCTTCCTTTTGGAGATTTTGCAGATAGCTTGGATTGCTTAGCATTAGCGCGTAGGTGCTAGTTGGAAACCGCGATACGATTACTTGCTTGTACTTATCCATTTCCGATGGATTTTGGTTAAAGCGAGCAATCTGGTACAAATTGTAGTAGCCTTGCAGCGAAAACTCACCCTTGGGGTATCGCCTTCCCAGCTCTTCGTAGGCTTTTATTGCCTCGGGATAGTCCTTAAGCTCGTTCTCGTAAACCTCACCCACCTTAAATAGCGCTTCTTGAATCATCCTATGCGATATGGCCATTAGCGAGTCGTTTGTGGGTAAGTCTTGCAGGTAAAACTCTCGGCTTTTGTTGTCGAGCACTTTTTGCGGAGCCCCTGTTGAATCGGTTTGGGTTTGCGCCATGCTAGCATTCTGGTCGAGCACTTCGCGCTTATTGCTTCGGCGCCAGTTATCCTCCAACTTTCGCCGACCCCAGCGCATGTTAAACTCCGCTAAACCCTGACTTAACGAGGCCTGATTATAGAAATACCAGCTACCTCCTTGGTTCTGGTTCATACCTCCACGCTGGGTACGCTGAAATTGCGCAAACCTATCGCGCCCCTCTTGCTCTTCTCTACGAAGCCGTTCTTCTTCATCTCTAACGCTTTTAATGAGCTCTGCAATAAGCCCATCGCGATCCTTAGGTGACATGGCAGCAACTCGTTGCAAACTATCCTGATGCGAAACGATATTTAAATTCTCAACCAGCTTATTTAGGTTTTGAGTTTTAACCTCAAGCTCGGCATAACCTGGGTAATCCTGATCAAGCGCATTGTAGGCGCTATCGTAATAGGCCTGGCTAACGGTATAATTTGGCTTGGCAAAAAAGTAATCGGCCAGCACCAAATACGACAACCCTTTTTGGTGATTGTTACTTACGCTTTTTTGGGCCGATAGCTGGTAGTACTCAATGGCTTTAGCCATGTCGCCCTTTGACTGCTCAATATTGCCCAGGGCAAAGTAAATCTGATCGAGAAACTCAAGGTTTTTCTCATCACGAGTCATCTTGGTTAGGGTTTTTATCAACTCCTGACTACCTTTTCCACCCTGAAAGTTTGAGGCCATATTCACCTTAGCATTAAAGCTCATTTCGTAGTTCGGATTGAGTTTAACAACCTTTTTGAAGTAGCTGTTTGACTCGGCAAAGTTTTTTTGCTTCTGAAAAATTTGGGCTAAAAGGTAGGTGTACCTTTGCTTATGCATTCTGTCAGGTGCATTATCAAGGGCTTCTTTTAAATGCATAGTGGCAGGCTCAAGCTGATTTTGCTTGTAGTAGTAGCTTGCCCAGGTTGACTGAAGCAAATGGCTAAAGTATTTATCCTTGGGGTATTTTCTGTTTGCGCTAAGGCTGCGCATACGATCTTCGGCAGCCACATAATCGTTGGTTAGCATCTCAATACGAGCAAGCCAAACCTGCGACTCGAACCACATTGGTGTTTCGGGAAACTGAACTAGTATATGCTCAAAGGTCATTCGAGCCTCATCGTAGCTACCCTTCCATACTCTGGCTTTACCAACAAGGAGCCATCCCTCTCGCACCCAGCGCACAAACTCATTCTGATTATAAAACTTTTTATCCTTAGCAGTCATTCGGCCCCGCTTTTGCTCGGGCTTAACCTTAATTGAGTGCAGGTTAATTAAATCGGTACACTTGGCAATAACCCTATCCATATCGCCCCCAACCATACTAGCAACTTGCTGTTGGCCAACAAGCAAAACAGGGAGCGGAAAGGTATAGTTGTAATCAAAATCCTTTTCGGCTCTTTTTATGGCATCGTTGTAGCTTTGGTTTGCATTGAAATAGTAGTTATACCTTGCAGTTACGTTATGGTATGCTCTAGAAACTGGGGTGTTTTTTTTAGTGGAGCATCCCCATGCAAAAACCAAAAGAAAAATGATTAATAAGCGAAGCGTATTTTTAAGACCAAATGTCTGCATTATGTGCGTTTATTGTTGATACTAAAACTGATAAAATGTTGTGATATTGTAATAACCATGCAAAAAAGTTAGGGTACAATATTACCAAAAAAAACTGTAGTATCGAAAAGTGAAACCAATTGCCTATAAAGCTAAAACATATTTAAAACAGGGCTCTGGCCATCATCGATCCGCTGTGAACAATTGACCCATCGCCTAAATATCGTCCGTTATAGCCTAGTTCAATCTCGAAAAGTTTGGATAGCCTATGCCTTAGCGTAACCTCCCAAGTAACATTTCGGCCAGGCTGTAAACCTTTCATCATCTCGTAAGCAACAGCAGTTTGTGCCTCCCCTTTAAAGGTGTTGTCAACTAAAGATGTTTTTGCCATAAAGCTACCCCTGCCCGAAAAGATTAGATCGGCTTGGAAAAAGTAGTCCATTGTTTTTAGCTCCTCGCTCTCTAAATCATTAGCCGATTGATTATACCTTGCACCCACTTCAGCCCTATGCTGTTTACTGCTAATAAACTTAAGGGTAAGTTTTGCCGCCTCACCATTAAGCAAATAGTTGCGAAGCTGAAAGTACTCCGAGCTAGCAGTGGTTGTATAAATATCTGCTTCGGTGTATACTGAAAATAGCTCGCCCAATCCAACCCATGCCGTTAACTTTTGCGATTGCTGATCTTTTTGCTCAAAACCGTTGGCTAAAATGGTTTTACTCACACCCTGAACATAAGTATACTCCAGTCCGAAAGCTTGGCTGCTTCGGTTGTAAGCTAATGATGATCTGAAATTGGCCGACATGCTGGTTAGCAGCGTATCGTGAATATCGGTTGTAAAAGGGTTAGCGTACTGTCGAAAACTATTGTATCGGTTTTTTTGCTGAGCGCGATAGGCTGTTTGAGCGCTTAGGCGAGCCAAATGTTTTGCAAAACCTTTATCGGTTTTGATTATTCTGCTCGGGCTAATAATGCTGCTAAGTCTAATACTATTGGTGCGAACGCTTATCATTTTTGAGCCAGGAAAATTTATTCGGATAAACCGAGCCTCGTCGGGGTAATTGGCCACCTCAAACTCATCAAGTTCCATAACACCATTGCCGTTATAATCGACCCATGTGTAAACACCTTGCCCTGCGGGAACTTCAACAAAATAGTACTCCATATCGGGCTCAAGGCCCGAGCTGAGCTCGTAACCGCCAGCAACACTCCAAAACCCTTTAAAAAACCTGTTGGAGTAATCTATTCGAGCCAACGCCGAACGATTATTCTGAGCTGATTCAACTATGTTTTGATTTACATCGGTTTTACGAAAACCAAAGGAACCCGAGAAATTCCCAACCTTTTCCAAGTTAGCAGCAAGCGTTCCATTTACTTCGTGCGAACCAGCAGCTAAAGTTTTTATCCCGTTAAAAAACTTATAATCTTCGCGATAAATATGGTAAACCGATGCATTAACACTCAGCGAATCGGGCAACGAAAGCATTGACTTAACCTGAAACCACTCGAAACTTTGAGGCATTACCAAACCCGAACTTGCATTGGTGCTGTTAAGACTTTCCATTTCGCCAGCAACCGATAGTTTCAACAGGTTAATATCGCTACTTAGGGCACCTCTTGCTTTATAGAAACGAGAGTTTACAGCAGTATCCGACGATTGAACCATTGACCCGCTAAACGACGAGCCAAACCAGCCTAGCTTTGCCCAGCTACTAGTGCTAACCCTGGTTCCCTTATACCAATTGGCAACGGTAAAGTTTTCGGCTTTTACCTCAGCGAATAACCTCTTGCTTTGCTCAATGCTAGTCCAAAAGTTTAAATGCTGTTCGCTTCCTGCATTAAGTGGTTGCGATATACTCCAATCTCGTTCAAACTCAACAGGCCTAAACCTATCGATACTTCTAAACCCATTGGATGTTTTAAGTGCACTAGCACCAATTTTGGCCTTAGCTTTTTGTTTACTAAAGCTGATGTTTTGGTTATACGATAGCAAAAACGCATGCCCAATATTGTCACTTGCATCGAGGTTGGAAAAAGTGTTTAGGTCGGTATTACTTAAGGCATAGCTACCAGCAATGCTAGAGCCATTTTCCCATCGATGCGAAACACCTGCTTGTACCATTTGCCTTTTTTGCGGAGCAACCAACCTACGAACAGGCTCGTAGCTTCCTTGGGGCACACCGTTTTCTGGAGCAACCCAACGGTAAACCCTTCCGTTTGCCGAGCCAAAATCGGGGATGTAGTTTCCGTTACCCTCACCTACAAACGAAAAGAAAACTCGATAAGCTGCAAACTCTGGATTTGTTGAATACCGAAAGATGGAATAAGTTACACCCTCCACCAGTGTATCGAGCTTTTGGTAGAGAATTCTTTCCGGATCATACTCAACTGAATCTGCTTGAGGATAGAAGGCCAAATCATCATTATCGCCAATGCTTGCCAAATGCTCCTTTTGCTCATCGTTTAGCTCTTGATCAAAAGGCTGGTTCCGGCTATCGTGCTCGGAGAAAACCGACATGGTCCAGTGCCACTTTCCCTTCTGACCCTCAACATTGGCAAATGTATTAAACCGTGCATAGCTCCGCTCGGAGTACTCAAACTCAACCACCACGCGGCTATTGCTGTTTATAGGCATTCGGTGGGTAAAGGTTAGCTCGGCAGAGTTATAGTCAATTGTGTAATGATAATCCTCACCACGTTGCAATAACGCCCCATCAACGTAAACCCTTTCGGTACCCGAAAGAATTATAATGTAAGGTTCTCCGCTATTCCCTCTCAGCCTGTAAGGCCCTTGATTACCCTCGATACCCTGAATTTGATTACGCACAAATTTCCCCTTGGGCACTGCAAACGCAGCGGTAACAGAGAGGGTATCCTCATCATCTGTAAACTTTCCTTGATAGGACAAACCCTGAACTTTACGGTTAAAGGTGAGCAGTTCTCCATTTCCTCCAGTGCTCAAATCGATATCGCCTGCCTGAATGGCAAACCCTTTACGATGAACTTTAAGAAAAATCCGATCGAACTCTTCGAGCCTGTGGGTTGTACCGTCGGGTTGCAGGGGTATTGACTGATCGGAAATAGCACCCTCAATCATCAACCCATTATTGAGTTCGCCGCCAAAGGTCATATTCAGGGTTGAGTTCACCGAAAGACCCTGCGTATTACCAAAACGTATGCCTCGAGCCATTGAGCCATTAGTTTGAATTTGATCACCAAAGGACGATTCCTGCTCATTCTGTAACCCAGGGGATACAACATAGCGCCCTAAAAGGCTGTCGGGCGAAAGACTTTCAGCATATTTACGCTTTGCGAACTGCCCCTCGAGTAGCAAAGGAAAAACTCTATACTCAAAATAAAGCGAATCGTGGCTAAGCAGGAGTTTTTTGGTTGGAAAAATTTCCGCTTTCACGTAGCTTACCCAAAAAAGAGAACTATCAATCATATTTCCCTCAGCAGAACGTATTGTAAGGCTTCCGGGAATTATACTAAGCGAATCGACCCTAATTGTATCGGCCGACAATGCCACTATCCTATGCCTATAGTTATCCAAACTCTGCCCCAATGAGCAAAAGTTTAAGGCAAGGAAAAGAAGTGCTATGGTTACCCTCCGAATCAATGGCTAGCTGTTTGTATGCTAAGTAACGAATAAATAGCAAAAATAGCGTAAAGCCTCAATAAAATACATAAAACCTAGGCTTAATCGTAACCCGCACCTGTTGATAACTCAACATAGAATTAACCCATTCTTTTCATACCTTTATGCCCTACAAAAAGCAATGGGCCTTTAACGTAAAATCCAATGATAGACCAACTTACCGTTGACCGAATAATTGCAGCCGCCGATGTTGTTGAGGTGATAAAAGATTACGTATCGCTAAAAAAACGAGGGGTAAACTACATTGGGTTATGTCCTTTTCACAACGAAAAAACACCTTCGTTCTCCGTTAGTCCAGCCAAGGGAATTTATAAGTGTTTTGGCTGTGGAAAAGGGGGAAATGCCGTGAACTTCATAATGGAGCACGAGCAAATGAGCTATGTTGAAGCCCTAAAGTATCTTGCCAATAAGTATAACATTGAGTTTGAAGAGCGAGAGCTTACCCCCGAAGAGCTTAAACAACGCACCGAGCGCGATAGCCTTATGGTGGTTACAGCCTGGGCTCAGCGTCACTTTAGCGATAACCTACACAAGCATAGCGAGGGTAAAAGCGTTGGGCTCAGCTATTTTCGAGAGCGCGGTTTTAGGGATGATATCATCGAGAAATTTCAACTTGGCTACAGCCTTGAGCAGCGCGATGGGCTAACCCAAGCAGCACAGCGACAAGGCTATAAGATGGAATACCTTGTTAAAACCGGTTTAAGCATTGAACGAAACGATGGCTCTGCTTTCGACCGATTTTTTGGAAGAGTTATATTTCCAATCCACTCAATGAGTGGAAGGGTAATTGCTTTTGGCGGTCGCATAATGAAAAGCGATGCCAAAGCAGCAAAATACCTAAATAGCCCCGAAAGTGAAGTATACCACAAAAGCCATGTGTTGTACGGTATTTACTTTGCCAAAAAAGCCATTACGCAAGCCGATAAGTGCTACTTAGTTGAGGGTTATACCGATGTAATATCGATGCATCAAGCAGGTATTGAAAACGTTGTGGCCAGCTCGGGAACAGCATTAACCCCCGATCAAATTCGGCTCATAAAACGATTTACTCCAAACATTACCGTGCTATACGATGGCGACCCAGCAGGAATAAAAGCCTCAATTAGAGGGATAGACTTAATACTTGAGGAAGGGTTAAACGTTAAAGTTTTGCTATTACCCGAGGGCGAAGATCCCGACAGCTATGCAAAATCGCATAGTGCATCGCAAGTACTTGATTTTATTGCAGAGAACGAGGTCGACTTTATTAGCTTTAAGGCAAACCTACTTCTAAAAGAGGCCAAAAACGACCCCATACAAAAAGCCAATCTTATTCGCGATATCGTTCGGTCAATTGCAGTTATCCCCGAGAGTATAACACGCTCAGTGTACATTAAGGAGTGCACACGCATACTCAACGTTGATGAGGCAATACTTTATGCCGAAGTGGCCAAACACCGCAAGGCTAAAATGGATAAGATACTTGGCAAAACCCAGCAAGTGGCCCCAGCAGAAAGCATTCAAGCAGCAAAAGAAACGCCAAGCCTACCGAGCTTTGTCGAAAACATTTATTGCGAAGAGCAAGAAAAAGAGATATTGTACTTTTTGCTTAAATACGGATCAGAAGTGTTTTTTGAAATACCAAACGACGATGAGCAATCAACCGCCACCAAAATTACCGTTGGGCAGCATATAATTAGCGAAATACTTAACGACGATTTAGAGTTCAAAAACCTTGTTTACAAAAAGGTTTTTGATGAGTACAAGCAGCTGTTAGAATCGGAAAAGGAATTTGATAGCAGGTATTTTATTAACCATCGCGATTTTGAGATTAGCCAGCTAGCTGTTAACCTGCTAACCTCTCAGCATAAGCTAAGCAAGATATGGAAAAAGCATAACGCCCAACCGGTTGACGAAATTGATTTTCTACACTCGGCTATTCCCAAAACCATTATGGTATACAAAAGTAAGGTGATGCATATGGTTATTGCCAATTTACAGAGCGAACTAAAAGGCATCGACCCAAAAAGTAATCCCAATGCTGTTAATGATATACTTATTAGGCTAAAAACCATTTACGAACTTAAAACTCAATTGTCCAGAGAGTTAGACAGAATTGTGCTTTAGGTAAAAAGCAAAAAGATTACTGATAGTTAAATGACCAGACTTTTTTTACCACGGTTTTTATTTTAGGGTCATCTTTTTTTCATAAATTAGCGGGCACAATACCCTTTAGATTAATCAATAATAAAAACATACCAATATGAGAACAACCATGAGTAAACCGCTAACAAGCAAGGTTATGATTGTTGCTGCTTCGTTAACCCTAGCTTTTACGCTTAGCAGCTGTGGGGGCGGAGCAAAGCAAGCCGAAACCGAAACAACAGACATTAGCAAAGAGGAAACTTTTAAAAGCGTAACCAAATACCCAATTCCAACTGCTTTTGAGGTTATTAAAATGCTCGATAAAGCCGGTGCAAGCTATATCATAAGCCTTAACAACCCAACTGAAAACGTTGATAAGTACTTCACCGAAAAGAGCAAAGCGCTTAACCTTGGTGTTTATGGAGCCGATTTAAGCTATGCTAGCACATACCAAATGAAGCAAGAAACGATGAACTACCTAAACGTTTCAAAAAAGCTTATCGACGATCTAAAAATTTCAACTGCATTTAATAAAGACTTTGCACAGCGCGTTGAGGATAACATTGATAATAAAGACGAGCTGATTAAAATTATCACCGATTCATTTTACGACACATACGAATTCCTCCTCAACGAAGGTAAAGATAACGTGTCGCTATTAGTTATGACAGGTAGCTGGATTGAAGGCCTATTTATAACAACCCAAATTGCTGTTACTAGCGAGAACAATAATGATTTTTTAACCATTATTGCAAACCAAAAAGATCCGCTCAACAAGCTATTTGAGCTAATGCAGCCTTTTGCTGAGGATGAGATTATTTCAGAAATGATGAAAACCCTAAAGCCCCTTAAAGCTATTTTTGACCAAGTAGAAGGCGAGGCTGTTACTCAAGAGCAATTTGACGCAATTGAAAAAGAAGTGACTACAATTCGAACAGGAATTGTTGGCTAGTATAGCTAATAAAAAAAATAATTAAAAAAGCCTGTTTCTGCAGGCTTTTTTTAATTATATGGTGTACAGCAATTGAAAAATAAAGAAGTCTTTGTAAATTGTAACCCCAATATACCAATACTAGGTGTTTAACCATGAGGGAAGCTATACTTAACGCGCTTGTTCAGCTTTACGCACTAATTGCCACTGCTACCAAAACCGAAAAGCAGGGTCGGGTTTTTGTAACGGCATTTCTTTCGAAACATCTCAGCACACGAATTATAGGCGACTACATAAACCTTTTTGATAGCTACCTCGATTTTTACACCCGCAATTTCAATGAAACAAACGAAACGACAGAAGAACAAAATAAGACCATTGAGCAATACACCGAAAAAGTTTGCCTCATCCTCCGAAAGGAACTTCCGCTAAACGAGCGTTTGCTAATTCTAATAAAGGTATTTGAGTACATAAGTAAGGACAATAAAATAAGCCCTATAGAAGAAACCATAGTTGAAACCATATCACGAAGTTTCTCCATTGAGCCCACCGAAATGCAAGAGCTCAAGTACTTTGTACTACATACCGATTGTGAAGAAATTGATCCGAAGCGCCTGCTTACTATCGAGAGTAAACCTCAACTAACAGACGATAGGCTCGAAGGAATGTGGGTTGAAGAAAACAAACCCGGATGGCTCCTTGAGGACAGGTTAAGAGTTGACGAATCGATTGAGGGCAAGCTAAGCTTTCTTCATATCGACTCAATTCATTCCTTTGTTGTTCGCTATTTTGGCAGCGCCGAACTGTTTTTAGATGGAGCACCTATTGAATCGGGAACGCCCTACCTAATGCAACAAGGAGCCATTGTACGAGGACCAAACACCAATACAATATACTATTCCGACCTTACCTCCTGGTACTACGGAACAACCCGTAAGCAGCGTATCGTTTTTACAGCCGAAAACGTTGAATTTAAGTTTAGAAATAGCGAAAATGGCATTCAAACCTTTAGCTTTTCTGAGGAGTCGGGTCAGCTTATTGGCATAATGGGTGGAAGTGGCGTAGGTAAATCGACACTGCTCAACCTGCTTACGGGCAAAATAAAACCCAATAGCGGACACGTACTTATAAACGGGTTCGATATTCATAACAATCACAGGGCTGTTGAAGGGATTATTGGTTACGTTCCGCAAGACGATTTGCTGTTTGAAGAACTCACCGTATACCAAAATCTATACTACAACGCCAAGCTTTGCTTTAGCAATTTTACCGAATTTAAAATAAGGCATACCGTAAAGCGAGTGCTCGACGACCTTGACCTATGGGAGGTTCGAGACCTTAAAGTTGGTTCGCCACTCAATAAAATGATAAGCGGGGGACAGCGCAAAAGGCTTAACATTGGGCTTGAGCTTATGCGTGAACCAAGCATACTGTTCGTTGATGAGCCTACCAGCGGACTATCGTCTAGCGACTCACTAATGGTAATGAACCTGCTAAAAAATCAAGCAAATAAAGGTCGGTTGGTTATCGTAAACATTCACCAACCCTCATCAAAAGTTTTCCGACTATTCGATAAGCTTTGGGTGCTCGATAGAGGAGGCTTCCCAATTTATGCGGGCAACCCTCAGGATGCAATTGTGTACTTTAAATCAAAAGCAACAAGGGTAAACGCAACCGAAAGCGGATGCCCAAATTGCGGTGAGATTAACCCAGAGCAAATACTTGAAATTGTTGAGGCTAAAATAATTGACCAAGAGGGAAAGGTTACACTCAAGCGCCAACGCTCTCCACATGAATGGAACGAGCTGTACAAGAAGGACATTGAAAAACACGTCGAAAAAAAGAAACACAAAGCAATACTGCCAAAAAACTTCTTCAATATTCCCAATATCGAGGTTCAGTTTAAAATTTTCAGCATACGCAATTTCCTATCTAAACTGGCCAACAGGCAATACGTTGTCATCAATCTGCTTGAGGCTCCTATGTTAGCCTTTGTGCTCGCATTCTTTACCAAGTATATCCCTAACGACACCTACATTTTTGCTGAAAACAAGAATTTGCCTGCCTACCTATTTATGAGCGTAGTTGTGGCCTTATTTTTAGGGCTAATGGTAAGCGCCGAAGAGATATTCAGCGATAAAAAGATTCTTGAGCGGGAATCGTTCCTTAACCTGAGCCGATTTAGCTACCTCAATGCAAAAATTACATACCTGTTTGCGCTATCGGCATTACAAATGGGGCTATTCGTGCTTATCGGAAATACAATTCTCGAAATTGAGGGGATGACATTCAACTACTGGTTAATACTCTTCTCAACCACTTGCTTTGCAAATATGCTTGGATTAAACATAAGCGCTGGCCTAAACTCGGTGGTTGCAATTTACATTACCATTCCGTTTATTCTGGTTCCGCAAATTTTGCTAAGCGGCACCGTTGTCCAATTCGACAATCTGCATCCAGCCATAACCCGAAGAGTATACGTACCTGCTGTTGGCGATATTATGGTATCGCGCTGGGCATACGAAGCACTGGCTGTTGAACAGTTTAAGAAGAACCCCTTTAATGCGCACTTTTTTAATCACGAGCAGGTTGCCAGCAGCGCTCACTTTACGGTTGCTTTCCTCGTGCCTCGCCTACAAAGCCTTGTTGATGAGTGCACACGATTATACGAACACGATGAAACTCAAACCTCAAGATACGACCGAAACCTTGAAATTATTTACAACGAGCTTGTGCAGCTTAGTTTGCATAAGGATGTTCCTCCTTTTGAGTACCTATCGAGCATAAACCCAAAAGGGTTTAACCAGAATATAGCAGAAGAGATTACCGGATACCTCATATTTATGCGCATAACCTTTAGCGAAATTGCCGATGCCGCTAGGCATAAAAAGGATAGTGTATACAACTCTTTGGTTGATAGCATTGGCCTGGACGCTGTTTACACCCTAAAACAAAAAAATTACAATAAAGCGCTTTCCGACTGGTTACTTAACAATAACGAAGTTGTGAAATACCTTGAAACGGACCGTAGAATAATCCAAAAGTTTGAGCCCATTTACATGATTCCCACCCATAATTGGGGTCGGGCTCACTTTTACGCACCGGTTAAACGGTTCAACAATCAGCTAGTCGATACCATTTGGTTTAATATTGCCGTTATTTGGCTTGGTTCGCTTATTCTGTTTGTTACATTGCAAACAAATATGCTAGGGAGCGTTATTACTCACATCGAAAATATTCGTTTGAGCAAAAAAACGAAAAAACAGGAAAAAAAACACGGCCTTTTACTCACAAAACTACAGTCGAACTAAACTGGTTTAGGGGTTAAATTCACACTCTTACCTCCTCGCATTATTTAAACGTGAGTAGATATACATATCGAGTATTTCGCTATTTTTCACCACTGCGTTTTTTAACTGGGCTTCCAACTCAAACCCATTCTTCTCAAGTACACGTCCCGATGCTGAGTTATTGCTAAAAACCTCTGCATAAACCCTAAGCAAACCATGCTCGTTAAATGCCATTTTTACCAGTTCAGCAACAACGCCCGTTGCAATGCCCTTGTTGTGAAACTTTTCGCCAAGCCAATAGCCAATTTCACCGTTTAACCTAAGCACATCATCCTTCAGGTGCAAGCCTGCTGCACCAATGGCTTCGCCATTAATATCAATGGCAAATATTTTTTCGCTTTTAGCTTGCATGGCATATCCAATAAACGCCTCGGCATCGGTAACAGAATATGGATAAGGAAAAATATCGCGAACGCCCAGCCAAACCTTATCGCTGTTTGCATGCAGTGCTAACGAATGCTTATCCGCAGCACAAAAGGGTCGAAGTGTAAAAGAGATCATGTTGGTATGCTAATGGTATTGAATGCTTCGAACAAGCTTATGCTCGAGCGTTTTTTTCTTTATCTTATCATTCCTCCCAAGGTTAACTTGATAGGTACGTTTCTCAACCCAATTTCCTTGGCTATCATATTCATACTCGTAGTAGTACCCCTGATCGCCCTTGGAAGCATCCGATAGCTTCTCAAGCATAACATCGCCATTGGGGTAGTATGAGCAGGAAACAGATTCAAAGGTAAAATCCTTTTGCTGATCAAGGGGGTACGACCATGACGAGGTATAAACGCCATTTGCTCTGTAAACCATTACCTTTACCATGTTCGAGGGTTCAATGTAAATAAATTTCTCAGTAAAAGTATGCCCACCTGTTGAACCAAACACTTTGGCCGATTCTATTCGGCCTAACGTATCGATCACTAAAGCAGCCCACTGCGATTTCTTACCGTTTTTAAATACATCAACCTTTGTGGGCAAATTGGTTAGGCTATCCCACTCAACAACAACCTCCTCCTCATTCCAACCCGAAAGATTTGCAAAAAACCTATAATGCTTTCGCATTAGCTTACCAAAAGAGGTGTACTCCCATGAGGTTTCGCCAGTTTTCCCCCCTGCACTATTGTATGCTATTTGCCTTACAATTAATCCTTGGGCATTAAAAAGTTTCTCAGTTTTATGCGGTATTGGCTTAATTCCCCTAATAAGCACTTCGGAATTTTCGGTTATACTTTTAAATGCTCTGCCTCGGCTTACATCGGGCTGAAGAGCCATAAAGTGGTTTACAATTGGCTGGGCACCTGCCATAACAACAAGATGAACAAACAATACGCTAAGGTAAAATGCTCTTTGTATCATAAAATCAAAATAAATAAACCAACCAATTATTAAAGTTAAAGCTGATCTGGGCGATCATTTTCACTGCCTACATCCTCACTACCAATAACTACCCTTGCTCGGGGTAGCTTGTCGGGATGATTTTTCTGCATGTACTCAACTAGCTGCTCCCTAGCATAAACACGCAAATCCCATAGTGTAGGCGAATCGACAGCGCTCATTAAAAAGCGTACTTCAAGGGAATGATTGGTTGAGTTTGTAACCTGCACATTTGCCACCTCACCATCCCACAGCCCCGATTGTTCAACTATTCGCTTAAACTCATTGCGAAGCGCCAAAATGGGCATGGAGTAATCGGTATAAATATAAACTGTCCCAAGTATTCGCGATGATGTTCGTGTCCAGTTCTGAAATGGTTTTTCGATAAAATAGGTGCTTGGCACAACTAGGCGCCGTTTGTCCCATATTTTTACTACAACGTATGTTAGGGTAATCTCCTCAATCCAACCCCATTCGTTTTCAACAATAACTACATCATCAATTCTAATGGGCTGGGTTATTGCAAGCTGAATCCCGGCTAGCATGCTCCCAATAACCCTCTGTGCTGCAAGGCCCAGAACCAAACCAGCAACACCAGCCGATGCAAAAAGGCTTATTCCAACTTTACGGATAGAATCGAACGTAAGTAAAACGCTGGCAAGTGAAATAAAAACGATAATAAAAACAATAATTCGCTCAATAATACGCAGCTGCGTATGCATTTTGCGTGCATGCAAATTGTTCTTTTGGCTCAAATCGAAATTGCTCAGTACAATGGTTCGAGTAATTGAAGTGGCATTTATTGCAATCCAAGCTCCGGTAATTATTAGTAAAACAACTATAAAATGCGAGGCATTTGCCAACAGCTCTTCATCGGAAATAATCAAAGGCATATATACTTTAAGAGCAATTAGCCCTACCATAAGCAAGCTTGAAACTACTGCACGTCGTACCATTCTAGTACGAATTGTTTTCTCCTTAAGCAGTTTCAGATGCTTGCCTAACCATTTAACGAGAAAGAAAATTGCTACAAGGCCAATAATAATTGTAATGGCCGATATTATAATTCGTTCAATATTATCTACACCAAAAAGCATGTGAGTAAATTTTAAACCAAAGGTAAGCCGATAAAGTTATAGAAGCAACAGTTTTTGTATCCAAAAGTTTATGCATAAAGCGTTGCAATATTGTATATTTGCTATTGTTCACCAAACCAACAAAACCATGAAGAAAAAACTATACACCATTGCCGTTGCATTTTCGCTAATTTTTATAAGCGGTTGTGACGATGGGAAACTAAACTTTTTCACCGTTGATCAGGATATTGCCTTTGGCTGGCAGCTCGATTCAACCATACTAGCCGAACCCGCAACCTACCCTATCCTCGATAAAGATCAGTACCCTGAAGCATACGACCATATTGAAAGGATTCTTGCAACGCTTCTCGAATCGGACGACCTACGTTATGCCAACCGATTTCCCTGGGAAGTTAAAATTATTGACCAAGACATTCTTAATGCATTTGCTGCCCCTGGAGGTTACATGTATTTTTACACCGGACTTATTAAGTTTCTCGATAACGAAGCCCAGTTTGCAGGAGTTATGGCCCACGAAATGGCTCACGCCGACAGGCGACACTCAACTCAAATGCTTACTAAACAGTACGGGTTTAGCGTGCTTGCAGCCATTGTTTTAGGCGATAACCCTACCGTACTCGAGCAGATTATTGCAGAACTTGCCTTAGGCCTAGGGAATCTTAAGTATAGCCGCGATAACGAGTACGAAGCCGACGAGTATGCCGTGAACTATCTTTACGATACCGACTACGCCCCAAGAGAGCTTGCAGCGTTTTTTGAGAAAATGGAAGGCCAACCTACCCCTCCAGAGTTTTTGAGCACACACCCATCGCCCGAAAACCGAATTGAGGCCATTGAAGCCGTTTGGCAGGAGTTAGGTGGAGAAGAAGGAGATTATTACGTTGACAGGTACAACGATTTTAAGAATAGCCTACCGTAAAAGAAAAAGCCTCGAAAAATCGAGGCTTTCTTTTTTAGTAGCTTTTCACTATTTGCTCTGCAAAGGTATCTATGGTTTTTGAATCGGTGGCTCCGTAGAAATCGTAATAGTACTCAATAAGGTACTTTTTAATATCGTTATCGGGCATTTTTTGGCGCTTCAGAATTGGGATAATCGTATTAAACTCATTCTCCAGCTCATTCTTATCAACAAAAACTAGGGTAAAACGGGTAATCTCTTGTCCGCTACGCGACGACATTTCGTACTCGTAAACAGCCAGATTCGAAATTTCATTGCCCTCAATTGGCCCAACACTGCTCGTTACCAGCTTATCCTTTTCGAGCAGGAGCGATTGCTGATCGTGCCCAATTTTTTTGGAAACGGGGTTGTTGTCAACCCTATAGTAAAAAACGATGAACTTATCGTCGGAAAGCGGATACTTCTGCTGATCGAGCGGAACGGTAACTGCATCGCCAATAATAGAGAACTTATCGTTGCCAAAGTACTGGCGCAAATCGGAGATTTGCGTTTGCGATGGATCGAAACGTGCTAGCATCAGGTTTCGCATTTTGGTGGGTACTGCAGCATCTTTAACTGTAGCTGTAAGCGTTTGGTGATCCTCGGCAATTGCCTGATCCTGAATTTTTATTTGAAAACGTCCCATTGCGCTTCCAATGGCAATGGCATAGCTATCGAGGCTTTCGAACAGAAGAACATCATCGGGATTGAGGGTTTCGCCAGCTGTAACATCGGCTCCAGTTCGTAGGTTGGTTATCTTTCCGCTTACGCGGGTTACGTGGTAAAGGTCTTGCGCTTGAGCAGTAAAGCCAAGGGTAAGCACCAGAACAATTAATACTTTTAACGATTTCATATCCACTCAGTTTTTAGTTTATCGCATTTAGAACCACTGCCATACAACTCTTGTACCAAAGGTATTAATTTCTGCTAACTAATTATTGACTGCTGTACTTTTTTGGGCAATGAGGCCAGTATCAGGTTATACGAGTTAACAATCCATTGCTCAATGGTTTTATCAGGTATAGAGCCGTCAATTTCCACTGTGTTCCAGTGAGCCTTATTCATATGGTAACCCGGACTAACTGCTGCGTAGCGCTCTCTTAGCTCAATGGCTTCGTCGGGATCACATTTCAGGTTTACACTCAATGGGCCATCGAGATTGGTTAAGGCAAACATCTTATTGCCAACCTTAAAAACTAGCGTTTCCTCATCGAAAGGAAAACCCTCGGTAACACCCTTAAGGCCTAGGCAAAACGAGCGTAAGGTTTCAATGTTCATAGTCAACTTATGCTAAAGTGTTGGGTAAAACGCATCCTCAATATGCTCTAGTTCAAAACTCTTTCCGTTATAAAGCAGGCTAATAATATCGAACTGAACCTCAAGGTCAATGTCATGCTCTTGCACATATGCATCGGCAGCCTCAACAATATTTTTTTGCTTACGCAAAACAACAGCATCCTTAGGCTCTTCCCAGTAGCTACTCGTTCGGGTTTTCACCTCAAACACTACTAGCATACTGTTTTTTGTAGCAACTATGTCGAGTTCTTTTTTACCAAAAAACCAATTAGTCGCCAACACCTTATAGCCCATCGATTTTACATAATCGAGCGCATAGGCTTCACCCTCTCGACCTAGCTTGTAGTGATGAGAAACATCATCCTTTTTATTCATGCATCTACGTAACAAAAATGGTTACATCAAATATAAGAAACAGAAGTTTAGTGTGCAATATGAAAAAAATTTACCTTTCGTTATTATTCCTTGTAACCATAGTTCTTGTTTCGTTTACAGCACTTTGTGGCCGAACCTTTGAGGGTAGTATTAGCCTAATTCGCGAAACGGTTTACGACACAACGTACATAAGTATTTTTGTAAAAAACGCTATGGTTAGGGTTGATGAGCGAGATACGAAACACAGGTTAGTTAGCAGTCATATAGTTAACATTGACAAAGAGGAGGTATTTGCTCTCTCGTTTAGCAAACAGCTATACGCAAAACTGTCTGTGAATAGCCCATATAAAAACAATCCCTCACAAACTATTAGCAAAACACCCAACCATAAACAGATAAACGGTAAAACTTGCTATCAGTGGCGTGTAAGGGATGAGCAAATGAATACGGAGGTAGCCTACTGGATGTATGAGAGTGAATTCGATTTTTTTGCCAAGCTACTACATCTTTTGCGACGAACTGAGTATAGCCTATCGGTGCTAAGTACAATACCTGGAGTTGAAGGTTATCTGCCAATGCTAGCCGAAGAAAGAACCCTACTACGCAAAGAAAAACTGAAGGTACGCGTAGTGAGTATTGAACAAAATACCCCATCAAAGGGTCTTTTTACTATTCCATCTAATTTTAAATCGGCGAATAGGCCTACCTAGTTAAGCCTAAATCTGATACGTAGTATACCATTATTGTAGCTAACCGTTGTGATTTTAAACTTGCCTATTTCGCTGGTCCTCCTCACATGCGGGCCAATACACGCACAGGCATCGTAGTTTCCAACACGTATAACCCTAATGGTTTCCGGAGCATCCAAAGGGAGCTTTGATAGGTCGAGAAACTCGGCAGCAAGCTTTTTGTCAACCATCTCATCGGTTACCAACAAATCGGAATTAATAACTTCATTAACTTGTTGCTCAATTTGCTGCAACTGTTGCTGTGAAGGTTCCTTGGCCAAATGATAATCGCACTTCGATTTCTTTCGTTCGATGTGCGTGTTTTTCGATCGCTCACAGCCAAACATGCGAACCATGGTTTGATTTAAAATATGCTCGGCCGTGTGCATGCGTGGATCATAGCTCTTTTCGCTCATACAGTTCAGGTTTCATTTAAAGGGCTAAAAATAGCAAGAAAAAAGAGCTAATCGGTACGAATACTTTCCACTGGATTTTGCGAAACAACCCTTAAGGATTGAACTATCACGGTTAATATAGTTACTAGCGCAACAATTAGGATTGGAATAACAAAAATTGTTAACCCAATTGAAATGCGAGTAGCATAGCTGCTTAGCCATTGGTTTAACCAGTAAAACGACACCGGTATTGCCACCGAACATGCTACTAACCAAAGAAATAGGTAATCGCGCGAGAGTAGTTGAAGAACAGAACGATTTGAAGCACCTAACACTTTTCTGATACTTATTTCACGTTTTCGCTGCTCGGCAGAAAACGAAGCAAGACTGAACAGACCTAGAATAGTAATGGCAATTGAAAGGAAAGAGAATAGCAAAAACACCATGCCAAAACGCTCATCGTGCTTAAACTGCATTCCGTAAAACTCGTCGAGAAAAAAATAGCTAAACGGATTCCCAGGGAAAACCTCTGCGTAAACATGCTGAACAGCCTTGGTTGTTTTGTCTAAACTTTTAGGATCTACGCGCAGGGTAAAGTAACCCTGAAAGCGTTCAGGATATCGAAATATTTGAGGTTCAATCTCCTCCTTTGGCGATAGCTGGTTAAAGTTAACAACTACACCAACTAGCGTTTTCGAAACACCCTCAAGCACAATTTGCGATCCAATGGCTTGTTCAATGCTCTCAAATCCTAGCCATTCAACCCCCTTCTTGTTAAGCATTACGCTGTTTACATCCTCATTTGGGTTACCGGTAAAACCATTCCCCGCAATTTTTACAATTCCAAAAACATCAGCAAAGTTTTTATCCACTTCGGTTAATCGCATGTTTTTTCCATTAGTAGGGTCGTCGCCTAGTCGGTGTATCCCTCCACGATTAAACATATTAGGTTTTCCTGGCACCACCGATGAATAAGCAACGCCTTTGACCGAAGGCACTTCCGATGCTTTATCTCTAAAAACCCAAAACTTGCTATGTAGCTTTTGGTCGCCAACCATGGGTACTTTAACAACTAGCAAATTATCTTTATTGAAACCTATATCGGCCTGTCGCATGCTGGTGAGCTGTTTATAAACACCAAGTGTACCTGCAATAAGCGCTATTGAAATAGCAAATTGAAAGGTTATTAGCGATTTCTTAAGCAAGCTATTCCCTTTAATGCTAACAGCAATTCCCTTAAGCGAATTAACCAGCAATCCTCCGTTTAAACCGGTTACTGTGTATATGCCGGCCGAAAAAGTTCCAACAATCATGGAAATAGTTAGGATATTTACAAACCAAGGCTGTGTTAAACTGATTTCATTTACTGGAAGCCCCGAAAGGCTAGCAAAAAGGGGATAGCCAACAGTATATAATATAACAGCAGCAACAATTGCCATAAGGTTAACTATTGCAGACTCCAAAAAAAGTTGCATAAGCAAACTTCTTCTGGTTGCTCCATTAACCTTTCGAATTCCAATTTCCTTAACTCGTTTAAGCGAACTTATTGAGCTTATATTGAAAAAGTTTACCCAGGCAATAACCAGCACAAACCAAGCAACAACTTCAAGAAGAGCAATTGATGATTTATCATTATTCTGCTCAAGCTCGTGCATAAATTGTGAACCAAGATGAATATTGAGAAGCGGCTGAAGCTTAAACGAAATGCCCGTTTTATACTCGCGGAGGGTTTCGCCAAATTCGGTTTCGATGAAATCTGCAATTTTACGGTCAATTTCACCAGCACTTGTACCCTGTTTGAGGGTTACATAGGTATAAAAACCGCTATAAAACCATCCTGTTTCAAATATCTGGGGAGTTCTTTCGCGCCATGTTTCGAGCGAAACAAATAAATCGGGTTTAAAATGGGTGGTGCTAGGCAAATTGGCGTACACTGCTGTTACTTCGAGCGTATTGTTTCCGTTCCATATTAGCGTTTGCCCTATGGGGTTAGAACTCCCAAAATACTTACTTGCTAGCTTTTCGGAAATTGCAGCTTGCAATGGCCTATCGAGACAGTCCGTGCTGCTTCCTTGCACAATATTAAAACCTAAGATATCGAGTAGTGCCGTTTCTCCATAAAAAGCCATCTCCTCTTCGTAAATATGATCGTTATGAGCAAAAACACCTCCTACTTTATAGGCTACACCAACTTTATCTATCTCAGGGAACTGTCTCTTCATAGTATGCCCAATAGTTGGACTTGCCGATGCAAATTCTACCCTATCGCCATTTTCGGTCCAACGCTGGTAGGTAACCCGAAATGTTTGCTCAGGTTGCGGAGCCTGTCTGTCGAACGATTTATGGTAGTTTACATAATCGGAAATGTAAAGGCAAGCAGCGATTCCCAAAGCCAAGCCTAAAACGTTAATGGTAGCAAAACCCTTTCGCTTAACTATGTAACGAAAAGCTATCGAAATTTTTGGCAGCAACATATCGGTTAAAATTTTTGCCGTCAAAGTTTACAAGTCCAATGCCATGGCAAACATCAGCCTGAAAGTCTTGCTGTTACATTTTTTCTCAAAAAGTAAACTTGTTCGATAACGAACAATTATGTGCTATAAATGAACAGGTAATACGTTTAAACTAAGTGCAAATTATTAGCTACTATCAATAATTTAACATTTGTTATGGCTTAAATTTTCAATATCGCTTAACTTTGATTTTGAAAGGGATTAAACTGTTTATTATGAGTGTTTTTAAAAACAAACGAGTTCTAATTACCGGCGGAGCCGCAGGTATTGGGAAGATAATGGGGCGCCTGGTTCTAAAAAAAGGTGCTGAGCTCATTATTTGGGATATCAACGTAAAATCGGTTGAAGAAACAAAAAAAGAACTCTCGGCACTTGGAGTAGTTCACACGTTTATTGTGGACGTATCGGACACAGAGCAGATTAAGCAAGCTGCAATGCTCGTTCGTGAACAACTCGGTATTGTTGATATTGTAATTAACAATGCAGGAATTGTAGTTGGCAAATATTTCAACAACCACACTAAAGCCGACATTACTCGCACAATGGATATAAACACAATTGCCCCAATGCTAATTTCGCAGGAGTTCTTACCTGCCATGATGGAACAAAACTTTGGTCGTATATGCAACATAGCGTCCTCGGCTGGACTAATATCAAACCCCAAAATGTCAATTTATGCAGCGAGCAAATGGGCTGTAATTGGATGGAGCGACAGCCTCAGGCTCGAAATGAAACAACAAAAACTCAAAATTGGTGTTACAACCGTAACGCCATTTTACATAAACACGGGTATGTTCGATGGGGTAAAGTCAATTGTTCCAATTCTGAACCCCGAAAAAGTATCAAAAAAGATTATAAAAGGCATTGAACGAAACCGCCCAATTGTTAGCATGCCTTGGAGCATGCGATTTGTAAGGTTCGGACAAGGAATTATGCCCATTTGGCTATTCGATTGGTTTGTGGGTAAAGTTTTAGGCATATATAAAACAATGGAACACTTTAAGGGACACGACAAGTAACAACATTCAGCAAATAATTCCATGCTATGAAAGACACTTCAGAAAAAACCATTGACAAAGTGCTTGAACAACAACGTGCGTTTTATGCAAGTCACCAAACAAAAAGCCTACAGTTTCGGGTTGAGCAACTAAAAAAATTTAAGCAGGCAATTGACAAGTACGAGCAGAAAATTGCTGATGCACTAAAAGCCGACCTCAACAAATCCTTTCAGGAAGCCTACCTAACAGAAATAAGCATAGTTAAGCAGGAGATAAGCAATCACATTAAAAATATAAAAAGATGGGCAAAGCCCAAAAGGGTGCCAACTCCCCTGCATCTGCTTCCTTCCTCAGGAAAAATTATTTTTGAGCCTTTAGGAGTTTCGCTTATTGTTGCTCCGTGGAACTACCCCTTCCAACTGCTCATGAACCCTTTGGTTGGTTCAATTTCGGCTGGTAACTGCGCAATGCTTAAACCATCGCCATATACGCCTAACACGGCAATGGTTATGGAAGAGATGATTAACGAAACCTTTAAGCCTAATTATATAAGTATTGTGCAGGGAGGGCGAAAAACCAACACTGCCCTCTTCGAAAAGCGTTTCGACATCATATTTTTTACTGGTAGCCCAAACGTAGGAAAGGTTGTAATGAGGGCTGCTGCTGAAAACTTAACACCCGTAATACTCGAACTTGGCGGCAAAAGCCCCAGTATAGTCGACAAAGATGCCAATATTGAAATTGCCGCAAAACGTATTGCTTGGGGAAAAACAATTAACGCTGGTCAAACCTGTATTGCCCCCGATTATGTTCTTGTTCACTCATCGGTAAAGGAGCAGCTTATTAAACAAATTGGTAAAAGCATTGAAAAGATGTTTGGCTCCGACCCCCAAAAAAGTACGTTTTACCCCCGCATTGTTAACGAGCAGGCACACGAGCGGTTAACAGGCTACTTGAAAGATGCGAAAATTAGGTTTGGCGGGCAAACCAACAAATCGGATCGATACATATCTCCAACAATTATTGATGATGTTAATACCAATGATGCAGTAATGCAAGATGAAATTTTTGGCCCAATACTGCCAATTATTAGCTTCGATTCCATTGACGAAAGCATCGCTTTTGTCAACTCAAGAGAAAAACCACTGGCATTCTACTACTTTGGAAAATCGGCAAGGGCAAAAAATGTAATGCACAAAACAACATCGGGGGGAGCCTGCATAAACGATACGCTAATGCATATTACGAATCATCATTTGCCGTTCGGAGGAGTAGGTAACAGTGGACTTGGAAAGTACCATGGAAAAACCAGCTTTCAGGCGTTTAGCAACCAGCGCAGTACTGTTTCAACGCCCACATGGATTGATATTCCGTTCAAGTACGTTCCGTTTAAATACTTTAAGCATATTAGAAGAATTATTTAACAAACTCTGAAAACATCTTAACTTCATTCTTCTTAAACACGCTACTAAACGAAACAATTTAATGCATTGCTAGTATTACTTAGGTGTAATTAAGCATTAGCCTAAATAAAATAATTTTGTGTTTGCCTAATTACAATACTTTTGTAATTGACAATCTTTGCAAATTGATGAAAAAGTTACTAATTCTTCTTGTCCTCTTTTCGAGTTGCGCTGTTGTTTCGCCTCTGCAAAAAAGCAAATATCTCACGCTGTCCAACCTAATAGATTCGGGTAAGTACACCGAAGCCAAGGATGTTGTTGAAGAAATGATTGCCGATAAGCACTCGCAAAAATGGCCAAAAACATGGTATTACAAGGGTCACCTTTGCCAAGCAGCCTACGCCGAAGGCACAAAAAAAGGCAATAATGCGCTCACAGAGCTTTACCCCAATCAGCTAGCTGAAGCTTACAGCGCGTATACTAGTGCTTTGGCACTTGATAAAAGGGGAAGGCTTGAAAAACTTGTTGCCCCAAAGATTATTATACTGGCAAACGATTTTCAAAAAATTGGAGAGAAATCCTTTAACGAAAAAAAATACGACGAATCGTTTAGCGCCTTTGAGCACGCCCTAAATATTATCCGCATTCCGGCTCTATCAATTCAGGTTGATACAAACCTTTTGTACAATACCGCTCTAGCTGCATACGAGGCAAAACTGTGGGATAAAGCCACGAACTATCTTACCGAGCTACACAACCAGAAACACTCAAAAAACGTAAACCATCTGCTATCCGAAGCCTATCTTCAAAAAACCGATACGGCTATGGCCGTAAAAGTTCTATACGAAGGTGCTCAAAACTTTGCTTACCCCGATACGCTTACTCTTCTGCTAACCGATTTGCTATACAAAACAAACAATACCGAAAAAGCCCACAGCAAACTCGATGAAGCCATTGGCAAAAATCCCAATAGCTATACCCTATACTCAACTAAAGGATTGCTTTATCAGAAAAAAAACCAGTATAGAAAGGCCATTGAATACTACGCAAAGGCCATTGAGCTAAACCCAAAAGATCATGAGCTTTACGTTAGTATTGCCACTTGTTTTTACAATATTGGAGTGGATATTGAGGTGCGCTCACTAAAGCTAACCAACAACAGATTGGTTATAGAGCATAAAGCGAAATCGGCCGAGGCCTTTGAAGATGCTATTAGCTGGCTCGATAAATCGAGCCAATACGGGAAACCCAAACCAAAAACCCAAGCCAAAATTAACGAGCTTTACAGGCTACTTGGAGCATCCGATAAAGTTGAGGCAAATAGCTAATCCGTTTCGCTAAATTTTAAGTACCAAGGTTAAGCCAAGCAGCTGATTAAACTGAGCACGAGGCCCTTTTTTGGGGCTACCATCGGGCAATAGAATTGGCTCATCGTTATCGTTAACTAAAGGGAATAGGATATCGTCATCGTAAATGAGGTGAAGATTAAGCCTAATTTTAAAGTAAACGCTTATCTGCTTCTCTACCGACATCTCCCAGTCAACATCAATATTTTGAGGATTATTTAGGTAGCTGGAGAAAAGCCTAACGGTATTCTTAATCTCCATGTCCTTAAAAATGGTAGTTGTATTTTTTGCCAGCAGCTGACCTCCCATTTCCTGCTTTGTTCGCTTATCGGCATCAATACCATGCGCCGTTTGGTTAATGTTAGCAGTATCGAGCACAAAAGTATTTCTGTACGATAGCGGTGAAAAGTTTATGCTCGTTTTCTTGTTGGGCTTAAACTCCATACCCACACCAATAGTAATTGCCCCTGGATTTAAAAACTTGGATACAACAACCGAGTCGTTGGGGTAGTTGTAACCTTTTGCCACCTGCGACTTCATGTACAAAACGGAGCTAAAGTCAATCTTATCCCTAAGCACCCGGTTGTACTGCGAGTTAACCTCAACAATATCGGTACTTGTCCGAAACCCCTGATCGGTAGTCCAGGTAGTACCATACCTCAACCTACCTGATGTTGCCCATTTAAGCTTTGATTCCTTATTGTTGTATTCAGTTTGAGCACTTATATCGAGCATGCTGGTAAGCGAACTCTCCCCCCCTTGAGCCCAATACTTTGAGAAATAGTTCTCGTTCAACGAATACGAGCTGGTTATACCATAGCGCCACAAAACGGGTATTTCTTTTAACGGCTTAAGCTTAGCCAGCTGTCGGTTTGGGCTAGCACTAATAAAGGGTAAATCGTCAACTGTTTTTTTCTCCAAACGATTAACATTTATGTCATCTTCTAGCCTAAGCGAAATTTCATTCTTTAATGGATTTCCTAGCCAAATAGTTATTGAATCGTTTTTAGCGTTTTTAACCCAAAACCTTAAAAGATCATCGTTTTGAGAAGAAAGCCAATAGGGCGTTCTATGTCCAAAATCGTCGCTAAGGTTAATCAGTATAGAATCGCGCCTGTAGGTGTAGTCAATCAGCGATTCAACGGCAACCCTTATCGAATCTATCATCCTTGGGCTATTCAGGGTATAAAAAGGCGACTGGGCATTAGCCATTAGCACATTTTGGGTTTTTGATACTACTAAAGATGTTGAATCGGCAGAAAACCAATAGGTTTTCCCCTTTTCACCATTTGTTACAGATGGATAAACCCCCTTTTCGGTAAGCCGATGCAAAGTGATTCGCTTCAATTTAAGGTAAGATGTGTCGATAAACACCTCTGTAATGGTATCCTTCACTTCGAGTAACGATGCTATTCGCTTTTTTAGATCGGGAACGGTATCGAGCATTGTCAACGATTCTGAATCGAGAACCTGCATGATTACAGTTTCACGTCGAATAAATGGTTCTTTTTCCAGCGCAAAAGTATCAACCATGAACGTGGTTTCATTTAACCATTTTATGGGAATGGTTTTTCTTACAACAAGCTTTTCGGGGCCATAGCTAACCGAATCGAATGGGTATTTTAGTAGGCGATTTTGAATGCTATCGTATGGTTCAAAGTAATGGTTTACCAAACGCGAAATCGACTGCTTTACAGAATCGCTGCTGGGTCGCCAAACCTCTTCTTGCCTCAGTAAATCCTGCAAATAATGCGAAGCCAACTGATGGGTTAGTGTTATAGGCTCAGACTTAACAGAATCGGCAATAGCACCTTCTGATAAATCTAAAGTTTTTACTCGCAAAGAATCGTTTATGTCATTTGGTATGCTTATTCTTATGGAGTCGACAGCAGCGGTGTCGGTTTTACTAGCTAAACTATCAACTCGCACTTGCGCATTCAGCATAGTAGATAAGCTTAGGCTAAAAAGGACAAAATAAAAATGACGCATACCTAATTTATAATTGTATTGGCTAATGAAATATATACTTAGTTTTTCAGTGTTTGTTTCGCTCTCCTTTTGTTTCGATAGAATTAATTTGGAATAATTATTACTGAATCCCCGAAATTCCGAAAAGGGATAAACTACAAAAATAGGAAAAGCTTTTGATATGAATAAACCAAGGAAAAATGGCCTTCGCAATAATCTTTAGCGAGAAGTGACAACCCCCTATCAATTTTGGGTCAGGTAGGGAATGAAAAAAGCGCCGATTGGCGCTTTAGTTTCCTGTGGGCCCAGCTGGGCTTGAACCAGCGACCCCCTGATTATGAGTCACCATTAGTATCTTTCCTTTATTTTACTTCATTTTCTATTTGTTTCTATACTAATATTTTATATGTTTGTGCTTTGCGTTTAACTGCCTTCAGTTGACAATAATCGACCCATTTGTTTGTAGAATGTTTGTATATTTTTTAAAAACACCAATATAAAGGTAACCCAATGAAAAAGGTTATTTCAGCAACAACATCTATCGTTTTAGACAAAAGAATTCAGCGAAAAGATGGCACTTATGCCATAAAATTACGAATTACTTTTCAAAGATTGTCCAAATACTACCCCATAGGGATTTATCTTTCATCCGAAGAATGGGAAAAAGTGAACAAAGAAAAGCCTAGAGGAGATTTCAAGGATTATAAAATCTTACTCAATAAGATTGAGCTAAAAGCCATTAATACAATTCGATCCTTGCCCAGTTTTTCATTCGAAGCATTTGAAAAGGCATTCAACAAACAATCTGACCTTAGCAAAGATGTGTTTTCCCTTTTTGACGAGTACATCTTGGAATTAAAAAGGAATAAACAGCACGGCACTTCCGAAAGTTACCAAAACGCGAAGCATTCCTTTCTGGCCTATATTAAGAGCAAGAATAGAAAGAGATTAAATTTTGGAGACATTACTCCTGAATGGCTACAAGAGTATGAGGACTGGATGCTATCACAAAACAAGTCCATCACAACCGTGGGAATATATAACCGTTGCTTGCGAAGAATAATAAACAACGCGATCGAGGATGGTCTGTTTAACCGGGAGTTCTATCCATATGGGAAGCGTAAATACCAAATCCCAGGAGGTAGAAATATTAAGAAGGCTCTTTCGCCTCAAGAAATTCAACTACTCCAAGCCTATGTACCCAAAAATGAATCGGAAGAAAATGCTCGAGACCTATGGTTTTTAAGCTACCTGTGTAATGGGGCAAATTTGCAGGACCTAGCCAGACTTCAATACAAAGATATTGGTTCAAAATCACTTGTTTTTATTCGCCAAAAAACCAAGCGTACAACCAAGCAGGATATTCAGCCAATTATTGTAAGCCTTATCCCCGAAAGCAAAAAACTCATTAAAAAATTTGCTGTGCCCTCCCAAGACAAAAATGATTTTGTGCTGGGAATAATAAAAGAGTCTGAAAGTGAGGAAAATCAAAGAGAAAGAATTAAACAAGCAACCAAAGTTGCCAATAAGCACTTAAAGAGAATTGGGGAAAGCCTAGGCCTCGAAACGAAATTAACGCTTGGAGTAGCAAGGCACAGCTGGGCTACAGTTATGAAAAACCTTGGAGCCAGTGACGAGTTGGTTGGTGAAGGATTAGGGCACCAACTCATAAGCACAACAAAGAACTACCTGGGTAGCTTCGAAGATAAGATTCGTGAAAAATACCAAAATCAACTTCTAAAGTTTTAGAATATGAAACTTAGCCTTTCCCAGCAAAATAAGAGCAAACCCTCAATTGAGTATTCTAATGAGTGGTTTGATTTATACCTAGATAGTGATTTGCAAGAATTATATCAAGTTTTTTTAAGAAGTAATCATTACGATAAAGAGGCCTTTTTCACTGATCTTTCAATTCACCTATTGCCTTTTTTTGAAGTACCTTATGACCAGATTCAGCATCCCGCAGAACATTACACCTTTAGTTATGTAAAAGGGAAGGCTACTGCAAGATTGATAAATGGATTAGAAAAGGTCGACTTAGCCCCTCTTTACATTAATATGATTCCTGTATATCAAGAATTACATTTTAATCAAGTGAAAAAGCGAATAAAGGAAGGACGAAAAACTGATTCATTGAATACAATAAGGAGTAATGCAAGAAACTTGATAGAAGATGTTTTTAATAGGTTGATTAACACATCAGCTTTGCTATTGGAGTCAATAGTTATTGGCAATGATATTTATCGCTACGCTAATCCTAAAAAAGTTTTATTTGATATAATAAAAGAATCCATTAAAAAGGAAAACTTCAGTATTCAAACATTTACATTAGCTCATGGCAGTCCAGAACACTTCATTGACAAAGTGCACGAAATAGCTATTAAGCATACTGTTTTCGTTTTAGACAGGCTACCGGACGAAGAAAAAGTGGCGTTAATTCCAACTTTGAAAAGATATTTACACAACGAGCAAAACTATAAAGTTGCCAAAAAAATTGAATATAAGAGAATTGATGCGAGTGAAGAGTTCTATAAACTTTTCTTGGACAGGTTTATAAAAATAGAGAAAGAAATGCTTTATAATAAAAAGGAAGAGAAATCTAAAGAATACTTTGTAGTTGGATTAAAAACCGATTCAAAAGAAGAAATTGAAACAAAAACCCTAAAACTTAAAAATTTTTTACACCGAATAAAGGATCGATTTGAAAATGACCCTAACCACCTAAAATCAATTTTTAAACCCTGGGTTGATGAATATAAATACAAGGATAACCTTTACTTCATTGGAGATTTTAAAGAATTAGCACGAATAATTGGTTTTCTGATTGGAAAAAAAATAATTAGACAAGCAAATATTAAGGTATTAAAGAATAGAGTTTTAATAAATGGCAAAGAAAAAATTACAAAAACAGATGATAATATATCTGTGTGTATAAGTAATGCAAAAAGAGAAACAAATTCAGCCTGGTATAAAGATCTAAATGGATACCTATAATTGATTCACTCCCTTTCATCACACTCCCTCCTTGTTCAAACCTTAAGCCACCAAAAGCCTCAAGTGGAGGGTTTGTCAAGGGCGATGATACCAAAATGCACAAAACAACAGGACATCGCTTGTATACCCTTGACAAAGCCGGAACGTGGGCTAGTTTTGCTTAAGGGATTGGCAAGGAGCAAATACCCATAACTTCAGGAATTATTCCATCCTTAACTTTTAGGGGTTGTTGCAACGGAGTAGAAACTCACTTCTTCACTTGAACACCCATCATTTTCGAAACAACATCTTTGGAATTTATAATTGGCAATGGTGCCTTTGCAAAAGGAGTACCCTTGGTTTTAGTTGATAGAACACCTCTAGATGTTCCAATACAAACTCCAACCAAAGTAGAAAGAAATTCGTTTTGGATATCCATTTTTTTTGACAACTCGTCAACTTTAACAACATTATTTAGGTTTTTTACTTTAAAAACTACGTCAACTTCGCTAGAAACCATTATATCGTTAACACTGTTAACTGAATAGTTAACCAAAATACGAATCCTAAATATGTTGCTCTTGTGATCAACACTTAAATTGAAACCCAGTCCGTATTGAAGATTCTTTCCAAATTCAACTTCGTGAATATTCTCGGGTAACGATTTCATCGAGAATGAAACCTCATTTACTTCAAGAATCTTCACAGAAACCACACTTTTATCGCTCATAGCTAGTTCAAATAATTACTTGAAGGTTGAGTTATACTTTGAGATGAGGCATTCCAGGAAAGAGGAACACTTGAGGAGTCTTTTTGTGGTTTTAATCTGTATTCAGGGTTTTCAAAGTAATAAATTACTGGTTTTTTGGCCTTAACACCATCATCTAGCATTAAAATAGAACCATCAAGCGCTGCCTCAATTTTCGAAATGGTCTTTAATGTAAAATTGTGAGTCCCTGTCATCCACTTGCTAATTTCACTTTCGTTTTTGCCTAGCAAACGAGCAAGATCTTTTTGCTCCATTTCATTCTTCTCTAGCAAGTTATGAATTCTGTCAACTACATCAAAGGAATGCTTAACAAAAAGGTCGATATCTTTTGATATTCTTTTTCGCCTTTCTTCTAATCGTTTATTCTTCAGCATTTTGAGTTCTTTTGATAAAAAAGGTGGTGTTCCCGAATATCTGCTTTCCATAAATATGAACTTCACCTTTCTTTAATCGTGATCTGATATAACCATCAATCTCCTGTAAAAGTTCAACACAGGAATTTAGAACTTGATCTTCATTGTATGAAGGGGTATTCTTTCTCCCACCATTACCTAGTATAATTATTTCATCAGATAGACGAAGTAAATACAACCTTAAATTACATGTTTCCAAAGGTATTGCCCAGATATTGTCTTTCCGCTTACTCTCGGGTCTTAAATATCGCTCTAAAGCCCCTTTTTCACCAATATGATCAATCCATTTGATAATTATATCAATATCTTCATCATAATCACAACCCTCAGGGAACTGATCAAAAAACTTATCAACTTCCGTTTCTGCTCCTTGGTATTTGAGAGTATAGAACGTTACCTTTTTATGCTCCTCGAATTCAACAACTTCAATCCTCGACTTCACTTAAAAGTTAATTGCAAATTAAACAATAATTTTAGTAGCAAACAATAGAATTAACATTATTTGATATTTCTCACAACAAAATTAATGACTTTGTCGCTATAACATATGGTAAATGATATTGAAGAAATAAACATTTTGACAAAGTTGTCAACACATCAAATACCTGTATGTCTGTAGTTTAAATAATCAAACTGATACCTTGGTATTTAGAATCCTTGGTTTATGTAAGCTGGGAAATAGAAACCTCCACTTAAGACTGAATGGGATAATCTAACGATCCTAAATTTGCCGGAACGTGGGCTAGCTTCGCTTAAGGGATTGACAAGGAAACATTATTTAAGTCAAAAATGACTTTTGCTGATTAATCCTGCAACCTAAAAACGTAGGTTATTGTTCCTGTCTGTATAGACGTAGCATTGGGATCCACATCAAACTTTGCCAGGCGTGCAGCTCTTTCAGCAGCCATTATCAGCTCAGAATCATTGGTAGTTGAGCCTCTCATACCACCCCTTACCGATGTAACATTACCATTTCTATCGACCCTAACCTCGACAACAACAGAACCACTCCTTCCCACAGGGTACTCGGGTGTTGGAAGTTTTAGCACAGAACGACCACCTAAGCTAAAGCTTATGCCGTCGCCTGCTCTTGTGCTGCTTTCTTGGCCTGAGAACAAATGGTTTCTATCCAATTCCCTTGGCTTATCTTCAACTATTTTAGTGGGTTCTTCTTTGTTTAAGATAGTCTCCCCCGGCTTACCATCATAAAAAAATCTAGCTATTAATGAATTGGTTTGAGTCCTTCTGTTTGAAGCTGTCCAACTCCTTTCTCCCAGCAAAATACCTTCGAGAGTATTCAGTTCTAACGAATACCTTACCGTATGAATATTACTGTTTTTCATTTTTTCTAACTGATCACTTGTCAAAGGGAAAGCAGCTTTGGCAAGGTTATCTACAAGATCACTTGCTCTTTTTTTAGTACAAGTTAAAACCTTACCATCTTCAAGATAAATAATAACCTTATCGCTAAATTGTGAACCGAAACTCGATTCAGTTATAACTCCCAAAAGTCCTGTTTTACCGTCTTTAGCGAACAATACAATCAAGTCACTGCCATCTTCTGCATTAGACTGTAGAGCAATTTTTTCAGTGCAGGGGAAACTATTCTCACCAATAAAGAATAAATTTTGGCCTTTCAGTGATAGCACAATGAATAGTGCTAACCATAGAGTAATTAGATACTTTCTCATTTTTTCTATGATTATATTTTTAGTTAGAACAATTGCATACCCATAGAATACACCCTATAATCTCAATTGGGAAACTACCCCACCACCCCATTCATCCTACTATAAATACTTTTCATCATTATCTCCTTAACCAGATCACCAAAGGCTTTGTCCTCAAGGATTTTTTCGAAGATATCTTGATTCTGGTCCATACGGTCGATTAGCTTGGTAAGGAATAAGTCCTCGAAGGCATATTTGAACGTATCAATTTTATTAACCTTTGCTTGGCTTTGCAAGGTTTCGTCCTGCATGAGCTCGGTTTCAATCTGGTCGAAGAATAGCCTATCGGCCTCCTCGAACTCGGTGCCAAAGCGATAGTTTAGCACATAAATAATTTCTGATAGTTTGGCTTCCTCGTCTTTTGGTCGTTTTAGCCCTGCCTCAAGCGTTCCGCTCAGTTCACCATTTGCATCCTTATCCAAACCAATTGCTCCCTCGGCTATCTTTTGCAAGCGGTAATACTCCAGGGCAACCTCGTCGGTAAGCTGCAATGACTCGGCCAAATCTCTCTTGGGCAAACGGGTTTGCAGCAGCTTGGCATATGCATAGAATTTCTCCAAATCGACATCGGCAAATGGCATTATCTGCGAAAGGAATGCGTAAAGGTTGGACCAGGTTCTGAGCATCTTCTTAAACTCATCCCGTTTCTCCTCCTCGTCAATGGCCTTAAACCTATCCACTGCGGGATCGGTGAGGGCGTAGAGTTTCTTCTGATCCCTTACGCTGTTCAGCTTTGTATTTGGGTTAAAGTAGATATTTGCAAAGGTATCAATCTCAGAATACCAGTAAACCTGAAACTCATCGAGCTTGGTTTTCAAATCGTACAGGTGATTTGGCTCCGCATCCTCCTTTATGGTGGTTATCTCGTAGTAGGGCTGGAATGAGTCTAGTATGGTTTGCCTATCATTGGCAAAATCGAGCACAAAGGTATCCTCCTTGCCGGGATAGGTTCTGTTGAGCCTTGAGAGCGTTTGCACTGCCTTTACTCCCGATAATTTCTTATCGACATACATGGTGTGCAGCAAGGGTTGGTCGAACCCTGTTTGGTACTTATCGGCAACAATAAGGATTTTGTACTCCTCCTTATCAAAAACCTTGGGGAGTTCCTTCTCCCCAAATCCTGTTAGCTCGGGTTCAGATACGCCATCGGGAAAATTATCGTCGATTACCTTACCCGAGAACGCCACCAATATTTTGATGTTATGCTGATACCCTTTTGCCTTGATATAACGGTTAAACTCCTCGTAGTAACGCTTGGCGTGTAAGCGCGACCCTGTTACCACCATAGCTTTAGCACGACCGCCTAGCTTCTTAGCAACTATCTGCCTAAAATGCTCAATAATAATTTCCGATTTCTGCGCCAGGTTGTGTGGGTGCAACGACACGAATCGGCCAATGGCCTTCGACGCTTTCTTCTTGTTCAGCTGGGGATCGTCCTCAATGGCCTTATTAAGTTTGAAGTATAGCTCGTAGGTAGTGTAGTTCTCCAGCACATCAAGAATAAACTCCTCCTCAATGGCCTGACGCATTGCGTAAAGGTGAAATGGCTTTGGCTTACCATCTTTGTCGGTATGGCCAAAAACCTTTAGGGTTTTGTACTTAGGCGTTGCTGTAAAGGCAAAAAACGATATGTTGCCGTGCTGACCCCGAATGGTGGCCGAACGCTCTATCTGCTCACGGATAAAATCCTCATCGTTATAGTCGTTAACATCCTCTTCTACTTCTGCATCCTCAAGCGATTTGGCTGCCAGCACCTCTTTCATCTTCTTGCTGGCCTCGCCACCCTGCGAACTGTGCGCCTCGTCAATAATTACAGCATACTTTCTATCGGGCAAATCGCTCACCTTATCGATTACAAAGGGAAACTTTTGTAGCGTTGTTATGATGATATTTGAGCCGTAGCCAAGTGCCTGAGCAAGCTGCTGGCTATCCTTATCTATTTTCTGAACAACGCCCGATTTATGCTCAAATTGATAGATGGTGTTCTGCAGCTGCTGATCGAGAACTTTCCTGTCGGTTACCACAATTACGCTATCAAAAAGGCGATTATCGAGCGTATCGTGCAGACTCGATAGACGGTAGGCAAGCCAAGCAATGGTGTTACTCTTGCCCGATCCGGCTGAGTGCTGCACCAGATAATTTGTTCCAGCTCCTTTGGCCAGCACGTCGGCGCCAATCTCCCTAACGGCATCGAGCTGATGAAAGCGTGGAAAGATTAGCTTCTCCTTTTTGATGGTTCGCCCTTCAATCTCAAACTCCTCGGTTTGCAGATGGACAAACTGATGGATTATCTCCATCCAGCTATCCTTGGTTAGTATCTCCTCCCATAGGTAGGAGGTTCTGTAGCCCTTGGGGTTAGGCGGATTGCCCTTACCATTATTATAGCCCTTGTTGAATGGTAGCCAACGGGTTTTTGTACCATCAACCTTGGTGGTCATAAACACCTCGTCCTGATCGACCGCAAAGTGAACCAACGCCCTTTTTTTGAATGCGAATAGCAACTCCTTACTATCGCGTGTGTTGTTGTACTGCCTTTTGGCGTTGCTGGTATCCTGACCCGTAAACTGGTTTTTAACCTCGATGGTTGCCACGGGAACACCGTTGAGGGATAGCACAATATCTACAGAATTCTTGTTGGTATTGCTATAGTACACCTGCCTAAAAACCTTTAAGCTATTAGATTGATAAAGCTTATAAGCATCGGGGTTTAGCCCCGAAACAGGTTTTAGGTAGGCCATTTGGAATTTCACCCCGTAATCGGTAAAGCCCTTGCGAAGCACATCCAAACTGCCCCGCAGCTCCATCTCCTTAACCAATCGGCTTATAACCCTGTTGTCCACATCGGCCCCGTGAATGGTGGCAATTTTCTCCCACTTTTTGGGCTGCGACTCCTGCAGAAATTTTAGCACATCGTATTTAAACAAGCCCAGCTCGGGGCTGTAATCGGGGGCATTGCCCTGGGTATAGCTTCCGTTTTCGATTAATGATTGAACAATAGCTGCCTCAAATGTATTTTCTGAATGTATAGTAGACATGGTATTCCTGGTTTTATTACCAATCTCAATTAAGCTAATTTTCAAACTGAAAAAGGTGTTTCAATTTTTGGGCAAATAGTTATTTAGCTTGTGTTTACTTAACTCTTCATACTATTATTAAATATTACTAGTCTATAAACTAAATTATTTTACTCCTAATTCTCAAAATCTGCTGAAAATATATTGCTTAACTCTTAAAAACTCACTCCTCATTCTATACAAATTGTTCGCCCAATTTAAACATTGGTAAATAAATAGCAATAAGAATTAACCCAACTAAAGCTCCAATTATTACAATCAACGCAGGTTCCAGATATGTTCCGATGCTTTTTAGTTTTTTTTCTTGCATGGTAGTATATTGTTGAGCAAGGTTTGTGAATACAGCATCTAACTGATTCACTTCCTCGCCCATCTTTACCAGAGATATAACTCTTCGCGGAAAGAATTTTGTATTTTCCATAGATAACCAAAGGGGTACCCCTGCAAATAAACCTATCTCAATACTGTTCAATGCTTTTCTTATAGGGGTCAAGGCTACAGTGTCTTTAGAAAGAGTTATTGAGTCTATAAGTGGCACTTTTGCACTAGCAAGCATAGCCATTACACGATTAAATCGTTCTAAAAAATTTACCATTAAAATTTCCTTAAGTATAGGAGTTGACAGAAACAAGGAAGCTAAAGCATTATTCACTCGATTATTAACTCTATAAAGATATGCAATAACAAGTATGGAAGTAGAAATGGCAAATAATAGTAGTACAAGAAATGGCATTTGTTCAGACAGATTCACAATAATTTTTGTAACAAGAGGAATGTCTCCTTCCATACGCTGGTAGATGGATGTGAAAATTGGTACTACATTATTAAGTAAAAAGCCAACCGCTATAATTGCAAAAGCTAAAACAAACAGTGGATATGATATAGCATTCGACACAAGAGTTCGCTGCTTAATCTTACGAGAATAATAATCGGCAAGAAAACTAAAAGAATCTGATAGCAATCCTGTATTTTCACCAATTCGAACAACACTAACATCAATTTCCGAAAACCCTTTACTATTGTGCATTGTGTCGGAAAGGTTGTGACCAGAAACTAAACCCTCAATTACTCTATTTAGCAAGTGATTCTCAACTTTTTTTTCAAATTCAGAAGCAACAATGGTTAATGCTTTGTGAATATCAATACCCGATTTTAGCATCATCCCCATTTCTGCAAAGAACAATTCTTTTGCCTTATCATTCAACCTGCTTCTTGAACTGAGGGGAAATGAAAATCCTCTAAAAACGATTGAATTCCACTTCAAATTGGAACGGTTACTTTCTGGTTTATTTGTACTTGGTATTTTGAATGTTTGTTGCATTGTAATCAGATTACCTCATTCAGTATTCCTTGCTTTCCATAAAATTGTTCATAATAATGTTGGCTGAATACTCTTTAATAAAAACAAATGTGTGTTCTTTGTGAACTTTTAAAGTAAGTGTTACCCTTTCTATTAATTGGGTAGAGGGTTTTAAATTGTAAGTAAACCCCAATAACTTAACATCTAATGTGTCTATCGTAATTCCTTGCTTCCTTACAATACCTTCATTATTTAAATGATATACAATTTCTTCTTCTTTATTTGGGAAGCTAAAGATAATCGAGGAATCCCTATTCGTGATAGTTATTGCCTCAGTAAAACTTCTATCAAAATCAGCCTTGAATGCAATAAAATCAATAGTTTTTAAATATGCTTCAGATGTATTTGAATGACTTGCACTAAAAAAGTTACCCATTGTTGCCGCATACAACAAAACAAGTGCTGAAATCATTAATCCTACGATTAGTTCAACTAAAGTATAGCCATTAAGTTTACCGAGCAATTTCATAAACTTCTGTTATATCAGATATTTTGAATCCACTTTTTGTTATTGCACTTAATGTTACTATTCTCAGATATTCAAAGCTCTCGTGAGTATTGCTTTCTATAACGCAAACACCCCATTGACGATGTAAAACAATCCTATCTGGGAGAGTTGTTGAATTATTCATTACACTATCTGCGATATGCTCAATATCAACAATGGTATATTGCGAACTGCCTATCAAAGGAGTATTTAAAAGCTGTGTGCTTAGCACTAGACTAATTGATATAATCACCACAGCAACTAGGCTTTCAACTAAACTATATCCTTCAACCTTTAAATTAATTCTTTTATTAAGCATTTTTTCCATTTGTTATCGTATAAAAAGGGAATCCCAAACTGGCTGGGAATGTTTTTATGTGTTAAACGACCATTATATAGGTAGTTAAGGTAGAAACCTGAATGAGTTTGACAGTAAAAATGATCAGTTAGTGTAGATCCTTGAACAGTTCCTCTCAAATCAGTTAATCCCTGAACGTAAAGAATCCCTTTAATAACTGACTGCTCATCAATATTTACTCTCGGATAATGGTAGTACTTTACTACTTCGCTGGGTCGAGTTACAATAATTGCCCCATTAATTTTAACATTACTCTTTATCTCAAGCAAAGAATGAGTGTCAAACTTCATCTGCTTTAAGCAAATCGTACTAGGATAGTGAAGCATTACTCCCTCTTCTACAACAATGGAGTCTGTAGCAAATATTTGAAGACAACCATTAAATCCTTTACTAACTTTAACAACGGGCGCTACAAGTATTGCATCGTTTAGCGATGAATAGCTATCAACCTTAATGTTGGATTCAGATGTAATGATTACCTTCCCCGACACCTTTACATTTTTTAATTGTATTGAGGCGTTCGAGTGGAAAAGCATAGCATTGCCAGAGAATGGGGCAGTTACACTGTCAATCAAACTCTGTGTAGGTGTAATATCAACTTGGTATATTTCAGTTAACTTCTCTGAGGAAAATAAATACTCTGTTGCACTATCGAAGAACCTGCTTTGCTCAGGCAAGAATTGAGAATTTGAACTAATTAACTCTATCTCACTCAACTCCCCAGAAAAAACCTTCCCGTCAATATAATTAGTTTTAATTCCTTCCTTTGGAATAATAACTCTTCCTTCAATTGTTGCACTCCCTACGCAAAAAAATGGCGAATTTATCTCAGGAATTCTCATTGTAACAGAATCAGTTGAATTATGAAAATCCTGACCCAGCAAGAATGATTTTTCCTTTGAAAAATCTCCTTTTGAGGATTTAATGCTCACTACTTCAAATAGGCCCCAAGGTTCATGCTGTACAGTAGTATTCTCAAATTGTTTATAGTTAATTGGCTCAACAGGAGAATTAACCTCTAAGTTATGGAGATGAATAAGCAAAACTGACCTTATGGATGAATAGACCTTTTTCTCGTTTAATAATTGAGCATATGTTTTAAACATAAAACTGTTAAGCGGTAGCAGATATAGCATAAGAGTTATTACCAGCAATGACAAGATTACTGAAAGTAATAAAACGCTCCCTTTAACCTTACTCTTCATCTTTTTTCATCCCGTTCCTGTAACTTCCTTTCTCAATGATATTCCCTTGTTCGTCGAAAAGGGTGTAATCGCCATCTAAGACTCCATTCTTCCAACTGTATATACACCGTAAATTTTCACCCTCCCAGGTCTTCCATTTTCCTGCCTTAAGCCCTTCCCTAAAGAAACCAGATTTGATTATTAGGTTCCCAACCATCTCACTATATTCATCCTGTAAAAGCCTGCCTCCGTAGTGTCCTTTGGTTGTATTTACTTTCCCAAATTTTGTCCAGTAGTAAATAAGCGAATCGTTTATCTGCTTAGGTTTAACTGTGGTACTTTTGAAATGAACAAGTGTATCACCCTTAACTTGTGTCTCAGGATAAACCTGATGTGTAATTGTGGGAGAGAAGCAAGCAGTAAAACCTGTAAGCAACATAACGATAAATGGAAAAACTAATTTCATCTTCATAGCTGTAATCGTGTTTTTATGGCTTTAATCCATATTTCCAATACATTTCCCCATCTTTTAAAGAAAGGGTGTCGACTGAAATACTTGCTATTATATAAGACCCAATAGAGTCTCCAGAGGATAACACAAACACATTTTTGTTGTAACCTACAATCGCTTGCTTCTGTCCACCCTTTTGTCCGGAAATAAAGCCTAAGTATTCAGCTTTTGGCTTTACTCTTTGCACCTCTATAGTTGTTTCAACAACACTTTTCATTGGTTTTGAAATATTATTGCCTGCTCTATGTTTTTTTAAAAAAGGATCGGGGTAGTTAAGGGAGGGGATGAACTTTTCTTTCTCCGAATCAATACTTTCATTTTTTATGGTTAGTTCAACCGGTTTGGAAATAGGCTTACGATTAGAAAAAGTGGTGTAGATCCTATAACCAAGTAACCCCCATATTACAATGAGAGCAGGAAATAAAAAGTACATACTCTTCTTACCTAGTTTCATTTGCTTATCGTTTCTATCCAAAAATTTCTTGTGGCTGAAGATTGGCTTGAGTTACCTGCAAAATCATAGGATTGAACCCTCCATTCATATTCACCATCTTCCAATTCAATAGTTTCAACTAATGAGTTTACTCTTAATTTTATCGATACATTTCCATCAGACGACTGTACAAAAAGGGAGTCGTAAAGAGGTGCTATGCTTTCGGATTGCTGCTCCCAAGAAAAAGTAACATTCCCCATGCTTAATGTATCCTCATTGGCTGGTAAAAGAAGAACTGGCATAGAAGGACTGATCCTGTCTAGGGTAAAACTCCTTGACGCTACTGTTGTCTCGGAAAACCAATTTTTGGCTTGAACGCTCCATGTGTATAGTCCATCGGGCAAATCTCCTAGGTCAAAATCATCTGGAAATAGAAGTTCACACTCTTCGGTTTCTATTGGAGCAACAAGGGCATTCCCTTCGCTGTCTCTAATTGAGAATATGTACTTTTCAGCTGCGGCGAGTTCGAACCAACTGAAAAGAATACTATTGCTATTGGTAAATATGTTATCTTCTGGGGTTTTAAGTACCATTTCTTGATTCTCAAGATTGGTATTATATTCTATGCTAAAGGAAAAAGTTTGATAGGAGGTAGAATAGGCAGAATTGAAACCTCTTATTCGCCACTGGTATTCACCTGGCGAAAGAACTAGTATAAGTTGTGTTCCATCAACTATTGTGTCAGCCCAAACTTTGTGAACATTGTTAAAGGATTTACTTACAACCTGTATGTTATAAGAAGTTGCTCCAGCAAGTGACTCCCACCAAAAGGTTATGGATTGTAATGGAGATGAGAATCCATCTATTGGAGATATCACCTGCACTCCTTGCTCTTGAATATTCTCTTCAAAAAAATCATCGCACGATACCACTAGTGCAGTAAGTGCCAATAGGTACAGGTAAATGGGTCTGTATAATGTATTTATTTTCATTGCTCTGCCATGGTTTGGATAATTAATGTACAAAATAGTGTTTTACTTTTAGTTAACCGATCTTCTGTTGCGTAAACCTTTACTGAAGACACCTTGCCAATTTCTGGTTTGCTTTGAATCTCATCAATAATTTTGATGATGGAGGTATAAGCACCTTCTAGAGTCACTCGTGTAGTAATATGAATTACACCCGCTCTTGAAGTGTATGTGAAAGGCTCAATGCTAACTATTCTAAAGTCAAATTCTGTACGATGTTCGCCAAGTGTTCTCAGAAGCACCTCGTCTCGACTCGATAAAGTTTTCTTGTTTGAAACGAATGGGTAACTCTTTTCGTATTGCTTCGACTCATTCTCAAGTTTCATCAGTTCGTAAATCTCATCCTCCTGCTTTCCGGCCTCTTTCATTAGTCCAATTGTTGGCTTAAATGAGAATAGCCACGACAGGAGATATATCACTAGCAAACTAGTGTATACTTTAACGTTACTAGAGAAAAAGGTACTGTTTGATGAGCCGCTAAACATCCTTTATATGTATTTCTAATTCAAATTGGTAACTTTTATCATTGCTTGTAAAGGATTGAATTGAAACTCTTTCAACCCACCCTTCTGTGCTCAGCTGATTAACCCACGATGTAACATCTAATGGACTTTTAGTAACGCCTTCAATTAGTACAACTCCACTATTTATTAGTACCTCCTGATTGTTTACTAGTTTCGAGGTTAAAGGGTTTACTTCAATGTTTTTTAATACTACATTTATGGGTAGGGTCTCGCCAATCATATCTAGCACAAATGGATGATTTTCAAAGTAGTTCCCAATCCTATTGGCCTCTTTTATTAGCTCAACTGATTTGGACTTAAGGGCTTTCTCTTTCGATATTGCCTTTTCAACCCTAACTCTCGCTTGGTACATATTGGCTATTCTTATGCTCGCCTCTTCCCGCAAACTCCCGCTGATTAGTACCAATATAAACAGGAGCAATGCTAGTGCAGAGAAAACAGGGAAGTTTCTTTTGTATGATAAATATTTTACCCTGCTTTCCAAAACCTTTGGGGGCAACTCAAAAGATAAATCTACTCTTCCGTAGGTATTGTAAAGAAGGGCTGCGCAATACTGTAAAATTTGATCTCTCCTAATCTTTCCTTCTAGGAAGTTAATCTCTTCCTCCTCTTGAGCCTGATGCTCCTGTTTCTTTGAAATCAACCCATCTGTAAACTCAAAGCCATGTCCTATATAGCTGCTTTCTAATCCTAACTTCTCAAAGAGGCTTATTACGAATAGGTTCCCGACCACTAGGTCAATTATGGGTATACTATTCTCGGTAAAAAATTCTACCACTTGTTCTATATGTTCCTTCCGACAAAAAGCTATTCCTGCATATTTGCTAGTTATTGCCACTGATTTGTAGAACTCATCGTTGATGCCTTGATAAAAGCTTGTGCCTTCATCTCCCTCTCCATTCCCTAGTCTTGTTTGCTTTTGCACAACGCCTTTCCCATTTAAAATAATTATAACTGGATACTTTGCCAGCTTCTGGAGTGGATAATCGGAAAACGAGTTGATAGAAAAACTTTCCTCAAGCGATACGCCTTTTTGTTTAATACTGAATATGCCACAACCAATCAACAATTCGTTATCACTTGTTGCATAAACATCTACAACAACAACTTTCTTTATAAACAGATTCATAAATGAGCCTGACAGCATATCAGTATATTACAATTGGTTTGATAAATATTGTGAGTTTGGTTTCGATTTCAGATTTATCTGTTGAACTGAAAAGCCATTTTAACAATGGAATTCTTGCCAATAAGGGAATCCCTTGCCTTACATCACTTGAGGTATTCTTCTCCAATCCACCTAACAACACCATTTCTTCATTTCGAACTCTGATTAACGACTTGAAACTTCTGTTAATAGATCCTGGGGGCGCATCGGCTGGTTCTCTAGGAGTAAATTCCGATTGTGTAACCTCAATGTCCATAGTGATTTGGTCGTCACCCGATACAATAGGAGTAATGGTTACTTTTAAATCGGCGTTAACATCTCTCCAAACAAATGAGTTGGATGATTGGGGTATTTGAGAACCAAACCAATTAGTAATCTCCTCCTTATAGTATTGCGTTTCCCCACTGGTAAGTACAGCCTCATACCCGTTTAGGGTAGAAAGTTTGGGGGTCGATCGTATCTTTATATCCCCATTCTCTTCTAATGCCCTTATATTCATATAGAATTGTGGTGTAACTTTTCCTAAGTTTACCCAGCCAAAGCCATTAAACCCATCTATCAACTTATTTACAGATGACGAACTTAAGGTAAGGTCGACCCCAGAAAGGATGGTGCCGCTTGTGGTCACGGGTGTCTCTCCCAAGCCTGCATCAATGCCCGTTGATACTCCTTTCGATTTATTTACATCAACTATCAGAACCTCTATGTAAATTAATGGAATTACCTGGTCAATGCCTTTTAAGAACGTTTCAAGATTATCAAGCGCTGTGGGATAACCGCTAATGATTAGGCTATTCAATTCCTTGGCCACCGTTACCTGAACCCCTGTCTTAAGGCTATTGGGAATTAATGGTTCCACATTGTCAATGGTTCTATGCTGCATCTTTACGGTTCTGACTTCAAATATTTCAAGGTTCGTGCGATTCCCAAAAACGTAAACTTCCTTTTCCCTTTTAAATGCGAAACTTGTCCCCACAAAGAGTGCATTTAGCAGATCCTCAAAATGGACGTTGGTCACAGTAAAGGTCGCATTCCCATCAAGTTTGCTTGAAAAAACGTAACCCACTCCGTAGCGACTAACTATCTGACTAACTATCTCTTCCAGTGGGGTTTGTCTGGCTTGTGCCGTTATAGTACCTGTTTCAACACTAATGCTCTCAATGTATATGCCTCGACCACTACCTTCGGATCTAAATTGACCTGACTGAGTCTCTCTTTGAGTCATGTCACTTAATGAAAAGGTGTTGTCGTCTATCTTTTTTACATCCACCTTGTTAATCATTCCAATACCCACAAGTGCCTTCTCCACGGGCAGATTATCAATATGTCCCCACACCTTTTTCGTGTTCAGCTCAATGGGCACCAGTATATTCACCTTGGCCAGCTTCGAGATGGTTCTCATAACCACCACTAGGCTATCGCCCTTCAGATCGCAATTTAATAGCTTCGCCTCCTCGTTCCACGCTATTATGGGATTGTTAAATATAGGCTCCTTGGGTTTAGGTAGTATCTTCACCACTTTTCCCACCATGTCCAGTTCAAGGTCATGCTCCCTGCAGAAAAACCCAATAACATCAATTATGGGTGCTTGCTTGAAGTTGCACGAAACATTGAATTCCAGTTCTGGCGAAACCACCAGATTTAAACTATTGGCTCGGGCAATCCCTCTAAGCAACTCCACCAAGGGTATGTTCGAGGTCGATATGTCAATGGGTTGTAGGTATGCTGAATCTCTTGTGCTAACCTGCTCTAGCTTTTGCGATAGGTCGTCGCCGTTGCTTTGCCCATATGAGATATTGATTAGGGCAATAAGCAGTGTTAAAACGACCAGCATCTTGGTGTTCCTACCAAATAACCAGAGAGAGTATTTCATCGATCGATGTTTCACCATCTTTAACCAGTTTAATTGCTGCATGTGAGAGGCTTATGTGTTGATTGTTCTTAAATATTGCCGAGCTGTACTTTTGCTTTCGTATCGACTCCGACAGCTCTTCATTCATGGGGATCATCTCATATATCGCTTTTCGCCCATAGTAGCCGGTGTAAAAGCAGTGGCTACATCCAACTGCCTTGTAAACTTTGGTGTCGGGCTCCAATACTTGTTTTAGCTGTGGTAGGTTGATGCCTAGACTCTGAAAGGTAACTCCTTCTTTACACTTTGGACAGAGTACCCTAACCAATCGCTGCGACATGGCCAGCCGTACCGTATCGGCAACAAGGTAAGGTGCTACTCCTAGGTCTATTAATCGGGTTATTGTCCCCCAGGCGGAATTGGTATGTACGGTCGAGAAAACCAAGTGTCCCGTTAGGGCGCTTCGTATGGCGATTTGGGCTGTTTCGTTGTCTCGTATCTCTCCTAGCATGATGATATCGGGGTCTTGCCTCAGAAATGTTCGCAGGGCATTGGCAAAGGTAAGTCCAATGCTCTCTTTAAGCTGCACCTGATTGATCCCCTCCAACGTGTACTCTATCGGATCCTCAATGGTCAGGATATTCTTCTCCACTTTGTTCAACCGATTTAACGTTGCGTAGAGGGTGGTGGTCTTGCCTGATCCGGTTGGACCACTAATTAGTATAACACCATTAGGGTTTGCTATGGCTTTTGCGTATTCGTCTAGCTGCTCAGGGCTAAATCCCAAATGCGATAGGTCGAGTAGCGAAACATCTCTTTTAAGCAGTCGTAAAACGCACTTCTCCCCAAAGATTGTAGGTAGAACGGATACCCTTATGTCGAACTTTTCTCCATTGGTGTTGTAAAATATTCTGCCGTCCTGGGGTAATCGTTTCTCTGCAATATCAAGGTTGGCCAGTATCTTTATCTGGTTGATAAGCGCTGGGTAGGAGGCCTTTCCAACCTCTAACCACTCAATCATTACTCCATCTATCCTAAACCTTATCCTGCACCTGTCGTCATAGGCCTCTATATGAATATCGCTGCTGCGGTTCAGGTTGGCATCGGCTATCAGATCCCATAGAAAATCGTTCCCCTTTTTTATATCGGTTGCGTTTACTCTCTGTTTTTTGGCATGGCCATTTACCTGCTCGTCCTGTCGGTAGTTGTGGATCAATAGCTGATTAAATAGATCTGGGTTTATGGGGCATAGGATAAACTTCCTGCCTATCACCACCTCCAACTCGTTCTCAACGGCTCCATCTAACCCTGGCTCCGAGCAGTACAAATATAATTCTCCGTCGGTTATTTGGTATGGTACCACCTTGTAGGTTAGTGCAACGCTCCGGGGAATGGTGTTTATGATGCTGGGACTAATGGTATCAAATTTACTCATAGCAAAAAGCGATCAACAATTAAAAAGCATACAGACACTAATCCAATCCAACCTGCAAATGGGATTCTATTCAACTGCCCCCGATGCCTTAAAAATAGATAACCCAGTAAACCCAAAACGGACGAAATTAGCACCGTTAGCAGGAACTGTATGGGCAGCAGTAGGGGTGCTATGGCACCCAAAAGCAGAATATCCCCTAGGCCAAAGGACGATAACAGGCTACTCTCTCTCTTAATAAAATGCAGATAGGCCACCACAGTGCTAACCAATACAAGGGCAAAAAAAACGTTTATCAGCGTATTGCTTATCCAAAACTTAAGACTGATTGCTATTGCTCCCCGTGCAAAAGCAGTAATAAAGATTGTTGGCAGCAGAATCCAGTAAAACATTCTACTCCTAAAATCTTGCACTGCCAACCAGATCAGGGAGAGGCAAAGTATAACCAGAAGCCATACATCCATTATTAATCCTTTATTACCTCAATTAGCTTCTTCTCGTGATTGATCTCCCACACGTTAAAAACCCCATCCCCATCAAAATCAACAACGGCTGTTGCACGTGCAATAAAGGTGTTTGGGGTAGCCTCTGCTATCTCAATCCTGTAGTTGGCCGAACCCCCATCAGCAACCAGCGGTTGGTGCTCAAAGCCCAACTCCTCAAACGAGTCAGAGTATCTTGAGTGTAGGTAGAAATGATTTTTTTGGAGCGTATACAGAAAATTTAGCTGCTGTTGCGCTTCCACGCTACGTGTGCGCGATATTAGTGGGGTTAAATTGGGCAAAGCCAGCAGTAAAAGAATACCAATAATTACTAGTACAACCAACAACTCCGGAAGGGTAAAACCGCTTACTCTTTTGAATAGTAACCTGCTCATATTCTGTTAATTTTTAAGGGACTCAAATATACAAAAAAAGATAATTTGTCCCATAATATCATTCAATTTATAGCCTATACAAAACCACGCTAAACCTAACTTTATTATAATCCAAGATTATTCCATTAAACTGTTGGGCAGTTCAAGAATTTTTAAATTTTACAAACTCGTTAGATTGGGGGGAAAATTGGACGGCATGTGCTTTTACCCGCCGTTAGGCAGAATTGCCACCCAACTTCGTTTAAACTAGCCTCGGCTCAACAGGGGGCGGTGGAGCAGATGAACGAGAAGGACAAGTCCACCATCAAGAATATCATCGACGCCTTCATCAAGCGCAGCAAACTCCACCAGATCGTACTTGGCTAAACCCGCTCGTACCTAAAACGCAACAAAACCCGCCCAAAACAGGCGGGTTTCGCTTTTTGTATGTAGCACGGATACAAATCCGCGCTAGCGGGGGTTATTCGTAATAAAAGGGTTTGAATGAACTTCTTACTTTAAAAACAGAATTCGCACAATAAGAAGAGTTGCTAGAAACTAGGGTGCCATCGGGTAGTTTAAATGAATCTCTTCTAGAGTAGATAGTATCAGGGTAACTTAAAATAGAACCGTCAGGCATAACTACAGTATCGTCAGGAAGAAAATGCAAAGAGTCTGCTGGAATAAACTCCACAACAATATATTGGTTGACAAATAAAAAAATGCTAGTACTTTGATTGATTTCAGCTTTCTTTGAAGTTATAGTAATCTTATGCCTGCCTAATCGTAACTTTTCTTTTATTTTAATATAGTCAAAGGGGTTGTAGTGTATGGTATCATCGAAGACCAACCTATCATTAATTTTCATTTGGAAATCAACCCCACCACCTTTACATACAAATGATGAATTACCAATATATATATCCCTGTCTATTCTTATACCAAAAGCAAATATTGAAATAATTGCAATTGTTATTAAAATTCTTAAAATTCTTTTTTTCATCTCTTACTCAAATTAAAAATATCCCTTGCGAGAACTCTTACAGGTGCTCCCGTTCTTGGGTCATTACCATGTAAGTAAGGATATGGTTTGCCGAGATAGGAATTTGGGCCTCTGTTTATGACTGCATGCCTGCTAAGCATTGTACCCCTTTGCTGAGATGTAATATCATAGCCAGCCCCCTTCTGAACCATTAAATTCCTACTTTCAGAAGAATGTCCGAATAAACCTACGGCATGGCCAAATTCATGCAAAGCTGAACGTGTATTACTAGAACTAAACGTTTTAGAAAACCAATTATCATTTGCGTAATCTACTGAAGCGATGTTCATTACTTTACCGCCGTTCATACTAATTGCTCCTCGGGCGCTTTTACCATCTGAATCAAGTATTGCAAAAAGATGATCAGACGATTTCACATCTCCCATGGATTCAACAGCTTCAAGCATTACATCAGTTTGCAGTGTGTATGTATTGCCGTTAAAATCAATTTCTCCACTAAATACTTCATTTATGCCGGTTGCTATGTCTTGTGCTGCTCTACCTATGTCAATGTTATCACTAGAGGAGTTTATTAATTTCCCTCTTACGTGCATTGTGATTATGTTATCATTTTGTGTATACCATATGCTGTCGCCATTTATGTCAATTGCGTTTATTGGGTTATTTGCAGCATATTGATATGGAGTAAAATCTAAATATTTTTCAGCAAACCTGTCTATCACGTGAAATCTACCTAATTGCGGGTCATACATCCTAGCCCCGTAATCGTACCAGCCCAGCTCCTGCC
>NPID01000517.1_pt1 | contig 51645 bp, 37 predicted proteins | sample 8637491 | NCBI WGS metagenome assembly NPID01 (sample SAMN07420843, study PRJNA396082) | bioreactor metagenome | isolation source: sample BA6 brine-fed electro-methanogenic bioreactor BA | place: Japan: Kochi | collected 2016-06-14 | reverse complement strand
AGAAACGATGATGCACTAACCAGAATTCAGTTAACTCTGTTCATTTTTCCTGCAAATTGCACACCACCAAAAAATCTAAAAAAAATTACTGTTATTACGGGAAATTAAAAAGAAAGATTAACTGAGAACTAGATTCAGTCCTTGCAACCATGCAAACTTTGCGTGGCCACGCGAAAGAACCGGACAACAATTGTCAGGGCTGGGGGCGAACGATCTCGACCTGACCGGTCGTGGGGAAAAGAAGGCGGGTGGTGAACTTGTGATCGCCATCACGGTTCAAGACACAGATGGACAACGCACGGTTGATTGTGCCGTTAGGATAAAAGCGCAGAGTGACCTCTCCATCAGTCACGGAACAGTCTGCTTCATCATCGGGATCGGAGGCCGCGCACAGGTCGACCAGGGGGGAAACCCTGTTCTCGCTTCCCTGATATCTAATCTGATTATTTTCGAGATCAATACCAAGGATCTGCTCGCGGTTCATTGTGATGGCCTCGGTGCGTGCCGTTCGCATGGCAGAGGCCACCTCGCGCGCTGCGGACCGATACGCGGCATTGCGCATAAAAACCTTGTAATAGGGATAGCCGATATAAGTCAGCAGAGAAATCAGGGCCACCACAACGATCATCTCTATGAGGGCAAAGCCCCCGCGGTGGCGCATCAACATACCTCGTAGCTCTCCTGTGCGGGGATCTGTCGATTCAAACAACTCAGGTCGACACTCACTGCACTCACCGCTGCATCCAGTAAAGAGGGATCACACCGCCTCCCGGAAGAGTTTCTTCAACCTGAATACCACCATCGGTGCCGATGACGACCTGGGCTTCTCCGTTCTCGGGAATCAGCACCCTTGCCCCTGTAGGAATCCCCGAACCCAGGGTTTTGACCCGGTCTGAACGCCGCAGAACCTCACCTGCGGAATTCAGGGCACGGTCATTGTTTTCTGTCTCTTCATCGTCGTTGGCGGGGTCGTAGTTGAACACCGCCTCGCCGGTCAGATAATTGACCGCATACACGCGGGAAACTCCGAGGTTGCCGGTATCGCAGGGGTCATCCGCCACCGGGGCTTCGGAAGCGAAGGTCGTATAGTAAGCGACGCGATTGAATACCAGGGGCGAAGAAAGGACTTTTTCGCCATCATTTTCATTCAGACGGATAAACCAACCGTCTTTCTGGTAAAGCGCGGACAGAATATCGCTCACGGATTCATCGGGGTCATCCTCCTGCAGCATGTTCGCGGTGACATCCATAAGATCGGATTCATTCAGGGTATAGGTGTGGTCTTCCTGGGGCACAGCGGGGACCGGATCTTTGATGGCATAAAGCCGATCGACAACGCCCTCATTGAGAGGGTGGGCCTGATCGCCGCTGCCGATGAAGATCGTTGCCCGGCCATTGCGCTCTACGGTCACCGAGGGACGATGGAAGAATTTGCGCCCGACATCGGCGGCATACAGCCCGTCAGCGTCCATATTGGCGTCAAAAATACGGTCGACCCTCCAGTCACCAGGATTGGTGCCGGGGGCTGAGACACGCCAAAGGTATCCCCCGGTATCACCGACATAGAAGCGATCAACATAACCGTCATGATTGATGTCGAGTGCGGCGACTTCCGACGGGATGCCGAAGGTCATCTCTTCATCGTCGGCAAAGGTGTAGCTCCAGATTTTTTCAACTGTCTCCGCCGGGGTGAAAAATGAGCCGGCGCTGTTGCTTCCATACGCCCCCACCTTGACCGCAAAAAGACCACGGCCCCGCGGATTATGCTGAGAGCCGCCGTCACTGCTGGTCACATAACCGGCATCATTGGTCGGCAGGGTGGTATCGGTGCTGTCCTCCACCGCGGGAAAACCCTGAGTATTTCCAAAACGCAGGTCTTCATTGTTGTCATAGCCCGCTCCGAAAACAGCCAGCACCAGGTCCCGGACAGCCAGGTCTTCGGCAATTCGCATCCGTACCAGCGACGGCTGGCTCCAGGTTTCTCCCATCTCTTCAAATCCGCTGTTTTCACGAGTGAGTTTCCAGAGCATACGGGGTGCTTCCGGCACTGATACATCCAGAGCGTAATAGGCGCCGCGCACCTGGTTTTCAAGCAGAGCGTCCTCGCCTCCCCCGCGCCGGAGGCCAAACAGCAGAATGACCTTATCGCCGCTATCAGACGGGCCGTCCTTGTCGGGATCGAAAATGAATACGGACGGAGCCATGTCGACGAAATAAGTATGATGTCCGTCGCGCAGGGCTTTCAGGCTCGGAAGGAGAATATCGGGAATGAACGACCAGAGTTCCTTGCCGTCGGCATCGCGGAAGGCATGGAGTTGACCGTCGTTTGCCGCGACATAGACAACGGATTTATTGATGGTCGGGTCTGCCTCGTTGCCGGTGGTGAACTCGTAATCGTCATAATGGACAACAGTCGGGGCGGCGTGCAGGATATCACCGAGAATCCAGGATCGTTTCTCGCCTGTATCGCCATCCCGATCATCGTCATAACGATCATAACCGTGAATGAAATCAATCAGAAGATCTCGAACCTGCTCTGCGACACCGAGCCGCTGGGCTGTAAGCTGGTCATTCTCCAGGGCAAAATGATTTACGGAAAAGCTCAATTCCCGTTGATCGGTCAGGTTGCTGTATATACGGCGCTTGCCCGCGTAGGCATCAGCAGAAGAAAAGTCCCTCTCCAGCAGAATCCCGCCGGTACCGCCGCCGGCAACCTTGTCGCCATCGGTCGTACTACTCCAGAAAGAGCGTGCGTTTTCCAGGAATCGTCCTTCGTCATCGACCGCCTCAGTCGTGTCGTCATATTGCAGAATTCTGCCGTCTTCGTCGATGCCGTATTTTTTCAGGTTGCCATGCCAACGCCCATCGCCGGTGGGCTGAAACAGGCCGAAATAAATCCGCTTCCCGCCGGAAAAGCGATTCTGAGGGGCGGAAGGGACGACGGGAGCGGCAAAAGCGGTGTTGACTTTCTTGATTTCTGCAAGTATCGACCGCAGGGCGTCGCTCAGATCGGGTAACCCCATGGCGAGCCAGGCCTGTGTTCTGGCGCCGCCGGTGCCATTGGAAATGGTTTCATTCAGGAGTTTCACCGCACCGGCGTCGGCCCCCACTTCTCCGAAACCAATGGCATAGGTCACAACATTCTGAATCCCGTCATACGCGTCGGAATGGTCATTATCGAACAGGTAGGCCGCCACATCATCGAGGTAATCCGATCCGCGCACATCACTGTCGCGATAGCTGCCATAATTTTTATCCGGATCTTCAGCGGGCTCAAACCCGTCGCCGTCCTGATCCCCGATACTTTCGAGAACCGAGTGACGGTCGTGTCGGGACATGCCGTCGGTAATCAGGATGACATAATTAGCCTGGCAACTTGCGGTTATGGGAGAGGTATAGCTCAAACCCGGGGTAAAGGCGCTCTGCTCCCCACGGAAATAACGGGCTGACTCATAGAGACTCTCTGCGAGCGGTGTCCAGCCGTCGGCCTCTATCGTATTGAGTGTGCGCAGAAAAGCATCGCGATTCGTAAGATCCGCGCTGAAAGATTCTGAGAGATCTTCAACGGTCGTTGTATAGCCGTTGTCGGTCACGAAGGCCCCTCCATCCTCAGAATTGAATTTCATCAGGCCGAAATTGACTCCGGCGGTTGTCGTCACCAACTGTTCGATCACTTCTTTGGCGATTTCAATCTTGGTTTTGTACTCGATATTTTCCTCATCGCCACGCCGACCCAGAAGCCAGTTGACATAATTTCCCGTCGCATAGACATTGTTGACCTGAGAATTGCCGCCACCGCCGTTGCCGCGACCATTGTTGTCCCCGCCGCCATTGCCGTTGCCCTGACCATTGTTGTCCCTCCCCCCCTGGTTGGATCTGCAATCTCCCTGGTTCCTGCGGATAGTATACTCACTGGTCGACCAGATCCCTTCCGTGGACAAAATGGAAATTCCCTCCTCGCAGCTGTCATCCAGCTCGCCCAGGGTGTTTCCGTTCTCCTGCCATCTCTGGCATTCATTCCCTTGCCAGTTCTGACATTGGTAGATTGCGTCCACGTCACAGGAACTTTTCCGGTTCGAATGGCATTCTTCGGTGTCGGGATAAGTGATGTCAGGGTCATAGGGCCCCAGAATCAAACCGTCATCAGTAGTTTCAATGGGGATTTCATCATTCATGCTGCCCGAGGTATCCAGCAGAATAAGTACATTCGGCGCAACACCCGATGTGGCACCGCCGAAAATGGCGGAGTCGCCGACATAGTCATCAGGCCCGGCCCCTGCGCAAGGACTTGCAAAAAAAACGACCATGGCAACCAGCCATGTAAGATTCGATAATCTGCTTGGCACAATCCTGGACATGGCATCCCTCATCTCGCTGATGAAATCAGAATGACTCTTTTCAAACAGGCTCTCAACCGCTTATTCCCCGAGATAGAAGTTAAGGTAATTTCCTGTCACCCACTGTGCTGGTTCCAAAGAGCTTCCGCAGCTTCCATCACGTTTCAGGTTTCCTTCCCAAAACCCGAATTGCTGCAGGGATTTACGGGCCTGAGTGCAGGTGACTTCATTCAATGAAGCAGGCCGGTGATGCCCCATATATGCTTTTTTCTCGCTTCGACGCATATAGAGACTGTCACGATCATAGTTGCCGGGATAGGAGATCTCCGTCTGGTAGTGCCTCAAATCCCCCTCGCCCCGGGCTGAATCCTGAGCAGCACTGAACCCCGCCATAGCGGCGAAGAACAGTACAAGGGTCGAGAATGTCAATATCCGATAATTCATCAGGTCTTCTCCCTAAACGATCTATGCGCTCAGACTTACTGCTTGGGGACAATGCGCCCAACCTGCATCTCAACCCCGGCACGGGATGGATTAGGTGCACCATCGGGAAAACGGCCATGAGCCTCTACGGCATAGTAGAGCGCTTCGAATCCGCCCGCCGTAGTCGCATCCATCCCCGACCCTGCCGGGGGCGGGCCGGTGCCAAGAGCTGTGGCGCCGTTGGTCCTGTCGATATCAAGAGCACTCTGGTCAATGCGGATATCCTCCGCATAGGAATTGCCACTGGGGGCCGTATCTTCATTGAGGTTGACCCCGTCACCCAGATTATCCAGTGCATAGAACAGGCCGCGATCCGCGGCGTAAAGAGCCTGCCGTGAGGCCCGATCGTTGTTGGCGATTTTTATTTCAAGGGTGGAATTGTTCAAAGCGAACACGCACAGGATCATCAACACGGCCAGCATGGTCAGAACCAGAACAAGGGCAGCTCCCCGCTGATCGTTGATTTTCGTGTAAACACTGTTGCTCATGTCAGTCATCCTGAAAAACTGAAATTGCACTACCTGTTGCGAAGCTCGACCACTGAGGACAGGGCACGGGTTTTGACGTTGCTGCCTCCGCCGGGGTTGAAATTGGCGCTTCCGGTCAGGCTGGCATCCGTTGCTCCGACCAGGGTCATGCGAACGGCACGAACACGCTCAAGGTCGCTGCCTGCAACGGGTGCCCCTTCGCCCCCACCTTCAAGAAGGTACTGAAAACGAACCTCTGTAACCTTGCGGGCAATCCGCTCGAAGTTTTCCTCATCGTCGGGATCCACGCCGGTGGGAACACGCACCAGATCAAACTGGTCTGCATCCGGGCTGTCGGATTTCACCAACCGGTAGTCGACCCGCTGGGGATGCTGCGGCGGGTCGGTGTTCGGGTTGCCGTCCTCATCAAGGTCCGCATCCATGACCCTGACCACCAGGTCTCCGGGTCGCAGGACGACCGCCTGATCAAAACCCTTCAACGTCACCGTCGGCGGGTCGGATTCATCATCGACCGAATCGATTTCCAGAACCTGATCCAGAAGAAGAGATCGGCTCGATGGCCGGAATATGCGAACATACCGGGGGGCCTCCCCCCGCGCCAGCAGGCGTGCGCTGTTTTCGTCACCCAGCTCTACCACCTGTCCGCTTGCTGGAGAGGCCGTGGTCACCCCTCCGCCGTTTGCACCAATGCGGGCCATTGCTCCAGCAGAGGTCAGAGTCTGAAAACGCAGAAAGTCGCTCTCTCCAGCATCCAGGCAGTCTCCATCGCCATTTCCATCTTCACAGCGCAGCCCCGCAGGCGCTTCCAGAATAATGGCATCAGCAGCAACACCAAGCCCCGCATGTCGCAGATCGCGACTCATGAAATCAAGCGCGACCCGCAGGTTCTGCTGCACATCGACAACTTCTTCGGATGTCCGGGTATGCCGCTGGGTGGTGACGACCAGACCGAGCACCGCTGCCATGACGATTCCGACCAGGCCGGAAACAATCAGCAGCTCGACCAGGGTAAAACCCCTGGAGTTTGTCAAATGGCGATTGACCCGATTCATAACGTTCTCTTGAATCCCGAAAGCTGCACGCTACGACCATGCCCGGTGACGCGCACATCGATCCGTACCAGCCCGCTGGCAGGAGTATCGGGCGAAATGCTGTAAAACGCCCGGTAGTCCTCTCCCCCCGTCAATTGATCGCGAATATCCCCGTCAAGGACATACGGTTCATTATCGGCAGCATTATTGAACAATGCGTCGGCCGGGTCACGGGACATCAACTCCTCAAAAACCCCCTGAGCCAGAGCGGTGGAAACCGACTGTGTCTGCGCTGTCGTCCCCGCCTGCATTGCGGTTACCTGCATGCCGGCAACAGTCAGCAGGCCGACAGCAAAGATGGTGACGGCAATCAGCAGTTCCAACAGAGTAAATCCATCGCAGTAGCTATCACGCAATGATTTCGAGACGCTTCCCATTTCAAATTCATCCTGAAAATCAAACAAAGATTTGACATCTGCCCGGCGCATTGAGTCAAACATATAAAAAGATTTCAGCAATTTCCGGGCCATTGACTCCGCACCGCAAAATCCCTCGGTACAAGGGAGAACAGGCCAAACAACCATGCAAAGCTTGCACAGTGTCCGCCATTTAACAAGCCATGAACACAGAGGAAATCAACTCTGGGATTTCGGGATTTCAGTCTCCTCATTACCCGTCAGGCCATAATCTTTGATTTTATAGAGAAGTGATCGCAGGCTGATTCCCAGGATTTCTGCGGCATGGGTGCGGTTTCCATCGGTGCGTGCGAGGGCACGCTGGATGAACTCACGTTCCACGCGTTCAATGGCATTTTTCAAGGACAAATCATCGAGTTGATCGCGATTTCGGCGCCGAACCTCCCAGGGCAGGTCCTTCAAGCCGACGCGGGGGCTGCGACAGAAAATCAACGTGCGCTCGATGAAGTTGCCCAGCTCGCGCACATTGCCGGGCCAGTCGTAGCTTCCAAGCCGCTCAAGAGCCGCCTGATCGATTTCCGGAGTCGGGCGCTTCTCCTTGCGGGCATAGTGCGCCAGGAAATGAGAAACCAGGGGAGCAATGTCCTCTCGCCGCTCACGAAGAGGCGGCAGATGGATATCGATGACGTTAAGCCGGTAGTAAAGATCCTCCCGAAACCGACCCTGCTCCACCGCCTGCCTGAGATCGACGGCGGTCGCTGCCAGGATGCGCACGTCGACGGCGCGGCTGCGGGTTTCTCCGACGCGGCGGATTTCTTTCTCCTGCAGAACCCGCAGCAGCTTGGGCTGCAATTCCATGGGCAGCTCTGCGATTTCATCGAGAAAAAGTGTACCGCCATGAGCGGCGGGAAACATCCCCTGGTGATCACGGGCCGCACCGGTAAATGCGCCGCGCACGTGCCCGAACAGCTCGCTTTCGATCAATCCCGCAGGAATCGCTCCACAGTTGAGAGACAGAAAAGGTCCGCCCGCCCGTGCACTTCTCCGGTGCAGCGAACGCGCCACCAGTTCCTTGCCGGTGCCTGTTTCGCCGCTGATCAGAACCGGAGAGGAGGCCGGGGCAACCTGTGACACCAGGCGCATGACCTGTGTCATGGCCTCACTGCGAAAAACCAGCTCAGAAGACTTGTCCCGGACTTCAAGCGCTTCCTGCAGGCGCCTGTTCTCCCGCTTGAGGCCGAGCCGTTCCTGAGCTTTTTTCAGCGTCAGCACCACCTCGTCAGGCTTGAAGGGCTTGGAGAGATAATCGTAGGCCCCAAGCTTTAGACACTCCATCGCCAGATCAAGGCTTCCATAGGCCGTCATCATGATGATGGTGGCGTCATGGGGGATCTCGGCCTGCGCCTGCAGAAAATCCAGCCCTCCCAGCACCGGCATGCGTACATCGCACAGGACAATGTCGGCAGGGTCATCTTTCAAGTGCTGCAGACCGGCACGCCCATCGTCCGCCTCGTACACGCGGTAGCCCGCGCGTTCAAGCATAGTGCGCAGCATGTGACGCATGGAAGCATCGTCATCGATGACAAGAATGTGCAGCGGTTCACTCATGCAGACTCCTCTTCGTGTACCGGCAGCCTCAGAACGAACCGGCTGCCGCAACCTGTCTCGGATATTACATCGAGGTGCCCGCCCATCTGCTCGGCGGCCTTATGGCAGAAGAACAGGCCAAGCCCCCTCCCCTTGCCCGGCTCCTTGGTGGTGAAAAACGGATCGAAGATCTGCGCGGCCACCTCTTGGTTCATCCCCGGCCCGTCATCTTCGACTTCGAAAACGATCCAGGATGCCTCAAAGCGACCCTTCACCGCGACAGTCCCCGCGTTGTTGCATGCATCACGGGCATTGAGCAGCAGATTGGTGAAAATCTGCACCAGTTTATGCCGCTGGGCTCTCACAGGAGGCATCTTCTCAGGGGTTTCATCGACCAACCGCATTGATCCCCTGAACAGCCCCTGGTGCGTCAAAAGGGTCACGGCTTCATGCGCAGCGTCGCCCGGGTTGAAAACCTCCTGCGCGGCATCCCCGGGCCGGGCGAAATCGAGCAGATCACGCACCAGCTTATCAATGCGCTCCAGCTCATTGTGCGTGTACTGGACGAGGTCCAGGAACTGCTTTCCAGCGGCTTCGCCTTTGAGCATCTCCAGATACCCCATGGCCGCGCCAAGGGGGTTGCCGATTTCATGCGCCATGCCGGCAGCCAGATGCCCGACGGCTGCCATCTTCTGCGAACGCGCAAGATGTCCCTGTGTTTCGGAGAGTTCGCGGTTTGTCTGGTGCAGAGATTCGATGGTCTGTTCAGCCTGGCGGCGGCTGTGCGCGAGCGCTTCCGTCATGGTGTTGAACGAGGAACTCAATTGGGCAATTTCACGGGGCCCCTGCACGTCCAGCTGGTGGGAAAGCCGGCCTTCAGCGATTGCCGAGGTCGCCTCCATCAAACGGCGGGTGGGACCGATCACCGACCGATCGATCAGGTAGACACCGAATGCGACAAGAACCACGCTGAAACCCGCAATCAGTAACAGGGCTGTGTTGCGAGCCAGGGCCACACGTTGCGCGACACCGTCCAGGGAAAAACGGGCCGACAGAACACTCCTGCCGTCTTGACCGCCATACAGTGGCAGAATCACATCGAAAAATCCGCCGGTTGCGCCTGGCATCAGGGCGCGCAGGCCTCGAGGCGTCTCAATGCGGGTCATCATTGTCCCGGATTCAAGGACGCGCCGCAGATCCGCAGCATTCTCACCGAGCGACAAACGACCGCTGCGCTTCTGCAGGGAAGAGTCGAACACGCCATGTTCCAGCAGATCCAGCTCCCCGGAAAAGCGCTGCAGCACATTGTCGACAGGGGGACTGCCGGCGCTCTCCGTCAGGCCCTGCCAGGACACCACCCTGAGCAGGGTCACCACACGATCCACCCTCTCCTGTCGCAGAGTTTCCTCCAACACCTTGAGGAGGAACACGCTCGAAAGAAGCAGACCGGCGCACACGAGAAGGGTTGTATTGAGTGCGATCTGGGCACGTAATCCCATGATCATTTCTACTGTCCTCGCTTGAGGTTGTAATTAACTTAAACTAATAGCATATCTGGTTTTGTAACGCCATGATTTTCATGGGTGATTCAAGCGAAACGGGAAGGATGACGGGAACAGGGTGCACGCAGTGCACCCCTACCAGACCGACAGGCGAATATCGGACCGTAGGGGCGCACCGATGTGCGCCCTGGCTCAACACGGAATCCCGAAAAATCAACGGACATATCGGTAACACAACGCATGACGCGGTTAACGGAAACGGGATTTAAGACGGAACCAAGGCGAGGCGTGCCTCGCCCCTACAACACCGCCGGATAAATATCGAACCGTAGGGCGCACCGATGTGCGCCCTGACTCAACACGGAATCCCGAAAAATCAACGGACATATCGGTAAAACAACGCATGACGCGCTTAACGGAAACGGGATTTAAAACGGAACCAGGGCGAGGCATGCCTCGCCCCTACAACACCGCCGGACAAATATCGGACCGTAGGGGCACGGCGTGCCGTGCCCTGGTTCAATACGGCTCCCCGGTAAATTAACGGCCCGCCCTGTCTGGGAAATTGGCAAAAGCGCAGTTTGCTGGTATAAGTGGCGAATCTCAACCTACTTCATTCATTCCAAGGAGAAATTTTCATGTCATCCATTCCCGTCGTAGATCAGGAAGCCTGCATCGGCTGCGAGGTCTGCACCCAGATCTGCCCCGAAGTGTTCCGCATGGAAGAGATGACCGGTTCCGGCCATGGTCATGACCACAAATCGGTGGTTTACAACCCGACCGGCGCACCGGCGGAAAAGATCGAAGAGGCGATGGACAACTGCCCGGTCGCCTGTATTTACTGGTCCTGAGGTCGGGCTGCGAAACGCAATGCAGCCCCCCGCTTACTCAAATGATTTTCGGTGCCGACGGTGATCCCTTCCCGCAACATCCGCGCCCTGTACGCTTTCTCCTTCCTGAAGATGACCCTGTTTCCCATGGCGATCATCACCCTGTTCTGGAAGGATCACATCGGCCTGAGCCTGACCGAGATTCTTTTTATCCAGGGGCTTTTCTCCCTGGCAACCCTGTTGTTCGAGTATCCCTCCGGCTATCTCAGCGACCTGCTCGGCTACCGGTTGTGCCTCAACATGGCGGCGATCCTTGGTATCGTCGGCTGGGGATTCTATCTCAGGGCGGATAGTTTCGGCACGGTGCTGCTGGCAGAGCTGATCCTCGGAGCCTCTTTCGCCTTCATCAGCGGATCCGACAGCGCGCTGCTGTACGAAACTCTCGACAGCGAAGACCGGGCCCATCAGTATTCACAGTTCGAGGGACGCATGCTGGGCCTGGCCCAGACCGGTGAAGCGGTGGGAGCCCTGTTTGCGGGCACCCTGTACGCGTTCTTCCCTCTCTTGCCATTCATCATCCAGGTAGCCATCTGGGGCATGATCCTGCTCTTGACCTTTTCCATGCGTGAGCCGGAGCGAACGCACACCCCGCACAGCGGATCGCATCTGACCCAGGCATGGGGCACTGTTCGCCACGCCCTCAAGGAGAACCGCCGGTTGCGGGCGGCCCTGCTGTTTTCTGTCTTTCTCGGTCTTGCCTCCTTTTATCCGGTATGGCTGATTCAGCCGTTCATGCAGGAAACCGGTGTGCCTCTGGCCTGGTTTGGTCCCATCTGGGCCGGAGCCAACCTCACGGTGGCGATCTTTTCCTGGCTCAGCCACCGCGTGGCGTTTGCACTGGGGACACGCATGATGGCGATAACCCTTGTCGGTCTCGTCCTGGCGGGGTATCTGGGGCTGGCGTTGACTGCGGCAAGTCTGAGCTTTCTTTTCTACTACCTGCTCACCAGCATGCGCGGACTTCAGGGGCCGATGCTCAAAAACTGCATTCAACTGCAGAGTCGGTCCGGCAACCGGGCGAGCATCATGTCGATTAAATCCTTTCTGTTCCGGTTTTTCTTCTTCTGCACCGGCCCCCTGGCCGGCATGGCAGCCGATCGGTGGGGACTCAACACTGCATTCCTGGTCCTCGGGGTTGCCATGATGCTGGTTCTTGTGCCGGCGGTGGTCATTTTTATACAATCGTCAAATGATGAAACGAGGGAATTTTCATCCGCAGAGGAGCCTCCACAATGATACGTAGAAAAGTGATCGGGGCGGCATTTTTGATCTGCAGCATCCTGCTGGTGCTGCTTTCCGGGTGTTCAGGCATGATGGGCAAAATGTCGGGCGCCGACGGCCCACCGCAGAAAATGTACATCGATGCAACACGCAACTTCGCGGTGGAGTTTCCCGGCAACTGGGAGAAGTTCCTGGATCCGGATTCCGACACCCTCCCTGGCGCTGATGCGGTGGGCTGGCAGTCACCGGAAACTGAGGGCAGCGTGCCGGTTGCGCGCATGGCGGTGGTGATCCCTCATGAAGACCTGATCTTTTCAGAGGCGCAGGACGAAATCTCTCGACAGATTGATGGATTCATCTCTGAAAAAGAGGCGCCAATTGAGGTCGCGGGACTTGAGGGAAAAGAGGTTCAAGGCACTAATTCTCTCCGGCAGTATCGCATTGTACTGCTCGGCGATCCCTTCGTGCGGTATGTTATCCTGTATTCAGCTTTACCGGACTATTTCGAGACATATCAGGACCAATTCAAGGATATGATCAAATCCTTTGGAACACTGCGGTAACATGCCCGATGGAGCCCTGGATCGAGACGACAATCAGCTGGCTGCCGAGCGGTCTGCCCTATTACCTGCTGCTCGGCCTCATATCGCTGCTTGAGTCGCTGGCGATCGTCGGCATTTTTGTTCCCGGCAGCGTCCTGATCGTTGTGGCCGGATTTCTTGCGGCCCACGGCCAGGGGATGATTGCGCCGATCATGATTTTTTCCGCCCTGGGCGCCATTATCGGAGATCTGACCAGTTTCTGGCTGGGCGCGCGTTTCGGCGCGACCGTATTGCAGCGGCCGACGATGAGGAGAAGGCAGCACCTGGTCATCAGGGCGCGTCGTTTTTTTCTCGACCACGGCGGCAAAAGCGTTTTCTTTGGAAGGTTTCTGGGTTTCCTGCGACCCTTTATCCCCTTGATTGCCGGCAGCGCCCATATGGCGCCCCTGCGTTTCGGCGCCTATGCAGTCATCAGCGGCATCCTCTGGGGTCTGGCTTATCCCGGGCTGGGATATTTTTTCGCCGCCAGCTGGCGTCACGTTCAACTCTGGAGCGGACGGTTCAGCCTGATTCTTGTCTTTCTGCTGGCGCTGCTCATCGCCAATCACCTGTTCTGGCGCAAATTTTTCCCCCTGCTGCGGCGCCTGGCCATACGGCTGTGGCATTCGACGCTCAGGCTCCGGGACAGGCTGATGGAGACAGCGCTGGCACGGCACTGGGAACACAGGTATCCCCGCCTCTACCGATTCATCGGCAACCGCTTCGCGCCTGGGCACGGCACCGGAATCGTTCTCTCTCTCGGGTTCCTGATCAGCCTGGTATTTGCGACTCTTTTTTTCTGGATCAGCCGGGAGGTTCTGACACAGACCCCTTTCGCACGAAGCGATCTTGCATTGCACGGGCTTCTGCAAAACATCAGACAACCGGAGGCCGACCTGTTTTTTGAAGGGCTTATGCAGTTCGGAGGAGTGACGGTTGTACTTATCCTGGCCACTCTGTGCCTGCTGTGGCTGCTGCTCAACAGGCAGCGTCTGTTTGCTTCCCTGCTGATCATCGGACTGGGCTGCGGGCAGGCTCTGCTGCTGGCCCTTCAATGGCTGTTCAAGCGTCCTCCCCCCCAGGAAGCGGCTGGCGGTTTCGAGGCGGCGCTCTCGGTCTTTCCCAGCGCAGCGGCCTTCAACAGCCTGGTATTTTACGGCCTGGTCGTCTACTTTTTACTCGGATCCGTTCGCGAGGCTGAACACCGCTTCTATCTGGTATTCGGGAGCAGCTTTCTGGTGCTGGTTGTCGCGTTCAGCCCTCTCTACCTTGGCATACAGCGGCTCAGCGATGTTCTCGGCGGCCTTGTTCTGGGAGGATGCTGGCTGACTGCACTGATCACGGCGGCTGAAATGCCCCTGCGCCACCCGGAACTGTTTCCCGCCGACCTCCGCGGCCCTGTCATTCGAGGGAGAAAGGCGCGAATCATTTTTCTGACCGTAATGGCTTTTACGGCCACCGCCGCTGTCATCGCCGTATTGATTGCGCATCTCGGCTGAAGATGAAATTTGAATTGCCCCGAAGAATGCGTGTGCATTAGGATGCGCATCTCTGAAACCTTCACCACGGAGAACGTTTGCCATGACTCTTCGCCTGCCCGCCGAATGGGAAAACCAGGACGGCGTCCTACTGGCCTGGCCGCACGAACAGACCGACTGGGCCCCCGTCCTTGATCGGGTCGTGCCGGTTTTTCGCGATCTGGCCTGCGCCATCAGCCGCTACGAAAAGGTTCTGATCGTCACACCAGCCCCGGATCAGGCTTTCAACGCGCTGGGAGAGGTCCGGGCGAATCGGGACCGGATCAGTGTGCTTGAAGTCCCCACCAATGATACCTGGGCACGCGATTTCGGCCCCATCACCCTATATCGGGACAACCGGCCGATTCTGCTGGATTTCGGCTTCAACGGCTGGGGCTTGAAATTCCCGAGCAACTTCGACAACCAGGTCACCCGTAATCTGGCCCGTGCCGGGATTTTCGGTAAAACCGCGTTGCATACCTCCGGCCTGATTCTCGAGGGGGGCAGCATCGAAAGCGACGGCTGCGGCACCCTGCTCGTCACCAGCGCCTGCCTGCTGGAGCCCAACCGCAATCCCCATCTGGACCGCCATGGGATAGAAACCGCCCTGTCCGCGCACCTGGGCGCCGACCACATCCTGTGGCTGGAGAACGGCTACCTTGAAGGCGATGACACGGACTCGCACATCGATACGCTGGCAAGACTCTGCCCCAAGGACACCATCGCCTACGTGACCTGTGACGATGAAACAGATCCGCACTATGAGGAGTTGCGCCGCATGGGGGAGGAGCTGACCGGGCTGCGCACCCGTGACGGCCGCCCGTTCCGCCTCATTCCCCTGCCCTGGCCGCGCCCTCAATTCGACGAACAGGGCCAGCGACTGCCGGCCACCTATGCCAACTTCCTGGTCATCAACAACGCCGTACTGGTCCCCACCTACAACGACCCGAGAGATGACGAGGCCCTGGCGCGCATCGCCGAGGCTTTTGCGGGGCGAGAAATTATCGGGATTGACTGCTCCCCCCTGATCCTTCAGCACGGCTCCCTGCATTGTGTGACCATGCAGCTGCCCAAAGGAGTATTGCCATGACCGCACAGGGCACATTGACCGTCGGCATGATTCAGCATGCCTGCAGCTCCGACCGTGAGACCAACATTCGCAAGAGCATCGAGGGGATTCGCGACGCCGCCGCCCAGGGTGCGCAGCTCATGGTTCTGCAGGAGCTGCATACCGGCCCCTACTTCTGCCAGATCGAGGACACGGACTGCTTCGACCTGGCGGAACCGATTCCGGGGCCATCCACAGAGCGGTTCGGTGAACTGGCCCGCGAGCTGCGAGTGGTTATCGTCACCAGCCTGTTCGAGAAAAGAGCGCCCGGCCTTTATCACAACACGGCCGTGGTGATTGAAAAGGACGGCTCCATCGCCGGCCGCTACCGCAAAATGCACATCCCGGACGATCCCGGCTACTACGAGAAATTCTACTTCACCCCCGGCGACCTGGGGTTCACCCCGATTGATACGTCCGTGGGCCGCCTGGGCGTTCTGGTCTGCTGGGATCAGTGGTACCCGGAAGCGGCCCGCATGATGGCCCTGGCCGGCGCACAGATGCTGATCTACCCTACCGCGATCGGGTGGGATCCGCGCGACCCGGAGGATGAGCAGCAGCGCCAGCGGGAAGCCTGGCTGACCATTCAGCGCGCCCACGCCGTGGCCAACGGCCTTCCGGTGATCAGCGTCAACCGGGTCGGATTCGAACCCGATCCGGGGGGGCATTCACGGGGCGCTCTTTTCTGGGGAAGCAGCTTTGTCGCGGGCCCCCAGGGCGAGTGGCTGGCCCGCGCCGACAAAGAGAAGGAGCAAGCCCTCACCGTAAGCGTTGATCTGCGCCGCAGCGAGATGGTACGCCGTATCTGGCCTTTTCTGCGCGACCGTCGCATCGACGCCTACGGCGACCTGACCCGGCGCTTCCGCGACGGCTAATACGTGATGCATTCATAAAAACTCAGAGGATTGCTAAGCAAAAATTTCGCCCTACAAGACTTGGCGGTTTTTCAGGGGCGAAGCATACATCAGCTATGTCGAGGTCCTGAAAAACCGCCGTAACGCCGTAGGGCGGGCTTTTTGCGACGCCATCATGGGTGTCAGGGAAGCTGCCGCAACAGCAACCCTCCCCGGTAAAGCAGGTAAAAGGCCGCCATCTGCACCATATGATAGAGGTCGTTGTGATTGAAATGCCGGTGGAGGCTGAAACCGGACTGCTGAATTCCCGCGGCGACCAGGGAGATCACAACTCCCAGCGTAATCCAGCGCCCCCCGATCCGCCCCTTCTTCAGCCAGCACCAGGCCTGCAATCCGCCGACGAAAAGCAGCGAGGGCAGATAATCGAGCACCACATACAAAAAAGCGTCGTGAGATGTCATCCACCAGGCATAAACCGCCCATTTTACAAATGCCGCCGCCAGTAGAATGCGTCGCACCCTTGCGCGGAACAGGCTGCGGATCATGGCGGACAGAAAACACAGGCTGGCGATTCCGACCGCCTGCACGGTCAGTTTCCACAACAACACGCTGCCGATGCCGCCCAACAGGTCCGGAAAACCATGGACGGTGCCCCCGCTGAACGCCGCCACCGCGGAAAAGAGAAACACAAGACTCCAGTCACCGATCGCCCGGTCATTGAGCCTGCGCCCCTGCCGCCACAGGCGCAGCCCAAGCCACAGCACCCATATGCCCAGCAGATAATCAGTCAATACCGTCATGGGCTCATTTATCAAAACATCTCTCCCTTACTGGCACGCACACCGCCCTGATGCATTTAGCCCCGGGTGATCCACAACCGGCAGCAACGCGATTAAAAACAGATAAATTCCGGCATTTGACGAAACCCTATTGACTCGATTCCGCCATAAGACTATTTTTTTAATGATAAACACAAGCTGTTCACTTGGCGGAGAATGTGAAAAAAAAATAATTCTCCATCGATTCCTTCGTGAAATGGACAGATTTCCGTCAAACTGTTTCGGTTATAAATCATAATGTTAATTGCCGGGTGCGATTATTGCAAATTTTCGCATGGCGCGATTTCGCAAAAAAGTGCGGACAAGCCCAGAAATATTAATTGCTGCAAATTTTATTGCATCAATCTTTTTAAAACTGCCACCTCGCTTCTGCGCTGAATAGTTACCTCTGCTTTTTTTGTTTCAAAAGGTTTCAAGGGAGTCATTCTACATGTCAAGATGGGGGCAATCCATGACACAAACACGCTTTCTCGTTTTTGCGACGATCATGCTCGTCAGCCTGTTTATGCTGCCGGCATCGATCCCCGCCGCCCAGCAGGGCTGCTCGCAGTGCCATTCCAACAACAATCACCATGAATCCGACCTCTACTTCGCGGGTGAATGCGGCCAATGCCACAGCGGCATTACAACCGAAGGGGACTGCGCAAGCTGCCATACATTCGTGCCACAGCAGAACGCACACCATGATACGGCCGAAGCTCTGGCCGGCGATTGCGTCCAGTGTCATTCCGGCGTAAAGCAACTTGATGACTGCCTGGGCTGCCACCAGGGCAGCATCCGCGCACCTCACCATGAAGCACTGGCGACCAACCCGGACCTCGACTGCGTTGCCTGCCATACTCAGATGGACCCCAATATTACCTGCGCCACATGCCACGGCGACAGCGTGAGAGAGCAGCACCACAGCGTCGCTGCCGAGCAAGGGACGGATTGCGCATCCTGCCACGCCGACATCGTCCCCACGCCCGATTGCATCAGCTGCCATGACGACCAGTACTGGGGCACTGAAATGACCGCGGCAAGCACCCACCATGAAGCCGCGTCTGCAAGCGGCACCGCATGCGAAAGCTGCCACACCGATGCCCCCCTGCCCTCCAGTTGTGCCGATTGTCATCAGGGCGAGGCCGCACAGCGCCACCATGACATTGCTTCCGCCACCAGCATGGATTGTGTCAATTGCCACACCGAAATTGCAGTGAACCTCGGCAGCCAGTCCAGTTGCCGGCAGTGCCATACCCCCAGCCAGGAAAATCAGGATTTTCACCACGACCTGGCCATGGCGACTCCGGATTTGAGTTGCGCAACCTGCCACAGCGATGCCGCGCCTTCTGCGGGCTGTACCAGCTGTCACGACAGCGCCTCCTGGGGCGTCGACGATCAGGGCAACCCGGTCCGCGCCAGCGACCGCCATCACCAGATCGCCGTCGATTCTTCACTGGACTGCAGCGCTTGTCATACCACGATGGTTTTCGATGCCTCGTGCACGGCGTGTCATTCCCCCGGCGATGCCCGTGACGGCCACCATGCCGGAGACAATCTCGACTGCACCAGCTGCCACGGGGCCACAGCCTCCGTTGGCACCTGCGAAAACTGCCACGATGCCACCAGCTGGACCGTAGACGCGCAGAGCGATCATCACGCCAAGATCGAAGAAGGATTTGACTGCGCTACATGTCATTCGGGCATCGTACCCAAACCAGAGTGCAGCAGCTGTCACACCGCAAGCTTCTGGAGCCAGGGTTCCGCCCAGGCGCAGCATCACGAAGTTGCGGCCGTCGGCAAGAACTGCGCGGACTGTCACACCGGAGGACTCCCGGGCGAAGGCGGGGTCTGCTCCGACTGCCACCAGGGCGCTGCAGCCCAAACCCACCACGAACTGGCCTCCACCAGCGGCACAGCATGCCAGGACTGCCATACGCAACTGCCTGTCGTCACCAGCTGCGAAAGCTGCCATGACGCCACCTCCTGGACCGTGGATGCCCAGACAGACCACCACGCCAGAATCGACCAGGGGATGGACTGTGCAACCTGCCATACCAGCATTGTCCCCAAACCTGAGTGCAGCAGCTGCCACACCCCGGATTTCTGGACCGAGGGTTCAGCCAGGGGCCAGCATCATGAGGTTGCCGCAGCGAACAAAAGCTGCGCCGACTGCCACAGCAGCATGCCGCAGAACATCAGTTGCGAGACCTGCCATACCTCCAGCAGTTGGCTGGTGGATGCCCGCAGCGATCATCATGATTATGCGGAGACCGCCAATACGGACTGCACCGTCTGCCATACGGCACTCGACCCGGTGACCGACTGCACAAGCTGCCATCAGGGTGACTCGGCGACGGCCCACCATGTCGAGGTACGCCAGAGCTACCCGGAATTCAGCGAATGCAATTCCTGTCACACCGGCATGGTCGAGTCCAGCAATTGCGAGTCCTGCCATACCGCCTCAAGTTGGGGCACAGCCGGTTCCTCTGAGCAGGCGCACCATGAGTTCGCCAGCGCCAACAATTTCTCCTGCGACTCCTGCCACCCGACGGTGGGGGGAGGCTTTGCCTGCAGTGACTGTCATGCCGGCCAGTGGGACAACACCACCAACCCACATCATGACACAGCGCTGACAAACCCTTATGGCTTTTACAGCTGTTTTGACTGTCATCCCGGCTATGACAGCAATGGTCTTATCTTGTTCTCCGATGCCGATTGCGAAGCCTGCCACACCACGGTGGTCAGTACGGATGCGATCGTCACGCAACACCATGACACTCAACCGGCGCTCACCGGCGACTGCGCCGCCTGCCACTCCGGCATAGACAGCACCGCCAATGTCACCTTCGACTGCGCGGGCTGTCATGCCGACAAGGCGCGCGACGGCAGTGCGCAGATGCACCATGACTCCACCGCCTATCTGAGCGGAGACTGTGCCAGCTGCCATGGCGCGGTAGACACCTCACAACTTGACTGCGTCGCCTGCCATGCAGACAAACCGCGAGACGGCAGCGTGGCCATGCATCACGAAACTCAACTTGCCGCAGCCGACAACTGCGCCACCTGCCACACAGGCGTTGCCGACAGCACCCTTGACTGCGCGGCCTGCCATCAGGGCAAAGCCCGTGACGGCGGAGTGGCCATGCACCACAACAGCGAAGACTATACTCTCGACAACTGCGCGGCCTGCCACAGCGGCGCGGCAGAGGCGGTCGACAACTGCGCCTCCTGTCATGAAGCGTCCGGTGAGCCGGCCATCAACGAACTGCACCATGCCACCGCCACGGCCACCAGCGGCGATTGCGCCGCCTGCCACGAGGGGATCGACGCTGTCGGTGGAGATCTTGACTGCGCCACCTGCCATTCTGCCCAGCCTGTCTTTGACGGCAGCGTGAGCATGCATCATGGCTCTGATGCTTACACCGCAGGAAATTGCGCCTCCTGCCATGAGAATGTCACCGCCGGAAATGACTGCTCGGCATGCCACTCCTCTGATATCGGGCAGACTCACCATACGAGCGAATACGCCCAGACAGCATCCTGTGTCGATTGCCACACCGGCGCGGATGCGGTCACCAACAACTGCTCGGTTTGCCATGAGGCGGCGGGAGAGCCTGCGATCAACACCCTGCACCACAACACGGCCACCGCAACCACCGGCGACTGTGCAGCCTGTCATGAAGGGATCGACACGGTCGGCGGAGAACTCGACTGCGCCACCTGCCATGCAGACAAGGCCCTCGACGGCGGTGCAGCCATGCACCATAATACGCCCAATTATCTGAACGATAACTGCGCAGCCTGTCATACGGTGAAAACCTTCACACAGATGGCCGCCGACAACGATTGCGCAACCTGCCACAGCAGCGGCGACCCGACTCAGATCGCCGATCGTCACCATGCAACGGCACCCGCGCTTGAAAACAACTGCGCGGCCTGCCATAGCGTCAACCAGGACGAACTCGACTGTGCCACCTGCCATGCCGACCAAACTCTCGATGGCGGCGGCGCCATGCACCACGCCACTCCCACCGCGGTCAATGGCACCTGTACCGATTGCCACAGCGCGGTGGCGCCGGAGAACATCAACTGCGCGGAATGTCATGCGGCAGTGGCCGAGAAGGACGGCGGGGTACAAACCCATCATACGACCCTGCTGTACGAGGAAGGCGCCTGCCTTACCTGTCACTCGGGCGCAGATTCCGCACTGGTTGACTGCTCCGCCTGCCATTTCGGGCCCGACGGGCCGACGGCCGGGGAGCGCCACCACACCAGTGTCTTTGCACAAACGGCGAGTTGTACCGACTGTCACAGCGCGATCGACGTGACAGGGCTCGCGTGCACAACCTGTCATACGGGTGAAGGCCAGCCGGAAATCGAGGTGCTCCACCATGATATGACCATTTCCGGACAGACGGGGGATTGCGCTACCTGCCATCAGGGCATATCGAGCGATATTGCCTGTGCAGAGTGCCACATCTCCGCGGAACAGCCTTCGATCGCCGAAGTGCATCATACTTCACAAACCGCCCAGACCGGCCTGTGCAGCGCCTGCCATACCGACACCGCCCCGGCCGACATCATCTGCGCCAATTGCCATGGAGATACTTCCAATCACCATATTCAACCTGAGTTTGATGAGGGCAACTGCACATTCTGTCACAGCACAATCACCCTGAACGGCGGCACCTGCAGCGACTGCCATGGCGGCGGCGGAGTCACCATTCCGGAACTGCACCATACCGGACCGTTGACCGATCTCGGTGGCGACTGCTCGTTCTGCCACCAGGCCATCAGCGACCCGAGCACTTGCTCCAACTGCCATCCCGGCAGCCCCCATCACGACACTGATCGCTCGGCACAGGGCGACTGCGCTCATTGCCACACCGTTCCGGATTGGGCAGCCGATCGACCCAAACAGGCTGCCTGCCGCGAATGCCATGGCGCCTATATGCACGATAAAGGCGGACCGATTCAGGATTTCGGCGCCTGTGCCGACTGTCATGCAACCATCCCCTATCATCCCGCGCCCAGCCGCATTCCCGGCTATACTGGATACGGGGCCGGCAAAAAGAAATTCAACATCTTCTGGTCCAGATATGCCAGGGAGGAAGGCCCCGGGGAAGATATATCACCCAATGGTGAAGATATGAATGATGAAGGGGGCAGGAAAATTGCTGCTCAGACCATCCCCCACAACAAGACCCAGATCTCCCACAATGGGCAAACCTATACCGTCCCGTATTTCGACGACCTCCCCTCTTCGGGCGATGGAGATTCCGGGGGCGATTCAGGAGGCAATCTTGATGTCTGCACCAGTTGCCATTGGGATCGTAGCGACAGAGTTAACTGCGACAACTCCAACTGGACACGCCACCTGAGTGAAGGCTGGGTTGATCTTGCCACCTATCAATTGGCAGAAAGTACTTACATCGGCAGTCTTTGCAGCGCTGGGGACACCGGCGGAACAGGAAACGACGAGGTCAGTACGTCAGGGACATTTGTCGAAGCTGAAAACTACAACGTCCGCGGCGACAATTTCTCAATGCGTACCGGGTCCGGCAGCAACGACGCGTACATGCGCGCCGAGGTCGATGCCGGTTGGGGCGGCCCGCGAGGCAATCCCCTCGAATATCGACTTAACTTTACCGAAGCCGGAACCTATTACCTCTGGGTCCGTACCCACGACAACGACAGCCGCCGCAGCGACTCCATGTACTATGGACTCAACGGCAGTGTCGTGGGAGATATTCAAACGGCGCGCAAAGATTCGTGGCGCTGGGTCAATGACCGCAGGGATTCAGGGCCCGACCCGATTCGAGTGTATATCCCCTCGGCAGGGACTCACACAATCAACTTCTGGTCCCGGGAAGATGGCCTTAATTTTGACGGTTTCTATCTAACCAAATCAGACGATGGCGACATTCCCGGAGATGACAAGACAACCATCCCCGACGGAGCCAAAGTCATTAACCCAACTCAATAGAAAAATCTTGCTTCACATGAGTCTCAGGCCGGCTTCCCTGACGGTGGGGAAGCCGGCAACTCAAAAAAACCCAATAATGACCAAGGGAGGCAACAGATGAAAAAGTACATGAAGCCTAAAGTCGTCAGGAGCAGCAACGTTCACCCCTGCTGACAACCAACAGCATACCTGTTTCAAACGCAAAAAGGCCGGGATGCATCTATCCCGGCCTTTTTGCGTTTGATGATCCCTGGATGTTATACCCATAACGCAGAAAGCCCCTGCCAGTGAAGACAGGGGCTTTCTGCAGGACAATCAATGATGCAATGTCCGGCTACTTTTTATAGCCTTCCATTTCATCAAACTGCAGGTACTGATAAATCTCCTTCTCTTTCGGAGCGATCTTTTCCTTGTAAACCGCCATGTATTCGTCAACATTCGGGATCTTGCTGAGGTTTGAGATCACCGCTCCGAGTTCGGCAGAGCCGAGATAAACCTTGGCTCCGTTGCCGATACGATCGTCGAAGTTGCGTGTCGATGTGGAGAACATGTTGACGCCGTCGGGCACGCGGGCCTGATTCCCCATGCACAGCGAGCAACCGGCAATCTCAATTCGCGCCCCGACTGCACTGAATACGGAGAAGAGCGCTTCCTCCTTGAGTTTTGCCTGATCCATGCGGGTCGGCGGACAGATCCAGGTCCGTACCTCGGGATTGAATTTCTGACCGCGCCAGATCTCGGCAGCTGCCCGGAAATGCCCGATATTGGTCATGCAGGAGCCCAGGAACACATCCTGAATCGGAGTGCCGGCGACCTCGGACAAGAGCTTGACATCATCCGGATCATTGGGGCAGGCCAGAATCGGCTCGGTGATTTCCGCCAGGTCGATCTCGATGACTTCGGTATATTCAGCGTTCTTATCGGCACGAATCAGTTTGGGATTCTTGAGCCATTCCTTGACGTCGTTGATGCGGCCGCGCAGCGTATCAGGATCTTGATATCCATCTTCGATCATTTTCTCCATCAACGCGATATTGGAGCGCAGATACGTCGCAACGGATTCTTCGGAAAGCTGAATGCAACCGGCGGCCGCAGAGCGTTCTGCCGCAGCATCAGTGAGCTCGAAAGCCTGCTCGACGGACAGATCGGGCAGCCCTTCCATCTCAAGGATGCGACCGTTGAAAATATTTTTCTTGTTCTTCTTGGGAACCGTCAGCAGACCCTGCTTGATGGCCCAGTAGGGGATAGCGTTGACAACGTCGCGCAGAGTGATGCCGGGGTTGAGCTTGCCTTTGAAGCGAACCAGCACCGATTCCGGCATGTCCAGAGGCATGAAGCCCAGGGCCCCGGCAAAGGCGACCAGACCGGATCCGGCAGGGAAAGAGATACCGATCGGGAAGCGGGTATGCGAGTCACCACCCGTCCCGACCGTATCGGGCAGCAGCAGACGATTGAGCCAGCTGTGAATAACGCCGTCTCCGGGACGCAGCGCAACGCCGGCCCTCTCAGCGATGAAGTCAGGCAGAGTTTTGTGCATCTTCACATCGGCCGGCTTGGGATAAGCGGCAGTGTGACAGAAGGACTGCATGAACATCGGTGATTGGAACTTGAGGCAGGCAAGCTCTTTGAGTTCATCGGCCGTCATGGGACCGGTCGTATCCTGAGAACCGACCGTAGCCATACGAGGCTCGCAAGCCGTGCCCGGCAGGACACCGGGAAGGCCGCAGGCCTGACCGACTATCTTTTGTGCCTGAGTATAGCCCTGGTCGGATTTCGGGGTCGGGTTGATCGGTTTGGCGAACACATCGGTCTCATCCAGGCCAAGGTGCTTGCGGGCCTTATTGGTCAAAGAACGTCCGATGATCAGAGGGATACGGCCGCCGGCGCGATATTCATCGGGCAGGGTGTTGGGCTTGATTTTGAAAGAGGCGATCACGTCACCTTTTTCATTGGTCACTTCGCCCTTTTTGGTGTCGATGCTAATCACATCGCCCGTGTTCATCTCGGAGACATCCATCATCAGCGGCAGCGCCCCGGAGTCTTCAGCGGTGTTGAAGAAAATGGGCGCGATAACACTGCCGATGATTACGCCACCACGACGTTTGTTGGGGACGAAGGGGATATCGTCACCGATATGCCAGAGCACGCTGTTGCAGGCGGACTTACGGGATGAGCCGGTTCCGACCACATCGCCCACAAAAGCAACCTGGTGACCTTCCTCGCGAAACTTGGCAATGGTTTCAATGCCACCGGGGAAGCGGGTTTTTCCCATCGCCAGTGCATGCAGGGGAATGTCGGGACGGCTCCACGCATCGCCGGCAGGAGAAAAGTCATCCGTATTGATTTCACCTTCAACCTTGAAAACTTTGACCGTAATTTTTTCCGGCAGCTCAGGCTTTGCCTTGAACCACTCGGCGTCGGCCCAGGATTGCAGGACTTTCTTGGCTGCGGCGTTATCCTTGGCAAGAGCGGCCACATCATCAACGGCGTCATAAACCAGGGTCATCTTGGAGAGAGCTTCGGCCGCAGGCTCTGCCAGGTCGGAATTTTTGAGGGCGTCGACAAGATACTGAACGTTGTACCCACCCATCATGGTACCGAGGATTTCAACAGCATCAATCTTGGAGATCAGCGGGGAGGATACTTTTCCGGCAATAATGTCCCCGAGAAAATCCGCTTTAACCTCTGCTGAGGGATCAACACCGGGAGAAATGCGGTTTTTAAAAAGATTGAGCAGAAAATCTTCCTTGCCGGAAGGCGGAGACTGAAGGAGTTTGCACAGTTCAGCAGTCTGTTCAGGATTCAGGGGCAGAGCAGGAATGCCTTGAGCGTTCCTCTCAGCTTCATGACGTAGATAAGCATCGATCATCACTTTCCTCCTAGGAAAATTTGCCGGCTGAGAAATGCAGCATATCGCTTCTTCCCAGCGTTATTTTACTGGTGCCCGAAAACTGTATTTCAATAACGAAATTCAGAAAAAGACTATGGAATCAAGGCATCAGACACCAAAATCCTGCATACTGTATACGATTCGCACAGTCTTTGTCAATGTTCCAGGTGCCCTATAAACCTTAATTTCATAATGACATAATCAAATGAATGTCATATTCTGTCACATCTATATTCAATAATGCCCCCATCTTAAAAGGGAGGCAAAAATGTTTGAAATAGTCATGCTGGCAGCATTGTCCACCGCAGCTTTCTCAGATTTCACAGTGGAAATGGTCGAAGCCTTGGTGCGCCGAAAAAAATCAAAAAAAACCCGGAGGAAAACACCTCCGGGCTCAAAAAGAAATCATATAAAATCAGATGCGGATCACTCGATGATCGCTTTAACCTTTTCAAAGCCCAGATTATAGGCTTTCTTGTTCAGTTCGATAAATGCCTCAGGCACTTTCGCCAGGACTGCCTTCTCACCTGCCTCACGGGAAACAACATCGGTCAAAGCGATCATGGCGCCGAGAGCCACCACATTCGCGACGATCTCGCGACCAATGTCTTCCTTGGCTGTACGCATGATGGGCATCTTGACAATCTTGAAATCGCCCTTGGGCTCATTCTTGACGAAGTCGGAGTCAAGAAGCAGCAAGCCACCGGGCTTGATGCCGTTGGCGTACTTGTCGGCCGCTTCCTGTGTCATGGCCAGGCAGGCGTCGACAACTGTCGCCTTGGGGTAATCGATGGGGCCATCGGAGATGATAACCTCCGATTTGGAGGCACCACCACGCGCCTCAGGGCCGTAGCTCTGAGACTGAACGGCGGACTTTCCCTCCACGATGCTGGCGGCTTCCGCCAGGATGATTCCGGCCGTGATCAGACCTTGACCACCGGCACCGGAAAACCGAATTTCATAACGTTCTGCCATGGTTCAATTCTCCTTTTGCAGGCGATCAGGACGCAGCGCCCTGGGCACGCTCAATGACTTTCTGGTACTGCTCGCAGTATTCCGGCTTGTCTTCCTTGTACAGAACACCCGTCAGAATTTTCCCTTCGAGCTGTTCAGCCGTCATTTTCGAAGCGGCCTGGACCGGAACGGCCATATCCTTGAGACGCTTCATCATATCGACAACCGAGCGGAACTTGTTGCGGCGGCCATAAGTGGTCGGGCAGTCGTCCAGCACCTCAATGACGGCCATTCCTTTATGCTTGATCCCTTCCGCAATCAGTTTGTCGATCTGCGTGGCATGAAATGCAGTCGTGCGAGCCACATAGGTCGCGCCGGCGCCGATGGCCAGCTTGCTGATATCAAAAATCGGGTCCGGGTTGCCGTATGGGGTGGTGGAAGCCTTGTGCCCCGTCGGCGTGCAGGGTGAGAACTGCCCCCCGGTCATGCCGTAAATGTAGTTGTTCATGATGACATAGGTCATGTCGATATTACGACGGCAGGCATGGATAAAGTGGTTGCCGCCGATGGCTGTACCGTCGCCGTCACCGCCGCAGCAGATAACATTCATTTCGGGATTTGCCATCTTGACGCCGGTCGCGAAAGCAGCTGCACGACCATGAGCGGTATGCAGGGTGCAGGCATCAAGATATCCAGGCAGGCGGCTGGCGCAACCGATACCTGAAACAATCGAAGTCATCTTCCGATCGAGGTTGCAGGTATCCATGGCCCGGATCAAGCCTTTCATGACAATACCGTGACCGCAACCGGGGCACCAGATGTGAGGCAGTTTGCCCGGCCGGATGGATTTTTCGTAATCGTAAGCCATTTTTAAAGAACCTCCTTCACCTTGGCCATAATCTCGCCGGGATTGATCGGCTCACCGTCAACCCGGTGAACGCCAGCAATCTTGCACTTGCCCTGGGATACACGATCAACCTCATAAATCATCTGTCCGAGGTTCATCTCAGGGACAACAATCGCCTTGGCCTGCTCGGCCAATTCGAGAGTGCGCTTTTCCGGGAAAGGCCACAGGGTGATCGGACGGAAGAGGCCGGCCTTGATTCCCTGGCTGCGAAGTTCATTGACTGCGTAGTGAGCAGAGCGAGAGGTGGAGCCATAAGCCCAGATAATGACCTCAGCATCTTCGGTCATATACTCTTCGTTCTTCTCGATATCAGCGGCATTGTCCATGACCTTGTCGATCTGGCGACGCTCCTCGGCATCAACCAGCTCAGCCTTGGTGGTGGGGAAGCCGTCAGCAGCCTTATTCAGACCGGTCACATGGAATTTGTACCCGGAGCCAAAAGATGCCAGAGGGGGGACTTGCCCCTTGGTCGCATCATAGGGCTTGTATTCCTCAGGAGAAACATCAGGAGCCTGGCGATCAATCACTTCAAGCTCGCCCGGTTCGGGAAACTCGACACGCTCACGCATGTGTCCGACGATTTCATCGAAAAGCACCTGAACGGGCATACGATATTTTTCAGCCAGATTGAAGGCACGCACTGTCTCGGAAAAAATTTCCTGGCAGGTCGAGGGCACAACAGCAATCGCAGCATGGTCGCCATGCGTCCCCCAACGGGCCTGCATCACATCGGATTGCCCGGGGCCGGTAGGCATGCCGGTCGAGGGTCCGCCGCGCATAACATTGACAATAACACACGGAGTTTCCGCAATGCAGGCGTATCCAATCAATTCCTGCTTGAGGGAAACGCCGGGCCCGGATGTCGCGGTAATAGACTTGGCACCGGTAAGGGAAGCACCAATCACGGCAGCCATAGCGCCGATTTCGTCTTCCATCTGGATGAATTTCCCTCCAACCTTGGGCAGTTCAACGGACAGAACTTCCGCAACTTCCGTAGAGGGGGTGATGGGGTAGCCACCGAAGAATTTCGCACCGGCATAGACTGCGCCGTGCGCACACGCTTCGTTCCCCTGGAGAAGAGCAACTTTCTTAGCCACGTTATCCTTCCTCCTGTAACGTTTTAGGCGATTTTCTCGACCTTGATGGCAAAATCAGGGCAGCGCAATTCGCACTGCATACAAGCGATGCAAGCTTCAGGCTTGGCCGCTTTGACCGTAAAAAGATCCATCTCGAGGACCTGGGTGGGGCAGAACTCTACGCAGATATTGCACCCCTTGCAGTACCTCTCAATGATTTCCAGTTTTCCTTTGGCGCTCATTACCTGTCGTCTCCTTTTTTGTGATAACCGTCCGAATTAGGTTTTCTCAAAACGGCGGAATGTTACCACAAGCAATTCATTCAAGCCAGATTTTTTTGTATACGAGTACCAATATTCAATTATATTTTGGAAAAACTCGCAGAGCCATACCAGATGTGAAGTGGTATCAACAATAATTAATACGAGCAAGAAGTCGGCAAAAGCCTATGATGATCGTGCCCGCAAAACCCTCCCTTAAAGGGTACTTATTTCCAGTCATGTAAAAAAACAGAAAATAAGGGCAATGTCGCCATTGCCCTTTTAATGGTCATGACATTGGATTGGTATCGAAAAGCTTACATCTTCATGCTGCCAACAAGCTCTTTAACAGCATTGACCGAATTGTTGAACATGGCCTGCTCTTCCTCATTGAGCTTGAACTCAATGATTTTTTCAACACCGTTTGCGCCGAGAATGCAGGGCACGCCCACATAGTAATTGTCAACGCCATACTCACCCTTGAGAAGGGCGCAGGTGGGGAGCACGCGCTTCTGATCCTTCAGAATGGATTCGGCCATAGCAATGGCGGAAGAAGCAGGGCTATAGAAAGCACTACCGGTCTTGAGCAGGGCAACGACCTCGCCACCAGCCTTTTTGGTGCGCTCAACCATGGCATCCATAACTTCCTGAGCCTTGGCGGCGCTGCCGTACTTCTGCTCCAGCAGCTCCATAACCGGAATGCCCTTGACGCTGGCATAACGGACGAGAGGAACCATGGTATCGCCATGACCACCCAGAGTCATTGCGGTCACATCCTTGACGGACACGCCGAGTTCCCAGGCGATAAAGGTTTCGAAACGTGCAGAGTCGAGAACCCCGGCCTGCCCCATAACACGCTCGGAGGGGAAACCGGTGATCTTCTGGCACAGCGTAACCATGGCGTCGAGAGGATTGGAAATGATGATCACATAGGAGTTCGGAGCATACTGCTTGATGCCCTCGGACACCTGGGTCATGATTTTGGAATTGACCTCGATCAGATCATCGCGGCTCATGCCGGGCTTACGCGGCAGACCGGCGGTCACGATTACCACATCAGAACCTTCAATGTCTTTGTAATCGTTGGTCCCCTTGAGTTCAACATCGAACCCGTCGACAGGAGAAGCCTCGGCAAGGTCAAGCATCTTGCCCTGCGGCAAGCCTTCGACGATATCGAACATGACGACATCACCCAACTCCCGCAGTGCTGCAAGCTGAGCCAATACGCCACCGATTTGACCACCACCGATCAATGCAATTTTAGGTCTCGCCATTCTCTCTCTCCTTTACACGTGAAATTACGCCCTCCTCCAAAGGGAAGGCATGGATATAACAATGTTTCCACCCAAGAAGCTGGACCGCATACTGCGTATACAGTATACAGAAAGCATTTCCCTGTCAAGAACTTTGCTTTGTGGCGGGTTTTACTGGCAAATTTGGGCAAAACACCCTTCTACCGACCTGGAAAAACAGCAGAAAGAAAACAAAAAACCCGCCACGAGGCGGGTTTTTTGTGACTTACTGTTTTTTACATTGCATCTATGATGCTGTTCAACGTCGGGCTGGGGCGCATTGCCTTGGCCGCCAGAACCGGGTCGGGACGGAAGTAACCGCCAACATCAACCGGCTGACCTTGCGCGTCAAGCAACTCCTGATCAATTTTTTCTTTATTTTCTTCGAGTTGCTTGGCCACTTTGCCAAAACGCTCTTTCAGCTCTGCGTCCTTATCCTGGGCTGCAAGAGCTTTGGCCCAATAAAGGGTCAGGTAGAATGTGCTGCCGCGATTATCGATTTCGTTCACCTTGCGCGAGGGCAGGTGACCATTCTCAAGATACTTGCCGACGGCCTCATCAAGAGTCTCGGCCAGAACTTTGGCTTTCGCACTCTTGTTCTTTTCTGCAATCATCTCCAGGGAGGGCACCAGAGCACAGTACTCACCGAGAGAATCCCACCGCAGATGACCTTCCTTGAGGAACTGCTGCACATGCTTGGGCGCAGAACCACCGGCTCCCGTTTCGAACAGTCCGCCACCGGCCAGCAAAGGAACGATGGAGAGCATACGAGCGCTGGTTCCAAGTTCAAGGATGGGGAACAGGTCGGTCAGATAGTCACGAAGCACGTTGCCGGTTACCGAGATAGTGTCGAGCCCTTTGCGCGAACGCTCGCAGCTGAACTTCATGGCATCAACCGGCTTCATGATGCGAATATCGAGACCGTTGGTATCATGATCCTTCAGGTAAGTATTGACCTTGCTGATCAACTCACGGTCATGCGCGCGGTTTTCGTCCAGCCAGAAAATAGCGGGCGCACCGGAATCACGAGAGCGCTCGACAGCCAGACGCACCCAATCCTTGATGGGAATGTCTTTCACCTGACAGGCCCGGAACAGGTCGCCGGATTCAACCTTCTGCTCCAGCAGTGTCTTGCCGGACTTATCGACAATCCGGAAAGTTCCCTTGGCAGGAGCGGTAAAGGTCTTGTCGTGAGAACCGTATTCTTCAGCTTTCTGAGCCATCAAACCCACATTGGACACACTGCCCATCGTGGCCGGATCGAACTGGCCGTTTTTCTGGCAGTCTTCGATCATGGCCTGATACATGGTCGCGTAGCAGCGATCGGGAATCATGGCGATGGTGTCCTGAAGCTCATCTTCCGTATTCCACATCTTGCCGCCATCGCGAACAACGTTAGGCATGGAAGCATCGACAATAATGTCGTTGGGAACATGGAGATTGGTGATGCCGCGCCGGGAATCGACCATGGCGAGGGGCGGACCGCTCTTGTAGCAGGCGGTGATGTCCGCTTCGATCTCTGCCTTCTTGTCAGCAGGAAGGCGATCGAGTTTTTCAAGGATATCAGCCAGGCCGTAATTGGGGCTGGCACCAACTTCCTTGAGTTCAGCCGCATGCTTTTCAAGGGCATCCTTGAAATAGACTTTGACACAGTGGCCGAACAGAATCGGGTCGGACACTTTCATCATGGTGGCCTTGAGGTGCAGAGAAAGGAGAACGTCCTTCTGCTTGGCCTCGTCCATGGACTTGGCGTAGAACTTCTGCAGTTCCGCGACATCCATGTGAGTCGAATCAAGAACCTCACCCGCCTGCAGAGGCAGCTTCTCTTTCATGACGGTCACGCTGCCGTCTTCGGCGACAAATTCGATTTTGGCCTCGGTCGCCTGATCGAGCGTAAGGGCGGTTTCATTGTCGTAGAAATCGCCCTTGTCCATGTGCGCCACGCGGCACTGAGAGACTTCAGGCCACGGCTTCATCATCTTGTGAGGATTTTTCTGTGCGAATTTCTTGACCGAAGCTGCCGGCCGGCGATCAGAATTTCCCTCACGCAGAACGGGGTTGACGGCACTGCCGAGCACTTTGCCGTAACGCTCCTGCAGCTTCTTCTCTTCATCATTCTGGGGCTCTTCAGGGTAGACGGGAAGATCATACCCTTTGGCCCGCAGTTCTTTGAGCGCCGCCTGCAGCTGAGGGATGGACGCGCTGATATTGGGCAGCTTGATGATATTGGCTTCGGGCTTCTTCACCAACTCACCCAATTCGGCGAGATAATCGGGAATTTTCTGCTCATCCTTGAGTTTGTCGGGGAAGTTGGCGAGAATGCGTCCCGACAGGGAGATGTCACGGGTTTCAACTTCAATTCCAGTCCCCTTGGTGAAGGCCTGGAGGACGGGAAGCAGCGCATAAGTTGCCAGGGCGGGCGCTTCGTCAATTTCTGTCCAGATAATTTTTGATGCCATGTCGTCTCTCTCCTTGGTTGGTATGCCAGTGTTGCAAGTACCGCAAGAGGCTTGACGGCGGGCCGATCGACCCGCGCCCCCTTTGAAATTCAGGCGAAAAAAAGATTGCCTTGACCACCTGCAAAGCGGGAACCTTCGCGTCCCGAAGCAAACAATCCGGACCGTTTCAGACCACGAGCAAAACCCCTGGAGCATGCGGCAAGAATCGACCCTTCGGGACCAAAACGTGTATACAGTATACAAACCCTGATACCCTGTCAAGGAAAATCCATGCCGGGAAATCGCATGAAAATCTCTGCAACATCTGGATATAAATAAAGGGTGTAACGGGTGTAACCGGCGACGGGCAACCAATTCGTGGAGAGATCTTCGGATCAGGCCCCCAGGAAAGCGTTGCAGAAAGGAAGAGGAAGCAGATGGTCAACGCTCTCCGGGAGGCGGCGGCAGAAGCTGCCCGACAGGGAAAATCTCAGACTGGCGTGCCTGTCTTCGCGCCTCTTCAAGATCATTCTCGGTCATATTCCGAGGCACCTCCAGAGTTTGCCCCTCGTACACGCGGCGCGGGTCTTTGATCTGATCACGATTTGCCCGATACAAAACGGGCCACAGCAATGGATCGCCATAAACTTCCGGGCGGGCAGCAATCAGCCAGAGAGTATCCCCTTCTCGCACGTCATAGCGGGAGACCTTTTCCGGCTCCGGCTCCTGAGGGGGCTCGGGCGCAGCCCTGGTCTCAGGGATTGAAGGCTTTGGAGCTGATTTAAGCGGCTCAGGTGAAGTCGCAGCCTCCTGCCTGGCCTCAAGTTGCCTGCGACGCTCTGCCGCTTCTCGTGCTTTAAGTTCCTTTTCCAGCCGATCCTGCTCTTCTCGAGCGGCTTGAATCGCAACACGGGCAAAATGGTCGGCAATTGCAAAAGCGGAGCGCGCTTGCTCATACTCACCTGCATCAAGATGAACCTCTCCCTTCTTCAACGCCTCATAAGCCGCTTGATAGTGCTGGGTCGCCAGGTGATCGGCCCCCAGAGAATAAGCTCGAGCGACAATGCGTTGCGCCCCTCCAAGCTCTTGGCGAGGAGCAACAGCGCATCCCGCCACCAGCCCTGCCAAAGACAGAGCTACAAGCAATGAGCGGACAACTGAATAGAAATTATGACCCTGCGAAAGCATCATCACCCGCTGAAGACTCCTCCGGCAGCAGTTAGTCTATTGTATCCATCAGGTCAAAAGGGAGAGCTTGACTGAGAAAAAGCGGGGGTGCCCCGAACCTTCGGAATCACCCCCGCTTAAAAGACATCACTCTAAAGATGCATTTATTTGGGGCGCGCAGCCAAACGGATGGACAATTCCCTCAACTGCTTTTCATCCACCGGACCTGGAGCTTCAGACATCATACAGGTCGCTTTCTGCGTTTTCGGGAATGCAATGACATCGCGGATAGAATCCGCACCGGTAAGGATCATGACCAGACGATCCAGACCAAAAGCAATGCCGCCGTGCGGCGGCGCACCGTACTGCAACGCTTCAAGCAGGAAGCCGAACTTCGTGGAGGCCTCTTCTTCGCCGATCCCCATCAGGTCGAACATGCGGCTCTGAACCGCACTGTCATGGATACGGATGCTGCCACCGCCGATCTCAGATCCGTTAAGAACCAGATCGTAAGCTTTGGCGCGCGCCTTGCCGGGATCGCTCTCAAGCAGCGGGATATCCTCATCCATCGGCGCGGTAAAGGGGTGATGCACCGCCACATGGCGGCGCGACTCGCCATCCCATTCCAGCAGAGGGAAGTCCGTTACCCAGACGAAACGATAAGCCTCCTTGTCGATCAGGCCCAGCTTGTGGCCGAGATGCCCCCTCAGGCGACCGAGAGCCTCATTGGCGATCTGGAAAGAATCGGCGACGAATACCAGCAGGTCTCCGGTTTCAGCCTCAAGTGCGCCGTTGATTGTGCCGACCTCAGCCTCGCTGAAAAATTTGGTGATCGGCGACTGCCAGCCGTCGGGATTGACCTTGACCCAGGCCAGACCTTTGGCGCCATAAATTTTAACGAACTCCGTGAGGTCATCAAGCTCCTTGCGGGACATGGAGGCCCCGCCCTTGACATTCATGGCCTTGACGATTCCACCCCACTGCACGGCATCGGCGAAAACCTTGAAGCCGCTTTCACGCACCAGGTCGGAAATTTCGACCAGCTCCATGTCGAACCGCAGGTCGGGATTGTCCACCCCGTATCGGGCAAGAGCTTCCGCATACGTCATGCGGGCCATGGGCAGTGCAATTTCGGCACCGATGGTTTCCTTGAAGATGCGGGCGATCATTTCCTCCATGACCCCCATGACATCCTCACGATCGGCGAAGCTCATCTCACAGTCAATCTGGGTGAACTCCGGCTGGCGGTCGGCGCGCAGATCCTCATCCCGAAAGCATTTAACAATCTGCATATAGCGGTCAAAACCACTGACCATCAGGATCTGTTTGAAAAGCTGGGGCGACTGCGGCAGCGCATAGAACATCCCCTGGTTTACGCGGCTGGGCACCAGATAATCACGCGCGCCTTCAGGCGTGCTCTTGGTCAGAAATGGCGTCTCGACTTCCACGAAATCCTGAGAGGCGAGATATTCGCGCGCAATCCGCGTCACCTGGTGGCGCAGAATCAGATTCTGCTGCAGTGCCGGACGACGCAAGTCAAGATAGCGATACTTCAGGCGGGTGTTTTCAGCGACATCACTGTACTCATCCAGCATAAAAGGAGGTGTCTTGGCGGTATTGAGGACGCGCAGTTCACGCACCTCAACTTCCACTTCGCCCGTTTTCATTTTCGGGTTGACCGTCCCTTCCGGACGGGGAGAAACCCGGCCGCGAATGGCGACAACATACTCGCTGCGCACCTTGTCCGCTTTGCTGTGAGCCTCGGGATCCCGATCCGGGTCAAGGGCGAGCTGCGCAATTCCCTCACGGTCACGCAAATCGATAAAAATCAACCCGCCGTGATCGCGGCGACGGTGCACCCACCCCATCATGCAGACATCCTTCCCGATGTCCGCCGCAGTCAGTCGGCCGCAATAGTGCGTCCTTTTCCAATCGCCAAGAATGTCGTTCAAGAGTGTGTCCTCCCTCTTAATGTCTGCGTGACTGCCGATTCAATCGACAGAATTGTGAATTATACAAACGCTTGCCGAAAATCTCAAGTACGGCCGGCGCCGGTTATACGGCAGGGACCGGAGATGTCTCAAAATACTCTTCAAGCCGCCTCAGTTCTACTTCCCGCTGAGAGCTGTCCGCCATATCGCGCAGTTGTGCGACACCGCGCGTCAATTCATCTTCCCCCAGGATCAGAACAAAGCGTGTTCCGAGTTTATCGGCGCGACGCATCTGCGCTTTGAGGCTCTTGGCCTGGTACTCCATTTCGGCGCGAATCCCACGACGTTGCAACTGGTGCATTCGGTTGAATGCCTCGCGACGCGCTTTTTCTCCCAACGCTGCGAAAAACACATCCGGACCCGCTGCTGCGCAATGATTGCCTTCCAGTAAAAGAAAAAGCCGCTCCACGCCCATGGCAAAACCGATTCCGGGCAATTCGGGCCCTCCCAACTGCTTGACCAGCCCGTCGTAACGTCCACCGGCCGCCACCGCGTTCTGGGCACCCAGCTGACCGGTCACCAACTCAAATGTCGTTTTGGTGTAGTAATCGAGTCCGCGCACCATTCGTTTGTTTACGGAATAGGGCGTCTCCAGCCCGTCTAGATAACCGCGCACCGCGCTGAAATGGTCGCCACAGTCATTACACAGGTGATCGAGCATGGCCGGCGCCTCGTGCGTTGCTTCACGGCAGCCGGCCGCCTTGCAGTCGAGCACCCGTAGCGGATTGGTCTGATAGCGCCGGCGGCAATCATCACACAGGGCATCGAGGCGTTTCTGCAAAAAAGACAGCAACTGCTCGCGGTATCCCGGACGACATTCGGGACACCCCAGGGAATTGAGCTGCAGATCAAGCTCACGCAAACCGATCTCATCCGCGAAATGACTGAGCATTGCCAGAGTCTGCGCATCGATGGAGGGGTCGTCGACACCGACAGCTTCAACGCCGATCTGGTGAAACTGCCGATACCGTCCCTTCTGAGGTCGCTCGTGGCGGAACATGGGTCCCACATAGAAAAGTTTGTTGAGCGGATCTCGGGCATAGAGTTTATGCTCGATCAGGGCCCGCATCACTGATGCCGTCCCCTCCGGGCGCAGAGTCAGAGAGTTGCCGCCTTTATCCTGAAACGTGTACATTTCCTTTTCAACGATATCTGTGGTTTCGCCGATGGATCGGCAGAAAAGTTCGGTCTTTTCCACCACCGGCACTCGAATTTCAGAAAAACCGTGCAGAGAAAAAACCCGGCGCGCGGCTGCTTCCAGAAATTGCCAGGTTTCAACTTCCCCCGGCAGAATATCGTTCATTCCCTTGATGCCCGTAATACTCACGCTGTATTCACCTCATTGAAAATATCCCGGCCGAGGCTGGGTCCGTGCCTTTTTTACCTTGCCAGGGCATGACCCGTCAATGTGTTATACCGGGTAAGTTGTATTTCTGCTGCTGGAGATCAAGGTTTGGGCGGCAGGGTCGGGGGAGAAAGCGGACTATGGCAAGAGAAAAAGACTTTCAAGTGGATGGGACATCACGGATACAGCGCACCACGTTGCGCTGCGTCTTGCCCCAGTACATGGCACGGTCAGCCAGATTGAGAAGGTCGAGGCGCTCTTCAGCGTCAGTAGGGAAAACTGCATAGCCGATGGTCGCAGTCAACCGCACATCCATCCCGTCCTCCATCATGAAGCAATGTTCCGCCAGAGTCCGGCGGATCCTTTCCGCGACCACCTCGGCCCCCCGATCCTCCGTTTCAACCAGAAGAGCGGTAAATTCGTCACCACCGTAACGAAAAAGAATATCCGCGTCACGGACGCACTTTTTCAGCAGTTGCGCGGTCTCACAGAGAATCGCGCTGCCGACAAGATGGCCAAAGCGATCATTGACCTCCTTGAAATAATCGAGATCCACGAAGACCAATGCGAATTCAAGTCCGTAGCGGCCGGACCGACTCAATTCCTGATCAAGGGCCACCTGCAGATAGCGATGGTTGTAAAGGCCCGTCAGGTCATCGGTGTACATCAACTGCTGTGCCTGCTCGAAACGCCACGCATGATCGAACCCGAAAGCGATCTGCTGCAAGAGAAAATTCATCTTTTCATCAGGAAAAAAAGTCTCTTCTGCGCAAAAAACAAGGGCCCCTCGCAGGACGCCCTGAGCACGCAGAGGAAAAATCCACAATGTCCTGTCAAGCCCGAATTGACGGGTTGTTTCCGCATCAAGATGAATGAGCCCATCACGACGCGGGATGCAGGGGAAAAGACGATCAACCCAGGTGCGCACCTCCTCGGCCGAGAATCCCGCAAGTCCGTGCAGCTCGTTATGTCCAGTTCCTTCACGCACAACAGCAAACCCGTGTGCTGTCCCGGTTTCACGCAGGCAGAGATCGACCGCCTGCCTCAGAAAACGATCTCGATCAAGAGTGCCGACGAGAGAATTTGTCTCCTGCAACCAGGAAACCTGCCGGTTCAACGATAAATTTTCAGCGGCCAGCTTTCTGCTTTCCAGAACACCGCGAATCCGGTGACGCAATTCCTCTCCCGGAAAAGGTTTGACCAGATAATCGACAGCGCCATACCTCAATCCCTCCACCGCAGAATCCCGCTCCGCAAAACCCGCCGCCAGCAGAACTTCCGGAGCAGGGTCAACAGATCGACACTCATGCAGAAAAAGCCGGACCCCCACCTCGAGCGTGCACAGATCAGCCACAACCAGATCAATCTTTCCTGCCTTTAATCGGTCAAGAGCGGCATGCGCTGATTCGGCTGTTTCGACCGTTAATCCTTCACGCTGCAGCACATCTGAAAAAAGCTGCCGAAAGAAAAGTTCCCGGTCAACAACCAGAATGGTCGGTGTATCCATGAAAGGCAACTCCAATTTATAGAAGCCCCCTGACAAGCCGTCGGGAGTTCACACTTTGCAAAAAAAGAATAAAATCACAGGGAGCCGGGTCCCTGCTTATACTCTCTAACAATTATCAATGCAAAAAGCACACCTTAAATAGGCCGGAATTGTCCCCTTTCCCAGACCTCCGCGCGATGAGTTTGACCATCGGTAGACCACCGCAGGGTACCCTGTGTGTCGGTTCGCAGCAATGGGATGCCGTCCTCCCGGAGAACCTCAAGGACTTCAGCAGCGGGCAACCGATACCTATTGTCGCGACCGGAAGAAACAAAAGCCATTTCAGGCTTCACATGATCGACCAGTTTCCCGGGCAATGATCCGGCACTGCCATGATGAGGCATTTTCAACAAGCATACCGCTCCGGGAAACGGCTGCAACAATAGTTGTTCAATACCGGCACGTTCAAGGTCTCCGGTGAGCAGAACGCTCTTCTCATCGAGTTCGGCCTGCAGAACCAGAGAGCGATCATTTTCTCTGCTGAGATGAAGTGGGGGCTGAAAGATATTCAGCTTATAGGGTGCAAAACGATCGATGACCGTCCACCCCGGCTCAAAATGACGAATCGGGATGCCGCGTCGGGCCAATAGATCTCCTAAAGCAGAAGTCGACAGCTCCGTGGTGGACGGAGTCCAGAATTGGTCCACTTCAAAATTTTCAAGGATAAATTCCAGCCCTTTGCGATGATCGGGGTGATCGTGGGTCAGCACCACAGCGTCAAGGCGATGGACACCGAGATGTCCAAGTGCCGGCGCCACCAGCCTCTCGCCGACATCGAAGGTATCGCTGTAGAGCCCTCCGCCGTCAATCAGAATGTGGCGCCGGCCTCCAAACGACAGCAACGTCGCGTCCCCCTGACCGACGCTGACAGCCGTCACCGTGAGACGACGCGTATGACCAGAAGGCGAAAAGCTCCACAGAAAAAAAACAAGGCAGAGCCCAACCGCGGCCACCCGCCCCGCATATGCATGAGTCAGGCGCAACGGCAGTATAAGCGCGGCCACAACCAGCGCAAGGCACCAGAGCTGCCCGGGAGAGAAGAACAGGCGCCATCCACCCAGGAAAGGCCAGTCAATCAACCAGCCGGTCACTTCCTGTACCATGCCGAGAAGCGGGTGCACAATGGACAACAACAACTGCGAAGCGGTCGGCCACAACGGCAAAAGAACCACCGCAACCAGCCCGAGAGGCAAAGCCAGCAGCGCAATAACAGGAACGGCGATGAAATTGGTCAGCAGGCCGGCGGGCGCAAGAAGATGGAAATTGGCCAGAACCAACGGCAGAGTCGCAAGAGAGGCAACCAGAGTAGTCACTCCCAACAGACAGAACCAACGCAGACTGCGGGAATAATCTTCGCAGAAGCTGGACCAGCGACCGACGCAGGCCACAATAGCCGTCACCGCAGCAAAGGAGAGCTGAAAAGACACATCGAATATCAGCAGCGGCTGGGCCAGAAGAAAAACAAAGGCAGCAGCCCAGACCAGATTCAAAGGGTGGGTTCGCCAGCCGCTCATCCAGAGTAGAATTCCTACAACTGCCATGAAAAAAGCCCGCAAAGTCGGAAGCGCACCCCCGGTTAGCATGACATAAAAGAGCAGTACAGGGGTCAAGGCAAGGGGAAGATAACGGCGGGGAGGAAAATGCAGCAGCAGGCTCTCACTGCGCCGCCACCCCAGCAGCAGAAGGTGATAACCGTAACAGGCCACCAGCCCCAGATGAAGGCCGGAGATGGAGAACAGATGGGAAATGCCGCCACGGGACAGGATCTCTCGCTGTTGCGGCAGCAAGCGGCTCTTGTCGCCAACCAGCAGTGCAGCCGTCAGAACAGACTGGTCATCGTCCTGTCGAACGATCATGGAGGCCAGCCTGAATCGCAGACGCCTGAAAAAATCAGCGGAATACCAGGGCACGTCCTGCGGTGCCACCGCCATTTCATGAAGGCTTTTCAGGTAGCCTGTCACATAGATGCTGCGCGCGGAGAGATAACGGGGATAATTGAACTCACCCGGAGTCCCAAACAGGGACGGATGTCGCATGCGAGTGCGCAGCCAGACGAGATCGCCGGGCAGAATCGCTCTTTGGTCCTCGGGAGACTCTCCGAAGAACAGGCGCATACGTCCATGCACCTTCCGACGCGCTCCCTCACGTTCCAGTGAATGTACTTCGAGGTCGACACGACCCCGTCCATCGGGGTAATGGACCATATCAACAATTCTGCCATGGAAGCTTGCAGCCTTCCCGTCTACGTAGTGAACAAGATGGGAAGGATCAACGGGTGGCGAAATAGAGATGGAATAGGAAAAAAGCCCCGAAGCAAAGAAAAACCCACCTGCAGATACCAGGAAAAGGCGGGGCCTCTTGCGCACGGCCCATGCCATAAACGCCAGAACACCGATCAAACCGATGTGAACGGTTTCCAGAGGCAGATACGGCATCAGGCACAAACCTGCCGTGTAGGACAAAAGCCAGGGAAGGACACCCATGGGAAAAGTCAGCGCGACGCACCGACGGCCGCCAGCAAAGAGAGCAGAAGATCGACTTCGTCTGCGTTCGGCTCTCCATCTATCGCAGACATCCCCGCCAGGCGGGCATAATCGGCAGGGGCGGAATGCAGCGCATGCAATACCAGCTTATCGATTCCGCTCCCAGGCGCAAGATCGATATCGACATGATGACCGCCCCGCTCAAGATAAACGGTGCCGACGTCTTCTTCGGCCAGAAAAGATTCAAATGTCCGGCTCCTTGAACGCCCTCCGTCAAAACTCAGGGTTGCAGGCCCGCTTCCCACAGCGGTCACGGCGACACGATATACCCCGTCCTGCTCGACATGAAAACTCAGCCGCACACGAGCCGGCATTGTACCGGCCCGCAGCCATCTCCCCCCACTGGGGGCCCCCAGATAGCGACTGGTTTCAATCTGCGCACCACCGGGATAAGATGAAGTTTCAGCTTCAATGCTTATTCTATGGGACATGGGAGGCAGGCAGCTTTCCGCATCCAGGAGGCGAACAGCCGTTACCGCCAGGTCGGACCGGCTCAAAGTCTCTTGTGGCCGCCAACCGTCCAATGGCTCGATCTTCGGCAATGGCGGCGCCTTAAACTCCAGATAATCAATGGCAGCGCTGGGGGGCAGGTCGACAATGAATTCCTGACGCCCGGCTTCAAGAAAAAACGTCCCCAAATAAACTCTTTCAAAACGGTTGCCGGCAGAAGCCTCCACCATCTGCCCCCCCACCCGGATGCGGTGTCCGGATAAACGCATTGAGGCTGTAATCCGATAATTCCCGTCACGGGGGAGAAGAAACTGCAGGTGTGCGCGCGTTTCTGTGGCGATTCCGGCGAGCCACCCTTCGCCGCTGAAAGGACCAAAGCTGTCAAAGGTCTTGACCGCAACCAGATCCTCCGGCTGGTGAGCCTCTTCCGCCTCGATGCGAAACACCCGCTTCCCCGAAAGAATCTCCTGATAATCACGATCCTGCGGTTCATCGGGCAAACCGAAAGACCACCCCAGGGCATCGACCAGGGCCACCATCCAGTCGCGCTGGGTCAGCGCCTGTGCCGACCGGATGGGCGCAACCGAGCAGACCAGACTCAGCAAGATCAAAACCAAAAAGACGCGCTGCCGTGCTCTCATAAATTTCCCCCTCTCGTCACCCAGCCCACCGCACAACTTTTTGAGGATATAGCATAAATCTTGCCGGTTTGAAATGCTGCCGGTTTCTCAAACGTCTCTTTTCAGGTTTCGGTTCCGTCTTAACCTTAAAAAAATGCCGGGTTCGAAAACCCGGCATTCACGGCCCATATCAATAGAGCATAATCGTATCTGTTCAAATAAATGAATCCAGAACTATTCCAGAACCACCAGCAGGTCATCCTGTTGAACGGAATCGCCTTCCTTGAAGAGCACATCCACGACCTTGCCGTCCTGCTTGGCCTTGACGTTGGTTTCCATCTTCATCGCCTCGGTGGTCAATACAGTATCCCCCGCCTTGACCTCGTCCCCCGCTTTGACCAGCAGTTTGAACACTTTGCCCGGCATGGGCGCACCAATATGTCGGGTGTTGCCGCGCTCCGCCTTCTGGTGCGCGCTCTCATCGCTGACAACAGAAAGATCCTGCACCGTCACCTGACGGGGCTCGCCGTTGAGTTCAAAGTAAATATTGCGCGAGCCGTCCTTCTGCAGACCGCCGACAGCATTGAGCCGCACGATCAGCGTTTTGCCCGGTTCGATATCGATGTTCAGTTCGTCGCCGATCTCAAGGCCGTAGAAAAACACCGGCGTCGGCAGAACCGAGGTGTCGCCGAAGTCCTGCCGATGGGCATCGAACTCTTCCCACACCCCAGGATAGAGGGCGGCGGAGAGAACATCGCGGTCCTTGACGGGATGACCGACCTTGGCTTCAAGCTCTGCTTTGCGGGCGTCGAAGTCGACGGGCTCAAGCAGCTCACCCGGGCGGCAGGTCAGCGGCTTCTCGTCCTTGAGAATGATCTTCTGCAGGTCCTTGGGGAAGCCCCCCACCGGCTGACCGATCATCCCCTTGAAGAAATCCACCACCCCCTGGGGGAAAGTCAGTTCATCGCCCCGCTCATAGACATCCTCGGGCTCGAGATTGTTCTGCACCATGAACATGGCCATATCGCCGACGATTTTTGACGAGGGAGTGACCTTGATCACATCGCCGAACATGTCATTGACCTTGCGGTACATCAGCTTGCACTCTTCCCAGCGATGTCCAAGACCCAGGCCTTCGACCTGAGGCTTGTAGTTGCTGTACTGGCCTCCGGGAATTTCGTGAAAATAAACCTGGGCGGTGCCGCTGCGCAGTTCGGACTCGAAGGGCGCGTAGTAGGTCCGCACCGTCTCCCAGTAGTTGGTCAGCAGCTGCAGGCCGTCCTGATCGAGTTTCGGATCCCAGATGGTACCTTCCAGAGCCGCCAGCAACGCGTTCATATTGGGCTGCGCCGTCAGGCCGGAAACTGAAGAGAGCGCGGTATCGACGATATCAGCGCCCGCCTGGGCCGCCACCAGCAGCATGGCGCCGCCATTGCTGGAGGTATCGTGGGTGTGCAGGTGAATGGGAATGCCGATCTCCTGCTTGAGCGCCTTAACCAGCTTTTCGGCCGCAAAGGGCTTGAGCAGTCCGGCCATGTCCTTGATACCAAGGATGTGGGCGCCCATCTTTTCAAGCTCTTTGGCCAGATCGACGTAATATTTGAGGGGATACTTGTCCCGCTTGGGATCAAGAATGTCCCCGGTGTAGCACATCGCCGCCTCGCACACGGCCCCGTTCTCCCTGACGGCATCCATGGCGACACGCATTCCCTTGGTCCAGTTGAGAGAGTCGAACACGCGGAAGACGTCGATCCCCCCGCGGGCCGCCTCGGCCACGAAATTCTGGACCACATTGTCCGGATAATTGGTGTAGCCGACAGCGTTGGAACCGCGCAGCAGCATTTGAAAGAGGACATTGGGGATCTTCTCCCGCAGACGGTCAAGCCGCTCCCAGGGATCTTCCCTCAGAAAGCGCATGGACACATCGAATGTCGCGCCGCCCCACATCTCCAGCGAGAACAGCCCGCCACCCAGCACGCTGGTCGCTTCGGCGATGCGGTCGAGATCAAAAGTACGGAAGCGGGTCGCCATCAGCGACTGGTGGGCGTCGCGCATGGTGGTGTCGGTCAGCAGGAGTTTCTTCTCCTTCATGGCCCATCGAGCCAGGCCCTCGGGACCTTTTTCCCGCAGAATATCGCGAGTTCCGCGCGGCCGCGGCGTATCGTAATGCATCTCCGGAACATCGGCTTCGCGCAGGTCGCGAAACCGCAGCGCCCGCTCCTCCGTAATCCCGGGATAGCCGTTGACCACGGTGTGGCCGATGAAACGCAGCAATTTATTGGCGCGGTCTTTCTTGACCCGAATCTGGAACAACTCGGGATGGCTGTCGATAAAAGAGGTGTCGCACTTGCCCTCGAGGAAAAGCGGATGCGTGATCACGTTTTCGAGGAAGCCGATATTGGTCTTTACGCCGCGGATGCGAAACTCCTGCAGTGCGCGATCCATGGTGCGCGCCGCATCGGGAAAAGAACGGCCAAATGCGGTAATCTTGGTCAGCATGGAATCGTAATGAGGCGTAATCTGGGCCCCGGCATAGCCCTGTCCGGCATCCAGGCGCACTCCGAAACCAGCCGCCGTCCGATAGACCTTGATCGTTCCGAAATCCGGTGCGAAGCCGTTCTGGGGATCCTCGGTCGTCACCCGGCACTGGATCGCATAACCGCGCAATTCGATGTCATCCTGACTGGAAATGCCGATTTGCGGGTCCGTCAGCTTGTAGCCCTGCGCCACCATGATCTGCATCTGAACCAGGTTGCGGGAGGTCACCATTTCCGTGACGGTATGTTCCACCTGGATGCGGGGATTGGTCTCAATGAAATAGAAATCGCCGTTCTGGTCGAGCAGGAACTCCACGGTTCCTGCATTGACGTAATTGACCGCCCGGGCAATCTTCATCGCCGAATCGCAGATCGCCTGACGGGTTTTTTCATCCAGCCCCAATGAGGGTGCGATTTCAATCACCTTCTGATGGCGACGCTGGATGGAGCAGTCTCTCTCAAAAAAATGAAAGATGTTGCCGTGCTTGTCGCCAAGAATCTGCACTTCGATGTGCTTGGGCTTCTCAATATATTTTTCAAGAAAAACCGAGGGATTGCCAAATGCGGCCTTGGCTTCGGAGGCTGCGGACTTGAGCCCTTCGAGCAGGTCCTTCTGGTTGCGCGCCACGCGCATGCCGCGCCCGCCGCCGCCGGCCGCAGCCTTGACCATAATGGGATAGCCCGACTCCTTGGCGAAAATCAGGGCTTCTTCTTCCGTCGTCACCGGCTCTTCGGTACCGGGAACCACAGGGACACCGGCCTCGATGGCCACCTGACGCGCGGAAACCTTGTCCCCCAGGCGTCGTTGAATCTCGGGCGTCGGACCGATAAAGGCAATGCCGGCCCGTTCACAGGCCTCTGCAAATTCGGCATTTTCAGACAGGAAGCCATAGCCGGGATGGATCGCATCAACTTCCTTTTTTCGTGCCAGGTCGATGATCTCGTCGATGGAAAGATAGGCATCGATCGGTCCCTTCCCCTTGCCGATCAGATAGGCTTCATCCGCCTTGTAGCGATGCAGCGAGATTTTGTCTTCTTCGGAATAGATTGCGACGGTCTTGATCCCCAACTCCGTGCAGGCACGGAAGATTCGAATTGCAATCTCGCCCCGATTGGCCGCCATAATTTTCTTGAATTTTTTTACTGCCATTAAACCTCCTCCAGCTGGCTTCCCCACCAGCAACGGTTTCAAGTTGACCCCAAACTCAAAAACACTTTATGTTTTTAGCAATACTTAAATCTTACAGTAATTTTAAAAGGTTAGATCGACCAACACAGGAAATGCAATCTAATCAAAGCCTTTTTTCAGTGTCAAGGTAAAATATTGTTTTAATTCACAAACCCCTGAAATTACAACCGAAAAAATTCTCGTCCTCGCACCATTTCCCACATAACGCATCACATCGCCCATACCTGAAAAAGGGCGGGCCCTAAAGACCCGCCCTTTTCCGATGCTCTCCGCGCTCTGTTGCCTGAAGATCCTGCCGGTCAGGTAGAGAGATCTGCTTTTTCTTTTTCGGCACCTGATCGCTCGAGAAAAGGCGTGAGCAGATCCATGGGCAGCGGAAAAATAATCGTCGAATTCTTCTCTGCCGAGACTTCAGTGAGAGTCTGCAGAAATCTCAGCTGAAGCGCTCCTCTCTCGGTCGAGATGATATGCGCCGCATCGGCCAGTTTCTTTGCAGCCTGAAATTCCCCTTCGGCGTGAATCACCTTGGAACGCCGCTCGCGTTCCGCCTCCGCCTGCCGCGCCATGGCACGCTGCATCTCGACGGGCAGGTCGACATGCTTGATCTCGACATTGCTGATCTTGACCCCCCAGGGATCGGTCTGACGATCGAGAATCTCCTGCAGATGCTGGTTGATGCGCTCGCGATGGGCCAGCAGTTCATCGAGTTCGGACTGTCCGAGAACGCTGCGCAACGACGTCTGCGCCAGCTGACTGGTAGCGTACAGGTAGTTTTCAACTTCGATCAGCGCCTTGTCGGGATTAATGACGCGAAAATAGAGCACCGCGTTAACCTTAATCGAGACATTATCCTTAGTGATTACATCCTGCGGCGGCACATCCATCGCGACGGTGCGCAGACTGACTTTGACCATGCGATCGATCCCCGGGATGATAAAGCGCAGGCCCGGCCCTTTCACCCCCGAAAAACGGCCGAGGCGAAAAACCACACCACGCTCATACTCGAACAGGATCCGCACTGCGCTGGCAATCAATGCCACCAGCAGCGCGAAAACAACGATCCAGAAAACACTGATGGGCAAACCCATGGTCATCAACCTCCGTCTGAAAAAAAGAAATGTTCAGTATGGGCCGCAGAGATCGAGGGAGAGGGCGCAGCGCCCATACCTATTTGGAACCTGGCTCCACTCGGCGTACTTGAAGACGCATGTGGTCCAGCAACGCCATGACTTCAACGGGATCTCCTTCTGCGACCGGCTCATCTGCGACCGCGTTCCAGTATTCGCCATGCACGAAAATCCGCCCCTCGGGTGAGAGAGCCGTCACTGCAGTGCCCTGTTCGCCGACGATGCCTTCCCGTCCCGAAACGGCCCGTGACATCTGCGTGCGGGCAACGAAATAGACGATCAGAACAAAGAAACTGGTGCTGACTGCAATGGTGGCCACAATAACCGCTCGAGAAATCTGCAGATAAGGCTGAGCGGAATCGATCAGCATAAGAGACCCCAGCGCCATGGCCAGAATGCCGCCCACGGTCAACATGCCGTACGACTGTACTTTGATCTCCAGGATAAACAGGATCAGCGCCGCAACGATCAACAGGACACCGACGTAATTGACCGGCAGCATCTGCAGGCCGAAGAAGGCCAGCAGCAGCGCCAGGGCGCCAATGGCACCGGGCAGGATCACGCCGGGCTGGGACAGTTCGAGAAATATCCCGAGAAATCCCAGCATCAACAGCATATAGGCCACGTTGGGATTGCTGATGGTGGTGAGAATCTTCTGGCGCCAGTTCATTTCAATCCGTTCAAGGACGGCATCGGCGGCGCTGAAATGCAGTTCTTCTCCACCTCGAAAGTAAGCACGCCCCTCGAGTCCACTCAACAACTCCTGTTCGCCGTCGGCAACAAGGTCGACAACGTCGAGATCAAGGGCTTCATGGGCCGGGGTGGAAATCCCCTCGGTTACGATCTCCTCGGCCCAGTCCTGGTTGCGGCCGCGTTGTTCGGCCAGACTTCGCGCATAGGCAACCGCGTCGTTGGTCACCTTTTTCATCATGGCCTCACCCTGCTCGCTGCCGCCGGTGGAAGGGGTCAGCGAAACCGGCGTGGCCGCGCCAAGATTGGTTCCGGGCGCCATGGCCGCAAAATCTGCCGCCAGCGTAATCAATGCGCCGGCGGACGCAGCCCGCGCACCATGGGGATAAACATAAACAATCACTGGAATGCGCGAACCGAGCATGGCCTGAATGATCTGGCGCATGGAGGTGTCCAGCCCGCCGGGCGTGTCAAGCTCCAGCAGAACCGCACGCCGTTCCAGGCGGTTGGCGCGCTCAATCTCGTCCTGAACAAAGCCGGCGACGACCGGATTGATCACATCAGCGACCGGCAATACGGAGATGGTGTCCGCTTCGCGGCAATGCACAGCTGAAGGCGCCAGGCAGGAAAACACCAGGCACATCAGGCTGAAAAGAAATGTAAACCGTTGAAATCGCGCCATGGAAAAAGATTAGCCGATGGGCGAGGCTTGTCAATATCCCGCTGCCTGGCGCGACGGGGGGATTAAGCGCGAAAGGTCCAACTCTTATCTCCGCGAAATTGTTGCGCTCAGTCCAGCGGTCATGGTATGGATAACTGATCGTCAATTTTGTGACGGATCTGTGGCAATGAGACATTGGAGGGGAGGATACGGCATGAAATCCAGCACACAGATTCTCGTGATCGACGATGAGGCGCACAATCGGCAGGCACTCACTCTGCTGCTGTCTCATTCGGGCTATCAGGTTCAATCGGCCGTTACAGGCGAAGAAGCCCTTGAGATCATGGAGAAAAAACCCTTTGAAATCATCATCACCGACCTGTTTCTGCCCGGGGTGAGCGGCATCGACATCCTGAAGCGCGTCAAGGAAGACAGCCCCTACACCAGCGTCATCCTGATTACCGGCAACGCCTCGGCGGAAACTGCGGTTGAGGCCATGAAAGAAGGGGCGTTCGACTATATTACAAAACCCTTCAACTTTGAAAAACTCAAGGTCATTGTCGCCAAAGCGGTGGAGAAAAGCCGCCTGGTGGCCGAAAACCTCTATCTGCGGCAGCAGCTCAGAGGCAAATACAAATTTGACAACATCATCGGCAACAGCCTGCCGATGCAGCAGGTTTTCTCCCGGCTCGAGCGCATCGTCAACACTGATTCAACCATTCTCATTCTGGGGGAATCGGGCACCGGCAAAGAACTGGTCGCCAAGGCGATCCATTACAACAGCCCCCGCAAAGACCAGCCTTTCGTGGCGATAAACTGCGGCGCAATCCCTGCCGAGCTGCTGGAGAGCGAGCTGTTCGGCCATGCAAAGGGGGCATTTACCGGTGCCGTTTCGGAAAAAGCCGGCAAATTCGAAGCGGCTGACAAAGGGACGATCTTTCTTGATGAAATCGGCACCATGCCCATGCACCTGCAGATGAAACTGCTGCGGGTCCTTCAAGAGCAGGAAATCGAACGCATCGGGACAACCCGCAAGGTCAAACTCAACGTGCGGGTCGTCTCCGCAACCAATGCCGATCTTGAGGATCAGGTCAAAAAGGGCCAGTTTCGCGAAGACCTTTACTACCGTCTCAACGTTATCCCGATCCAGCTTCCACCGCTCAGAGAACGACGTGAAGACATCGCCCTTCTGGCGCGCAATTTTCTGCAGAAATTCTGCCAGGAAATGGATCGTCCCCTGATGTCCATCTCCCCCGCGGCCATGACGGCGCTGGAAAATTACACCTGGCCGGGCAATGTGCGGGAACTGGAAAACCTCATAGAGCGCACGGTGGCGCTCACAGACAACGAGATTATCGAACCGCAGGATCTGCCCCCCTATATCGGCGGAGCCAGCGGCACTGACCCGGCGTTGGCCAGCGCGCCACGGGTCACGGAGTCCGGCGTCAATATGCCGGAGATCATCGGCAATATTGAACGCACCATGATCCAGGAAGCGCTCGAGCTCAGCAATGGCGTCAAAGCGCGAGCCGCGACCCTGCTCAACATCAATCGCACAACGCTGGTGGAAAAAATAAAACGCCTGAAAATTGACGCCTGACAACCGCCTATCTGAGGCAACAGCAGCGCTGTCACATTCGCGCCCCCCTGCCCCTGAGGGGTCTGTCCTCAAAAAGATCGCAAGTCATTTATGAATCGTTTTTTTGTTCATGCAAAAACAGAAATATTATGATTTGCAAAGGTTGTATGCATGGTGTAACAGGTTTTAATATCAACCGGTTGCATCATGAGAAAAAGGAGGGGACCATGGAATTTTCCGATCAGGACAACCAGGCCTTCTTTGAAGAATTAAGCGAACTCTACTTTCAGGATCCGGAACAGTTCGAGCAGAAACGAAAAACTCTCATCAAAGAGACCATTCAGGCCTTTCCGGAAGATTTTCAAAAACGCGCGCAGGGTCTTCAATTCACCATTGAAGCACGACTGCAGGCGTATCATGACCCGGTCATGCGCATGAACAAGATGGTCGAAATCTTCTGGGAGCATTTCACCAGTTTTCAGGAAGTCGTCAACAATCCGGAAAAAGTCCTGCGCGAACGCCAGAATGCGCGACGGGAGGCGACCATTCTCCCCTTCCAGCGCCCCGGACATTGAGCAGACAATCAGCCCCGCAGCTCGCGCAAACGGTGCAGAACCTGCTTCATGTCCTCCCAGACCTCGCGTTTCATCGCTGGGCTCCGCAGCAGAAAGGCAGGGTGAAAAGTCGGCATCAGGGCAATGCCTTCATATTCCCGCCAATGACCGCGCAGCCGACTGATGGGTGCGGAATCACGCAGCAGAGTCTGCACGGCGAAACGGCCCAGGGCCACAATAACACGGGGGTTGATCGCAGCCAATTGGCGCTGGAGATAGGGTTCGCAATGCTCGATTTCTTCCGGGAGAGGATCACGGTTCCCCGATGGACGACATTTGACGACATTACAGATATAGACCTGGTCGCGACGCAAGCCCATGGCAAACAGGATACGGTCCAGCAGTCTGCCGGCCTCGCCGACAAAGGGTTCCCCTTTTTCATCCTCTTCACGCCCCGGCCCTTCCCCGACAAACACCAGTTGCGCTTTGGGGGCTCCAACACCGAACACCACATTCCGGCGCCGCTTACTCAAAGGACAGCGCTGACAGTTGTGCAATTCAGCAGCGATCTCTTCAAGGGTCTCAGGGCGGCAAACCATCTTCTCATCGCCGGACGGACGAGCCCCAGTCGGACATCGAGGCAGGTCGCGCGGCGGTTCCTGCCCGAAAACCTCATTGATGCCGAGATGTTGGAAATCCTGTAGCAGACCGCGAACCTGAGCACACAGATCGGCAATTTCTTTTTTATCCGAAGTGGGCATCATCACCTTTACACTCACCGCAGTGTGTTCTATCCTTTTTGTGGTGCATCATAATTATTAAGGACCTCATGGTTTCGAAAATATCAATGGCCGTCGTGTTGGCCATGATTCTATGGCCCGGGGACGTATATGCCTGGGGCATCGGAATCCACCTGCAGCTCGGCAGCCACATCCTCGACAACCTTCAACTCTTGCCGGCAGCACTCAGGGGGCTGCTCGCGGCGCATCCGCATGATTTTCTCTACGGATGCATCAGCGCGGATATCA
>NPID01000319.1_pt1 | contig 51680 bp, 45 predicted proteins | sample 8637491 | NCBI WGS metagenome assembly NPID01 (sample SAMN07420843, study PRJNA396082) | bioreactor metagenome | isolation source: sample BA6 brine-fed electro-methanogenic bioreactor BA | place: Japan: Kochi | collected 2016-06-14 | reverse complement strand
TCGAATTTGCGAAAGGAATAGCCCCAAAACAACAACCAGTATACCAGCCATTTTTAATGGGGTTATCTGTTCCTTAAGTATTAGGTATGCAAATATTGCCGTAAGCACAGGAATGGCGTTTGTAAAAATATTGGCTTTTGAGATACCCAAATTTTTAATGGCATAGGTAAAAAATATGAAAGCAAATGTTGATGCAAAAACACCAAGATTAAGCAAAGGCACAACCACATCCCATGTAGGAGTTACCGAAACAAACTGTTTAAAATCGAGAAAAAAGAAGAGGGGCAGAAAAAAGAATATTCCAATTAGATTTTGGTAGGCAACTATTGAAAAAACGTTATACCTATCGGCCAATCTTTTAATAATTATGGAATACCCAAGCGCAGAAACTACCGCCAACAGCATAAAACCCAGCCCAATTGGATGCACATCGGTAATATTAAAGCCTTGATGAAATACAACAAGCGCAACGCCTACAACCGATACTACAATCCCCACAAAATTCATCATCGAGATTCGCTCTTTAAGATAGTAGTAAGCACCAATTGGGCTAAACAACGGAATGGTTGCAATTATTACAGCAGCGAGCGTTGACGACATGTAGCTTACGCCATAGCTCTCACCTAAAAAGTAAAGGAATGGCGACAGAAAGCTCAAAAACACAAAAGATTTAATATCTTTTCTTTCAATCCTATCGAGCCGGCCCAAAGAGGCTGTAACAGTCAGTAGTAGAATACTCGAAATAACTAATCGCATCAACACCAACGATACGGGTTTGTAAAGCACTAAAACCTCCTTATACCAAATAAACGAAAGTGCCCAGAAAACCATAGCGAGTATTGCGCTAAGGTAAACCGCAAAGCTTTTTTTAGTCATAAAAAAATTGGTTAAACTATTAAACCATTTGACTTCACTAGCCTAAAAGGGTTGATTGAAGCGGGGCGAAATTACGCTAAAAATTCAAGACACCAATAAAAAACGTTTGCAGTGTAATGCTAAAGCATAAGTTTTTATACTTTTACGGTAGAAAAAAACGGAAAAATGGACGAGCTAATTCGACTAAGGCACGAGCTTCACCGGAATCCTGAATTATCAGGGAAAGAGCGTGCTACCGGAAAGCGAATCCGTTTTTATCTTAACCGCTACAGACCCGATGAGCTTTTCACTGGAATTGCTGGCGAAGGAATGGCTGCCGTTTTTAACGCTCCCGAACCTGGCCCAACAACCCTTTTTCGCTGCGATCTTGACGCTCTGCCAATTCACGAAGCCATACGACGCCCCTACAGTTCAACCGTGCCCGGAGTAGCACACTTATGTGGACACGATGGGCATATGGCCATGGTTTCAGGGCTGGCAGAATCAATCAAGAACAATCCGTTAAAAAAAGGCAGAGTAATCCTATTTTACCAACCAGAAGAGGAGAATGGACAAGGAGCAGAAAAATCGTTGAACAGGCTAAAAGAGCTTAACCTTCTTCCCGATTATGCCTTTGCAATTCACAATATGCCTAAGTACCCCCTTGGAAGCGTCGTTCTGCCAAAAAATGTTTTTGCTTCGGCATCAAAGGGGGTAATTATTAAGCTTATAGGCAAGGCATCGCACGCAGCTTTTCCCGAAATGGGAATTAACCCTGCTCTTGCCATATCTGAAATTATCCAAGGATTGTACGGCATTGCGAATCAAAAAAATTTCTCAGACTTTGTTCTACTTACTATTATCCACGTACGTATTGGCGACATTGCCTTTGGCACATCGCCCGGTTTTGGAGAAATTATGGTTACGCTTCGTTCGGTTGCCAATGACGACATGGATACCCTATATCAAAAATCGGTAGAACTTGCTCGAAAAATAGGCACAAGCCACAAGTTAGCCGTTGAAATATCAGTTGCCGATGATTTTCCAGCTACTGTTTGCAATCCCGACGTAATTGAAACAGTTAGGAAAATAGCCATTGAGCAAAACCGAACAATAGCCGAACTCGACAAGCCGAATAGATGGTCAGAGGATTTTGCTCATTTCACCCTTACTAAACCATCGGTAATATTTGGGCTAGGAATTGGCGAAGATAAACCCGAGCTGCACAGCCCTGAGTACGACTTCCCCGATGAAGCCATTGACCATGGCGTGCAAATACTCGATGCAATTATTAATAAGTACAACAGATAACTTTTAAATTTTTATGAAACCAGTTTCTTTTACATTTTATCGTTATCTACAGGTTAATGCCCTCGTTATATTTTAGTACTTTTGCCAACTGAAAAAACTTGCCAAACCCAACTGTATAATTTCAAAAAAATCAACTTTAACATGAAAACCGTTAAGCTGTGGGATAAAGAGTTCAGGATTAGCTATCCGGCTAGTGAAATTCAAGCTGATATTGCAGCAATGGCTAAAATCATGAGCACTGATCTTGAAAAAGAGGACAAACCACTCTTCATAAGCGTTCTTAACGGATCGTTTATTTTTACAGCCGATATAGTTCGTCATTTTAGCTTTCCCTGCGAAGTGTCGTTTGTTAAGCTTTCATCCTACGAGGGCACTTCAACAACCGGTACCGTAAACGAGCTAATTGGCCTAACTGAGAGCATAAAAGACAGAACGGTGGTTATTTTGGAGGATATTGTAGATACAGGGATAACCTTGGGTAAGCTAGTAGAAACGCTCAAATCGTACCAACCCAAAGCCGTAAAAGTTGCCACACTTCTATACAAACCCGAATCGTATAAAGGATCAATAAAAATTGATTATATTGGCAAAACAATTCCTAACGATTTCATTGTAGGTTACGGTTTAGACTACAATGGCATAGGCAGAAATTTAGCTGACATTTACACCCTAGTATAGTACTATGATGTTTATTTAACCTAAAACAAAATGCTTAACATCGTTCTATTTGGCCCTCCTGGTGCTGGCAAGGGCACCCAATCGCAAAACATTATCCAAAAGTACAACCTCATGCACCTTTCAACCGGCGATATTCTTCGCAATGCCATTGAGAGGCAAACACCCAGAGGAATTGAAGCAAAAAAGTACATGGACAGAGGGGAGCTCGTTCCCGATGAAGTAGTAGTTGGGATAATTGGCAGAAGACTTGATGAGTTTCGCGACAAAACCAACGGTTTTGTTTTTGATGGTTTTCCACGAACAACCATCCAAGCTCGCGAGTTGGATGATATGCTTACCGAAAAAGGCGTATCAATTACCCTAATGATAGCCCTTGAGGTTGACTACAACGAGCTGGTAGAACGGCTAGTTAACCGAGGAAAATTCAGCGGACGCCCCGACGACCAAAACATCGATATCATTAAAAATCGCATTACTATCTATAACGAAACAACAAAAAACGTTATGGATTACTACAAAGCGCAACAGAAGTACTTCGGCATTAATGGGATGGGAACTATAGAAGAAATATTCGAAAGAATTAGCAACACCATCAACCAGCATATGTCGAGCATAGGTTAGCTTTTTGCGCTACCTAATCAATACTGCAATTCCTAAGGCAATTGTGCCAAAAGGGGAATTGTATCATACAAGTAAAACTTAAATGGCAGCATCAAACTTTGTTGATTACGTAAAGATATTTTGCCGATCGGGAAACGGCGGACCTGGTAGCACTCACCTGCGCAGAGAAAAGTTTGTACCCAAAGGAGGACCCGATGGTGGTGATGGCGGTAGAGGTGGGCACATTTACCTCAAAGGGAACAACCAGCTTTGGACACTTATTCACCTAAAGTATCAACGACATATTTTTGCTACACATGGCGAATCGGGCAGCAGGAGCCGAAGCACAGGAGCCGACGGAAAAGATATTACCATTGAGGTTCCGCTTGGAACAGTTGCCATTGACTCCGAAACGGGTGAAAAACTCTGTGAAATAACCGAGCACAACCAAACCGAGATTTTAATGCAAGGTGGTAGAGGCGGACTTGGTAACTGGCACTTTAAAAGTGCTACCATGCAAACCCCCCGATTTGCACAGCCTGGAGAGGAAGGCACGGAAGGATGGGTAACACTTGAACTGAAAATCCTTGCCGACGTTGGTCTTGTAGGCTTTCCAAATGCAGGAAAATCAACCCTTCTATCGACCATAACTGCTGCCAAACCAAAAATTGCCGATTATCCGTTCACAACGCTTGTTCCAAACATCGGAATTGTTCCCTATCGCGATCATCGATCGTTTGTTGTTGCCGATATACCAGGCATAATTGAGGGAGCTCACGAGGGAAAAGGGTTGGGTACACGTTTTCTAAGGCATATTGAGCGAAACTCGATGCTACTTTTTATGATACCCGCTGATGCCAAAAGTATTAAGGAGGAATACGAAACTCTTCTTAACGAGCTAACCCAGTTTAATCCTGAGCTGCTCGATAAGCAACGCTTACTTGCTGTTACTAAATGCGACATGGCTGATGACGAGATTAAGAATGCGCTTAAAAAGGAAATGCCCGATGTAAACTACATCTTCATTTCCTCGGTAACCGGAGAGGGCATTATGCAGCTTAAAGATATGCTGTGGGAGGAACTTAACAAATAGGATTAATAAACTATGCTTAATTGGCTTGTAGCTATCGATACGCAGCTGTTCCTTTTTCTAAACGGATTGCACACCCCATTTCTCGATCCAATAATGGTATTTTTTTCGGGTAAAATTACCTGGGTACCCTTATACCTTATTATCATCTTTTTTATGTATAAGCAATTTGGATGGCGATTGCTTTGGCCTCTTTTGGGGGTTGCACTTGTTGTTGTGCTAGCCGATCAAACTTCGGTACACCTATTTAAAAATGTTTTTGAAAGATTGCGGCCGTGCCACAATCCGGATATTAAGGAAATGGTTCATCTGGCAGCCAGTAGGTGTGGCGGGAAATTTGGTTTTGTATCGTCGCACGCAGCCAACACTTTTGGGGTGGCAACATTCCTTGCACTGCTTTTTAAACGTAGATGGTTTAAGGTATCAATTCTATTGTGGGCAGCCATAGTATCGTACAGCCGTATTTATCTTGGCGTACACTACCCTGGAGATGTGTTAGCTGGTGGATTGCTTGGCTACATTTGTGGCATAGCCGTATGGAACCTTTACTATGGGCTTAATGCCACCTTTAACCTTGTGCGCAGCCCAGCTAGTAAATAAACTCGCCTTTTTCGCTTTTAATTACGAGCTTGTTCCCTTTCTCGCGCTTATGGCATGAACCTACAATTTGCGCATCAACACCAAACTCTTTGGCAATAGCTATAATATCATCAGCATATTCGGGGAAAACGTATATCTCAAAACGATGCCCCATGTTAAATACCTTATACATCTCCTGCCAAGGGGTTTGCGATTCCTTTTGGATTATGTTAAAAAGAGGTGGCACAGAAAACAGATTATCTTTCACCACCATCAGGTTATCAACAAAATTCATCACCTTAGTTTGCGCTCCGCCTGAGCAGTGCACCATTCCGTGAATAACAGGACGATAGTTTGCAAGCACTTCCTTAATAATTGGAGCATATGTTCGGGTTGGGCTCAAAACCAGCTTACCTGCTGTTAAACCAACCTCGGAAACCACATCGGTAAGCTTATAGCTGCCTGAGTAAACCAAATCAGGATCAACTAAGTGGTCGTAGCTTTCAGGATATTTATCAGCCAAATATTTCCCGAAAACATCGTGGCGAGCCGAAGTTAAACCGTTGCTACCCATTCCACCGTTGTACTCATCCTCGTAGCTTGCCTTTCCAAATGAGCTTAGCCCAACAATCACATCTCCATCGCGGATGTTGGCGTTATCAATAACTTCACTACGACGGATACGCGCCGTAACGGTAGAGTCAATAATCACCGTTCGCACAAGGTCGCCAACATCGGCAGTTTCTCCGCCCGTTAGCTGAATATCGACGCCTAAACTGCGCATTCGCTGGCAGAATTCTTCTGTCCCTCCAATAATCTCAGAAATAACCTCACCCGGAATAAGGTTTTTGTTCCGACCAATTGTTGAAGAAAGAAGAATATTCTCGGTGGCTCCAACGCAAAGCAAATCGTCAATATTCATAACAATAGCATCCTGTGCAATTCCTTTCCAAACCGACAAGTCGCCAGTTTCGCGCCAGTACATGTAGGCAAGCGACGATTTTGTTCCTGCCCCATCGGCATGCATTGCTATGCAATAATCGGGGCTACCTGTTAAGGTATCGGGAACAATTTTACAAAATGCTTTTGGGAAAATACCCTTATCAAGGTTGCTTATTGCTGCGTGTACATCTTCCTTGGAGGCAGAAACCCCTCTTTGTGAGTATCGAAATTTATCAGACATTTTTGTGAAGCGGTATTGCTAGGGTTTATTATTTATCTCTAGTAATTTCTTTTTGCTCTCGTTAAGCCACTTGCTTTCCTCAGGCGTGTCAACCAGCCAAATTTTCAAATCCGACTGGCTTACATCGTCGACAAAGAAAATGATAATGTCAGCTTCATGGTCGTAACGCATATCCATCCAAAGCCCAGTTCGAGTGAGTTCTTCCTCTTCCCAAACAAAGCAAACCCAAAGGTCGGCCTGATCGGGCTCATCAACCGGATAAACTTTAACGCTAGCCTCCTCGGCAAAATCTGCCTGAAATATTTTTTGCCCAAAACTAGCGTGAGCTAGTAGCGTTAGAAGAACGGCTATAAGGGTTAATCGTAGCATTTTACAAAACAGTAAAGGGTTATTCGGCCTGATAATCGGTGCTTAACACCCTGAACTCTGTTCTACGGTTAATTTGATGAACGGTTTCCTTTTGCTCCTCGGACGACAGCTGATCTATAAATTTCTCATCGAGCTTAGCTCCAACACTTAGGAATGGATACTGTTGTTGCAGCTGCTCATCGACCACCTTGGGTTGCGATTGGGCGTAACCTTTGGCACGCAAACGCTCTGCTGGAATTCCCCTTTCGATGAGATAGTTTACAACCGATTGTGCTCTTTTTTGTGATAAATCATAGTTATAGTCGAGCGTACCGCGGCTATCGGTATGAGCGCCAAGCTCAACAACAATGGTTGGGTTCTCGTTAAGCACCTCAACAAGTCTATCGAGTGCAGCCATCGACTCGGGACGTAGCTCCCACCTGTCGTAGTCGTAGAAAATATTGGGCAACTCAATTGGACGAGCAGTAGAGGTAAGCTCAATAGTCATTTCAAAATCGGTACTTTCGCTAACCTCCTTGGTTGTTTCTCTTCCCCTACCATTTAGGTATCCGTCTTTTGATGCAACCAAAACATAATCGGTATTAGGATTTAGCATAAAGCGGAAAGCGCCATCGTCGCCAGTTGTAGCGTTAGCAATTAATCCGTCGCTTCCAACTAGCTGTACATTTGCATTGGCTAGCAAGCCTCCTGTTTTATCGTCGCGAACCTCACCAATAATATTAAAGATAATCTCGGGCAGATAGAAAAGATAAATATTATCACCACCTCTTGAACCTAGGTCTCTGCGTCTTGATGAGAAATAGCCTGCCTCCCGTTCCTTTTCGAAGATGATACCAAAATCATCGGAAGGAGAGTTTATTGGATATCGCATATTTGTGACCTCCCATCCGCCACCATCTTCTATTGGAGCTGCACGAAAAATATCTAATCCGCCCATGCCGGGGTGACCATCGGAAGCGAAATAAAGTGTACCATCGGGATGAATATAGGGAAACATCTCGTTCATAGGCGTATTAATCTCAGGGCCAACGTTTACCGGTTCGCCCCAACTGTCGCTTGGAGAGGTACGAGTAACTTTCCAAATATCGTTTCCACCATATCCTCCGGGAATGTTACTAACGAAGTATAGTGTAAGCTCGTCTTCGGCAATTGATGGATGCGCAACAACCATACTATCGGCAGCAATGGGAACCGGCTCAGGCGATAGCCAACCCTGCTCACGTCGTTCGCTAATGTAAATTTCACACCCCAACTTGTTGCGCTTGCTGGTTCGGCATCGGGTAAAGTAAAGCTTGTTGAAATCGGAAGTAAGTGATGGTGTACCCTCATCGTCGGGAGTGTTTATGCTTTCGTCAATTGGGCGAGGTTTGCTCCAGTTGCCCTGCCTATCGCGTTGCGAAATAAAGATGTCGGTAAATTTTTCGCCAGTACCAGCATGATTCTTCGATCCGGTAGCATCTTCGCGAGAAGTAGTAAAGAAAAGGGTGGTATAATCGTCGGAAGCAAAAGTAGGGCTAAAGTCGCTTTGCCTACTGTTAATGGCCCTCAGGTTAACAATTTCGTAACCTGCTGGCGATTCCATCCATTTTTTGGCAAGTTCGCACGATTCAATTCCAACTTCGGAAAGAGGATCGTTTGGAACGAGCTCTTTGTATTTCTGATATTGTTCAATTGCCTCATCATACTTTTCCGCCATTTTTAGCATTTCGGCGTAGTAGAAAAACACTTTAGGGTCGGGAGCATCGCGCATGATGGCTTTTGCATACCATATTTCGGCTTGCCTTGCATCACCCATCAACCTATAACACTCGGCAATTCGTTGCAGATAAAGGCCCATCTCCTCTTTTTCAACCTTATCCAAATCGCGACGGTACAGCTCAACTGCCTCAAAATACCCACCTGCTTCGTAAAATGCGTTGGCACGTTTTAATCGAGCAGTTTGCGATATACCATCAAAACATATGCTTATTAGCGCTACTGCAAATATTACCTTGGCTATCAGTTTCATGCGTAAAAATTTTATTATCAAAGGTCACTCGATAAATCTATGTAGATTCTTGCTTAAATACAATTACAAAGAAATATTGTTTCTTTCATTCTCACTTAAACCCATATTGGGTTTGTACGTTAATTTAGGTTTTTTATTGCATGTTCAGAATGCCAATTCGCCTAAACCATGTAAAAGTAAACATAATTTCTAAAACTATCTATTTAAGCAAACGAAAATGAGTAGCTGACAAAACCAACTACTCATTTTTCGATACTTTACATACAGTACTAAGCTTTTTACCTCATGAATAAAAGCTCACGATATTTTGGCAATGGCCACATTTGGTTATCTACAATTAGTTCGAGCTTATCAATGTGGTATCTTATCTCCTCAATATAAGGCTTTATTTCGTTGGAATAGCGCTGTGCTTTAGTTGAAATATCGGTAATTATGTTAATCTCCTTCCGCATATCAACCATCTCCTTAACCTTCTCGCGAACTTCTCGCAAATGCTCTGCAATTTTTCGAATGGTTTGAATTTGTGGATTTGCAAGCTGCTCAAAATCATCGTCATCGGGGAAAAGTTCTTTTATTCCTTTAACGTTTTGTATTAGCACATTTTGGTAAGCAATAACCGTTGGAACAATGTGGTTTATTGCCAAATCGGCCAGCACACGAGCTTCTATCTGCACTTTTTTAACAAATATTTCATTCCTAATTTCGAAACGCGCATGCAGTTCGCGCTCACTAAGCACACCATTATCAGTCATCAGCCGCAACGATTCGGGCAACAAAAAGGTTTTAAAGGCAATTGGAGCATTTGGGATGTTAGGCAGATTGCGTTTTTCAGCCTCATCAACCCACTCTTGGCTATAGCCATTACCTTCAAATCGAATTCGTTTTGACGCAACAATTACTTTACGAATACACTGAAAAATGGCTTCATCCTTTTTCACGCCTGATGCTATTAGCGCATCAACATCTGCCCTAAACTCATTTAGTTGACTAGCAAGAGCAGTATTTAACACAATCATTGGCGAGGCACAGCTGGCCGATGAGCCAACTGCTCTAAACTCAAAACGATTTCCTGTAAAGGCAAAGGGCGAGGTTCGGTTACGATCGGTATTATCAAGAAGTATTTCTGGGATTTTCCCAATGATATCGAGCTTCAGCTCGGTTTTCTCATCGGGGGTCATCTTCTTATCGTGAACCTTCTCCTCAAGTTCATCGAGAACTCGGCTAAGGGTTTTGCCTATAAAAACCGACATGATTGCAGGTGGTGCCTCATTTGCGCCTAGCCTATGCGTATTTGGTTCGCTTGCAATACTGCCTATTAGCAATGCTGCGTGGTCGTGAACTGCTTTAATTGAGTTGACCAGAAAAGTAAGAAACTGAAGGTTATTTTTAGGCGTTCCACCTGGCGAAAGCAAGTTAACCCCTGTATTTGTTAGCAACGACCAGTTACAATGCTTTCCCGAACCGTTAACCCCTTTAAATGGTTTCTCGTGAAAGAGTACTCTAAAACCATGATTTCGGGCAACCCTATCCATAACTGACATAAGCAGCTGGTTATGATCGACGGCCAAATTCGCCTCCTCAAAAATTGGGGCACACTCAAACTGATTTGGTGCAACCTCGTTATGTCGAGTCTTTATTGGAATACCTAACTTGTAACACTCAAATTCAAAATTGCGCATAAAGCTACTTACCCGTTGGGGGATTGCTCCAAAGTAATGATCTTCGAGCTGCTGGTCTTTTGCCGCCGCATGCCCCATAAGCGTTCGACCAGTTAAGGCCAAATCGGGGCGAGCATTAAACAGCGCATCGTCAACTAAAAAGTACTCCTGCTCCCAACCCAAAGTAGCCTGCACCTTTTTCACCTCCTTATCAAAGTATGCACAAACTGCCGATGCTGCTTTATCTAGCGCATGGAGCGACTTAAGGTGAGGTGTTTTAAAATCGAGTGCCTCACCAGTGTACGATACGAAAATTGTAGGAATACAAAGCGTTTGCTCCAGTATAAATGCAGGAGACGATGGGTCCCAGGCGCTGTATCCTCTTGCCTCAAAAGTATTACGTATTCCTCCGCTTGGGAAACTCGATGCATCGGGCTCTTGCTGCACTAGTAAATCGCCACTAAAACTTTCAATTGCCTCACCATTCCCGCCAAACGAAAAAAATGCATCGTGCTTTTCGGCCGTTGAACCGTTTAAGGGATGAAACCAGTGAGTGTAATGCGTTGCTCCTCGCTCCATTGCCCAGGCTTTCATCCCTGTTGCTACTTGGGCAGCAACTTTCCTGTCTATTCGCCTACCTTCGTCAATTGCGCTAACTACACTGTAATAGGCTTCGTTCGATAGGTAACGCTGCATTTTGTTCCTATCAAAAACATTGATTCCAAATATATCAGATACTCGTTTACCTGAAATCTCAAATGAAGGAACCGATCGCCGTAGTGCTTCCTCAACAGCTCGAAAACGTAAATGTGGCATAGTATTATTTTAGGGGGTAATTTTCTGCAAATATATATTTTTTTATCTACCCCCCCTCTTTTTTTATCTATTAATTGATTTTATAACCTTTAATCTTTCTCGCCCCCCCACCATTACACCCCACCACTCAAATAATAAGCATATTCAAAAAAACTAATTCGTTTGCTTTGAATTTCACAAACCAAAAATAGTCATCGAATGAATTGCGCATATTTTTAAGTACTTTTGCAGCATAAAACAAAACCTTACATTGGCTAAAGTGTTACTATCCTAGTGTTAACAGTAAGAACATTATAATAATGCAGATAAAAAGTAAAGTACTCCTAATGATCCTCGACGGATGGGGGATTGGCAAAGGCGATAAAAGCGATGTGATATCATCGGTTAAACCAAAAAACATGACCGCACTTCAGCAACAATACCCAAGCGCACAGCTGCTAACTAGTGGTGAAAAGGTGGGACTACCTGAAGGCCAAATGGGAAACTCCGAAGTTGGTCACTTAAACATTGGAGCGGGTAGAGTTGTATACCAGGATCTTGTTCGCATTAACAAGGAGATAAAAGAGGGTAAAATTGCCAGCAATCCAACCCTAACAGATGCATTTAAATACGCAAAAAGTAATAACGTATCAGTTCATTTTATTGGACTAGTTTCCGATGGGGGCGTTCACTCAATGGATACCCATCTGTATAAACTTTGCGACTTAACCAAAGAACATGGGCTTGATAAGGTATTTATTCATGCCCTAACCGATGGTCGCGATACCGATCCACAAAGCGGATTGGGCTTTATTCGCAATTTGGAAAAACACCTCGAAACTAGCAATGGAACCATCGCTTCGCTGGTTGGCCGCTACTACACCATGGATCGCGATAAGCGTTGGGAGCGCATTAAAGTTGGCTACGACCTTATGGTTAAGGGCGAAGGTGAACCTACAAAAAGCATAGTTAATGCCGTTGAGAAATCATACGCCCAAGGCGTTACCGATGAGTTTATAAAACCTATCGTAAGGGTTGATGCCAGCGGAAACCCTGTTGGAAAAATTAAAGAAGGCGATGTGGTGATATGCTTTAATTTCCGTACCGATAGGCTAAGGGAAATAACAATTGCACTTACCCAAACTAATATGCCCGATTACGGTATGCAAACCATACCGTTACACTACGTAACCATGACCAACTACGACGACACCTTTAAAAGCGTTAATGTGGCTTACGGTAAAGATAACCTATTAAACACCCTAGGTGAAGTAGTAGCTAACGCTGGGCTCAAGCAGCTTCGTATTGCCGAAACCGAGAAATATGCCCATGTAACCTTCTTCTTCTCAGGAGGAAGAGAAAAAGAGTTTGAGGGCGAAAATCGTATCCTTATTCCATCACCAAAGGTTGCTACTTACGACCTACAGCCCGAAATGAGCGCATATGAAGTAAAAGATGCCATTGTTAATGACTTGAACACAAATCAGCCTGATTTTGTTTGCCTTAACTTTGCTAATGGCGATATGGTTGGGCACACCGGAATTTATAGCGCAATTGAAAAAGCCGTTAAAGCAGTTGACCAATGCGTTGGCGAAGTTGTTGAGACTGCAAAGGCTAATGGCTATACTGTAATGATAATTGCCGATCATGGTAATGCCGACAACGCAGTAAACACCGATGGTTCTCCAAATACGGCTCACTCTCTTAATCCGGTTCCACTTGTGCTTGTAACCGATCAGTACAAAAAAGTTAACAACGGCATACTGGCCGATGTGGCACCAACTATCCTAAGCATAATGGGACTTCCAATACCAGCAGAAATGACTGGCAAAGTACTTTGCTAGTAACAAATGAATACCAGAAGTTTTAAATGATACAAATAGATGATAAGCTGATTAGCTTCGATGTTTTTGAAAAGCACTTTTGCTGCGACTTACCAAAATGCTTAGGCTCATGCTGCGTTCATGGGCAATCGGGAGCACCAGTTGAAAACGAAGAGGTTGAACTTTTAAAAAAAGAGATAGAGCGAATTAAACCGTACCTAAAACCCGATGGGTTGAAATCGATTAACGAACAAGGTGTTGCTGTTGATGACATTGATGGCGACATAGTTACTCCGCTCATTAACAACGAAGAGTGTGCCTATTCAATTGAGGAAAATGGCATTACAATATGCGCCATCGAAAAGGCGTGGCTAAACGGTAAGGTTAAATTCCGAAAACCAATTTCGTGTCATTTGTACCCAATTAGAGCGAAAAAGTATCCGACATTTACGGCACTAAACTACGATCAGTGGAGCATATGCGAACCCGCCAGACAACTTGGCGATAATGAGGGAATAGTAGTATTTCGTTTCTTAAAAGATGCCATAACCAGAGCCTACGGGAAAAAATTCTACACCGAAATGGAGGAAGCATATAAGTATCTTCAAAATCAGCAAAACGAATAGCAAAACTACTCTTTATCTAGCCAAACGTTGTGTCAAGCGCACTCCACCTTTAACATACATTAACAAAACTACTTTAACCTAACACTACTTCTTGGTGTTACTTACTTTGGGGCAAAGGATGGCTTAGGATTTAAGCCAACCCATTTATGCTTGTTAGCATTTGCTCATGGAGTACTCCCTTTTTTTTGCTATTATTACAGCACGAAAATTAGTAACCAAAATAAAATAGCAGCTATGGAACACATTAAGAAGTATGTTGAGGAAAACAAAGACCGCTTTCTCGATGAGCTTTTTGGGCTACTGCGTATCCCATCAATAAGCTCAATAGCCGATCATAAACCCGACATGTACAAATGCGCCGAATACTGGAAAGAGCAAATGCTTAAAGCCGGAGCCGACAAAGCTCAAGTAATGGAAACCGAAGGGCATCCAGTGGTTTACGGCGAAAAAATTATCGACCCATCTGCTCCCACAGTTCTCGTTTACGCCCACTACGATGTAATGCCCGTTGACCCAATTGAACTTTGGAACACAAAACCCTTTGAGCCTGTTATTAAGGACGGAAAAATTTGGGGAAGAGGAGCCGACGACGACAAAGGGCAAGGGTTTATGCATGCCAAAGCATTTGAGCTTATGCTCAAAACCAACACGCTGCCTTGCAACGTTAAGTTTATGATTGAAGGCGAAGAAGAGGTTGGATCGCCAAACCTTGGCAAATGGCTCGACCAGAACAAGGAAATGCTAAAAGCTGATGTAATCCTCGTTTCAGACACTTCACTCCTTGGCAAAGACGAACCATCGATAACTACAGGACTGAGAGGCCTAGCCTATGTTGAGGTAGAGGTAACCGGACCAAACCGCGACCTTCACTCTGGCCTTTTTGGCGGTGCCGTTGCGAATCCAATCAACATCCTTAGCAAGCTAATCGCTTCGCTACATGACGAAAACAACCACATTACCATCCCTGGTTTTTACGATGATGTGCTTGATGTAAATCCAACTGAAAGGACTGAAATGAACAAGGCTCCTTTTAGCGAAGATGGTTATAAGAAATCGCTTGATATTAAAGAGGTTTGGGGTGAAAAAGGATATACTACGCTTGAGCGAGTTGGCATTAGACCCACACTCGATGTAAACGGAATTTGGGGAGGCTACATTGGCGAAGGAGCCAAAACTGTTCTCCCCTCAAAAGCGTATGCAAAAATATCGATGAGGCTTGTACCAAATCAAGAGCATAATAAAATTGCCGAGCTTTTTGCTAAGCACTTCGAAGCAATTGCCCCTCCATATGTTACGGTTAAGGTTAGGCCTTTGCATGGTGGGCAAGGATACGTTTCGCCTACCGATAGCCCAGCATATCAGGCAGCAAGCAAAGCTATGGAAGAAACCTTTGGCAAAAAGCCAATCCCTTACCGTAGCGGTGGAAGCATACCAATTATTAGCACATTTGAGGAAAAGTTAGGGATAAAATCAATTCTGATTGGCTTTGGACTTGAATCGGATGCCATTCACTCTCCTAATGAGAACTATCCGCTGGAACAATTCTTTAAAGGGATTGAAACCATTCCGCTTTTCTATAAGTATTTTGCCGAAGCACACAAATAATTGCGCAAAAACAATTGTAAAAAAATCCCAACGATGCTTTCGTTGGGATTTTTTCGTTTAAAGTTATGCGTTATTGCTTCTGTTTTACTAAATTGCATACAATTAAAAAACTAGCCACCATGCCAAAACAGATAGTAAACACCTGTATTATTTGCATACTGCTAATAATTATTGGGACAAGCTGCCAAAGAGAAAAAGACCAAGCAAAAAAGCCCATAACAAAACAACAAATTGCCGAGGATGCAATTAAAACCTGGATGATCAATAGTAAAGAATACCCACACTACAAGCCAATTGTATTTGGTGACCTAACCCCTAGATATGAAAAATCATCCAGAACGCTACAATTATCAATAGAAATTGGCGACGAAGAGGCAAAAACACAAGCCGAGCAGAACGAGCAAAGACTCGACAGCCTTAAAAATGAGCTTAACAAATACCAAGGCGACCTATTGGGCTATATCATTCCACATAAATTTCAAGAAAAAAATATTGCAGGTGAAACATTAAGTCGCGAACTCCTTTTCTTTCTTGACACTACACTAAGAGTAGCCTCGGCCCTAAGCCCCGAGTCGTTCGATTACATTCTTGATGAAAAAGTTTTCTTCAGATTAGATTCAGTTATTGAAGAGGACACAATTATCCCTTTAGAATAGTTCAGGCATAAGTGCTTTAACTAGCTGCGGATCAAGTTTAGCTTTTTCTAGAGATTTCTGTATAGGGATTATGCTATGGGGGTTTCCTACCAAACTGGCTTCTATTGATTTTTTGTAAGAGTTTGACAGCTCTCCCTTCATCTTAAAAAAAGCGATAACCCCTTTTTCAACATGCACTTCGAACTCAATGGTTTTATTCTGAATTTGCACCTTTCGTTTAAGCGAATAAAAAGGGGAATAACCATAGTTCCATTCCCATTTAACATACTTCTCGTTAACAAGCCGATCAATCTCAAGTAAATCCTCATTTGAAAAGATGTATTCAGTTGCACTATTGGTTCTACTAATAAAATCGAAAAGATAAAGAGCAAACTCCTCAACCTGCATTCCGTTAGGTAAAAAATCGGATAGGTTAGCTGTAGATGCCCTAACGGATTTTACAGCTCTTTCGCTTATAAATCTATCCTCATTAACGTACAACACGTTAGCCAGCGCCGAAAGATCAGTTTGGAAAAGCAAAGTACCATGGTGCATTACCCTTTGCTTAAACACATGCTCGGCATTGCCCGAAACCTTAAGCCCATTTACCGTTAGGCTATTGTTACCCTCAAATTTAGCATCAACACCAAGTGTGCCAAGCATTTCGACAACAGGTTTGGTAAACCCTTTAAAATCAACCAACGCCCCTAACTTACCATTACGAATAAAGGTAAAATTTACGTTACCATAATCGTGGTATACCGCTCCCCCTCCTGACATTCGGCGCACTACGCCTATTCCATTTTTTTGGGCATAAACAAAATCAATCTCCCCCATGGTATTCTGATGCTTACCAACAATTACCGATGGGCTATTTCGATAGGTAAAAAAAATATCCTCACTAAAACTCTTAAGCAAATACTCTTCGGCCGCTATGTTAAAGTATGGATTATGGGTTGGGGATTTGATGGAGAGCATATTTTGAAATTTTGAGTAATTAAAAATAACAAAAAAAGCCAACCCCAGTATTCAGGGTTGGCCTTATTTCAAAATCTAAAAAAACTATTTGAGGTTGTGCTTCTTAACAAAATCTTCAAGAACCCCTTTAAGATCAGGCTTTCCAATTTCAGCCAAATCGTAGTATACTCTTGTTGTGGGTTTCTTAATATTGATAATGCGAGAAAGATCAATTGGAGTACCAATAATTACAACATCGCAATCGGTATTGTTAATGGTAGCCTCAAGGTCTTTAAGCTGCTGCTCGCCATATCCCATTGCTGGAAGAATATTTCCAATCTCAGGGTATATTTCGTAGGTTTCCTTAAGCTTACCAACAAGGTATGGACGAGCGTCAATCTCCTCGCTGCAACCAAATTTGCGTGCAGCAACGGTTCCTGCGCCAATCTTCATGTTTCCGTGAGTTAGCGTAGGACCATCCTCAACAATTAAGCAACGCTTACCTTTAATTAGTTCAGGCTTATCAACGGTAATGGGCGAAGCACCATCAACAACAATTGCATTAGGGTTACGACTTGCAATGCTTTCGCGAACGGTTTGGATTCCTTCAGGTGATGCTGAATCCATTTTATTGATAACCACAACATCGGCAAGGCGAAGGTTAACCTCGCCAGGATAGTAGCTAATTTCGTTACCCGGACGATGTGGGTCGGCTACAGTTATAGTTAGATCAGGCTTATAGAAAGCAAAGTCGTTGTTTCCTCCATCCCATAGAATAACATCACAACCATCAGGATCTTTCTCTGCTTCACGAACAATTGCCTCATAGTCAACGCCAGCATAAATTACATTACCACGCACTACGTGTGGTTCGTACTCTTCCATCTCCTCGATGGTACATTTGTGCTTAGCTAAATCCTCAACAACGGCATAACGCTGAACCTTTTGTGCAACTAAATCGCCATAAGGCATAGGGTGACGAACAGCTACAACCTTCAATCCTTGAGCCATTAGGTGCTCAATTACCTTGCGAGATGTTTGCGATTTACCACATCCGGTACGAGTGGCAACTACTGCAATTACTGGCTTAGTACTTTTCACCATTGTTTCATTTGGGCCTAATAGCATGAAGTTTGCTCCAGCAGCATTTACTATTGAGCTAAGACGCATTACATGCTGGTAATTCACATCACTATAAGAGAAAACACATTCGTGTACATTCTTCTCCTTAATAAGTGTTACCAACTCCTCTTCGGCAACAATAGGAATACCAGCAGGGTAAAGTTTACCAGCAAGTTCGGCTGGATACTTACGACCATCAATGTCGGGAATTTGTGCCGCAGTGAAAGCAACTACGTTATACTGCTCGTTATCGCGAAAAAAAGTATTGAAGTTATGGAAATCTCGTCCAGCTGCTCCAATAATTACTACATTACGTTTACTCATAAACTTTTTGTTTTATGTTAGGTTAAACAATATAATTAGATGAAAATGAATGATTACTAAAAAAATACCTGACAAAATTAATTTTTTACTCTTCTGTCCGAAGTCCTATTGCAAAAAAAAATGAACCATCAAAGCATTCCTGCCATACAACACCTTGTATTCACCTGTTTTTTTGAATGTTATACGGCATATGTTAAGAAACATAAACACACACTTAATGGTTTAGCGTCGAGAACAATAATTAACCTACCCGAATTGTTTTAGAGATAGTATTGTTCCGTTTTTTTATACTTTTACAGCAGCGTATTTAACAGCATAATCATGAAACTATATACTAAAAACCTAGTAAAGAAGTACAAATCCAGAACAGTGGTTAAAGGTGCTTCGGTTGAGGTAAATCAGGGGGAAATTGTTGGCCTTTTGGGTCCAAATGGTGCAGGCAAAACAACAACATTCTACATGATGGTAGGATTGGTAACCCCAAATGCTGGTAAAATCTTCCTCGACAACGAGGAGATAACCAAAGAACCCGTTTACAAAAGAGCTCAACGCGGCATTGGCTACCTTGCACAGGAGGCATCAGTTTTCAGGAAATTAAGCGTTGAGGACAATCTTAAGGCTGTGCTGGAGATGACAAAATTCTCCAAAGAGTACCAAAAGGAAAAAGTAGAGTCATTAATTAACGAGTTTGGGCTTCAAAAAATTCGTAAAAGCCTCGGCATTCAACTTAGCGGTGGTGAAAGACGAAGAACTGAAATTGCAAGAGCATTGGCACTTGAGCCAAAATTTATACTTCTTGACGAGCCTTTTGCAGGCGTTGACCCAATTGCCGTTGAGGACATCCAATCGATTGTTGCAAAACTAAAAGATAAGAATATTGGGATACTGATTACCGACCACAATGTTCACGAAACGCTGAGCATTACCGATAGGGCATACCTACTATTTGAGGGCGATATTCTGAAAGCTGGCACTGCCGAAGAACTTGCTGAAGATCCTGAGGTTAGAAAGGTTTACCTTGGGCAAAACTTTGAACTACGCAAATAGCACACATCCAAGCATTATTGCTTTTCTAAAAGCTGTTGCTTTCTATATATTCTAGACGAAAGCATAATGCTTAGTTCAAAAAGCAACCATAGCGGAAGCGTTACTAAAAGAAGGCTGAGTACATCGGGGGGCGTAATAATTGCAGCAACAGTCATTATCACTATGAATGTATGCCTTCGGTATTTTCGTAAAAACATAGGGGTTGCTATTCCCGCTTTGGTTAAAAACACGATAAGCACAGGAAGTTCAAACAACAACCCTGCAGCCAGTGTAACCGAGGCCACAGAGGCAATATAAGAACTTAGGTTGATCTGATTTATCACCTCATCGGACACATTATATCCGCCCAGGAAATGGATAGTTAGCGGAGAAATAATAAAATAGCCAAATAACACACCAACCATAAACAGAAGCGAAATGTAGAACACCGCTCCCCTAGCCCTCTTTCGTTCATTATCGTATAAAGCAGGTTTAACAAACCGCCAAAACTGCCAAACTACAAAAGGAAAGGCAACTATTACGCCAAGGTACACCGATACTTGTATGTGCGTATTAAACTGCCCTGCCATGTTTATATTGATAATCTTCAGCGGATTATAATTAATGCAAAGGTTTGGCGAATTGAGTCTTTCGGCCAAAACACATAGCACTCGATTGGTAAAAAAACTGGTCGACTTTGGGCTTAGGATTAGGGTATTAAAAACAAAATCGGACATTACAAAAGCGAGGAGTGCGATGAGAATAACTGCAATAAAAGAGCGCACCAAAACCCACCTTAACTCTTCAAGGTGATCCAAGAAGCCCATCTCATCGTTCTTTGCCATACTAACCAAAAGTCAATATAAATCGCAAGCTACACAATCCCCTCTCGTAAAATATCGTGAAGATGAATCATCCCAACATATTTGCCATTATTCAGCACAAGCAGCTGTGTTATCTTGTTTGCCTCCATAAGGTTAAAGGCATTTATTGCTAGTTCATCAACATCGATAGTTTTTGGCGATTTCGACATAATTGCCCCTGCAGTTAGGCTGTTAGTATCAGCATTATTCTGAAGCATTCTTCTCAGGTCACCATCTGTAACAATGCCCATTATGCTGCCATTACTATCAACTACGGCTGTTGCGCCCATTCGTTTCGAGGAAATTTCAATAATAACATTCTGTATTACCTCATCGGGGCTTACTTTGGGCAAAAGCTGCTCGTCAAAAATATCGGAAACCCTCATATATAACTTTTTACCTAATGAGCCTCCTGGATGAAAGCGAGCAAAATCGGCAGGTGTAAACCCTCTGAGCTTAAGCAGGCAAACAGCCAAAGCATCGCCAATAACTAGCTGTGCAGTTGTACTTGAGGTTGGGGCTAAATTATTCGGACAGGCCTCATTTTCAACGGTAGCCTTTAGCACAAAATCGGCCTTTTGCCCTAAATAGCTATTTACATTTGATACAATACCAACTAGCTTGTTGCCCAAGTTTTTTATGAGAGGAACTAACACCTTAATCTCTGGCGTATTTCCGCTCTTCGAAAGGCAAAGTATAACATCGTCGTGCTGAATAATGCCCAAATCGCCATGAATTGCGTCGGCCGCATGCATAAAAATTGCAGGCGTTCCAGTTGAGTTAAAGGTTGCAACAATTTTTTCAGCAATAATAGCACTCTTTCCTATTCCAGTAACAATCACTCTCCCCTCCGACTCGTATAGCAACCTTACGGTTTGCTCAAAGTCCGCATCAATATAGCTCACTAACTTTTCTATCGCTTTGGCCTCAGCCTCTATCGTTTGTTTTGCTAGATGATTTATATCAATTACCATTTTTTTACACAATTTTATTTATAATTTTATACCCAATAATATCCTTTTGCTAAACGTTTATTAAAAAACTTTTTCGTTAACTTTAGATTAGCAAAAGTAGTTGATTTTTTTGTTTGAAAAGAAATTAAGGTTGGGTTGGGATTATAATAATGCGTAAAGTGAAGATAGAATCAGAAATTTCATTGTTTGAACACCTTAATAAGCATTTTGGCTTCTCAAGTTTTAAGGGGAACCAAGAGGTTATTATTCGAAATGTACTTGCAGGCAACGACACCTTTGTGCTTATGCCTACAGGTGGGGGCAAATCATTATGCTACCAGCTTCCGGCACTGATAAGCGAAGGAACTGCAATAATTATTTCGCCGCTAATTGCCTTAATGAAAAATCAGGTTGATGCCATGCGCGGTTTTAGCATGGAAGATGGAGTTGCGCACTTCCTTAACTCATCGCTAAACAAAACCCAAATTCAAAAGGTTAAAACCGATATGCTCAGCGGCAAAACCAAAATGCTTTACGTTGCCCCTGAGTCACTAACAAAAGAAGAAAATATTCAGTTTTTAAAGCAGGTAAAAATATCGTTCTACGCTATTGATGAGGCACATTGTATATCGGAATGGGGGCACGATTTCAGGCCCGAATACCGCAGAATACGCCCAATAATAAACGAAATTGGAACGGCTCCAATTATTGCTCTTACGGCAACCGCAACGCCAAAGGTGCAGCACGATATACAAAAAAACCTGGGTATGCTTGAGGCAAACGTTTTCAAGTCGTCGTTCAACCGACCTAACCTATACTACGAGGTTAGACCTAAGGTTAACACTACACGCGAAATAATAAAGTTTATCAAAAACAACCCTGGCAAATCGGGGATTATTTACTGCCTAAGTCGTAAAAAAGTTGAAGAAACTGCCGAAATTCTTAAAGTTAACGGCATTAAAGCACTCCCATATCACGCAGGTATGGATTCGGCTACCCGAAGCGGCAACCAGGACAAATTCCTTATGGAAGAGGTTGATGTTATTGTTGCAACCATTGCATTTGGAATGGGAATTGACAAACCCGATGTACGCTTTGTTATTCACTACGATATTCCCAAAAGCCTCGAAGGTTACTATCAGGAAACAGGCCGGGCTGGACGCGATGGCGGTGAGGGCAAATGCATAACTTTTTACAGTTATAAGGATATTCAAAAGCTAGAAAAGTTCATGCAGGGCAAACCCGTTGCAGAACAGGAAATTGGGAAACAGCTGCTGCTCGAAACGGTTTCGTACGCCGAATCGTCGGTATGCCGCCGAAAAATGTTACTACACTACTTTGGCGAAGAGTACCACGAGGAAAACTGCTCAGCCTGTGACAATTGCCTCCACCCAAAAACTCAATTTGAAGGCAAGGAGTACCTTCAGCTTCTATTAGAAACAATAGTTGCTGTTAAGGAAAAATTTAAAGCCGAACACGTTGCCAACATTTTATGCGGCAACATTACAACAGCTATAAAATCGTACAAGCACAATAAGCTTGAAATGTTTGGCGAAGGAAGCGAAAAGGATGTTCGCTTTTGGAATGCCATAATTAGGCAAGCATTAGTTGGCAAGTACATCGAAAAAGATATTGAAAACTACGGTTTACTGCTAATTACCCAAAAAGGCCGAGAGTTCATTGCTAAGCCACACGACATTATGTTTACTCAAGACCATGAGTATGAGGAGTCGGATGAGGATGATGTAAACATTAGCCAAGCAGGGAAAAGCGGTTCGTGCGACGAGGAACTTTTTGCCATGCTAAAGGATTTGCGCAAGAAAATTGCCAAGAAAAAGAACCTCCCTCCTTTCGTGGTTTTTCAGGATCCTTCACTCGAAGACATGGCCATTCAGTACCCAATTACCGTTGATGAGCTGCAGAATATTACTGGGGTTGGTGCCGGCAAGGCAAAACGCTACGGCAAAGAGTTTATTGAGCTCATAAGCGCCTACGTTGAGGACAAAGAGATTATTAGGCCTCAAGACATGGTGGTAAAATCGGTAGCCAACAAATCGCTGCTCAAAGTTTTCATCATCCAAAGCATCGACCGAAAGATGGATCTTGAGGATATTGCCGATGCCAAAAACCTTGAACTAACCGAGCTAATAAGCGAAATTGAGGCAATTGTAAACTCAGGAACAAAGATCAATATCGACTACTATATCCAAAGCACAATCGACGAGGAGAAAATTGATGAGATATACGACTACTTTAAAGAGGAGGCTGAAACCGAATCGATTGAAGAAGCCCTTGACTACCTCGGCGAAGAGGACTTTACCGAAGAAGAGATTAGGTTAGTTCGCATTAAGTTTATCTCTGAAATGGGGAACTAATCGTTCCTCTTTTTTTGAGCAATAACCTAAATAAAATCGCACCCACATGGCCAATGTGCTAACCGTTAACAACCTATCGAAAAGTTTTGGTAAAATCAGAGCCGTTAACGGAGTATCGTTTAGCATTAGCAAAGGACAAGTTGTTGGAATACTTGGGCCTAATGGGAGCGGAAAAACCACAACCCTCTCAGTAGTACTGGGCATAAAGAAAGCCTCGGCAGGATCGTTCACATGGTTTGATCAGCCTACAGGAATAACAAAAAATACCAGAGTAGGCTCGTTAGTGGAAGTGCCGTACTTTTACCCCTACCTAACGCTGAGCAAAAACCTCGAAGTTGTTGCAAAAACCCGAGGGATTGCGCTTGAGCACATTCCCCAAACCCTCGAAATGGTTGGTTTATCGAAAAGGGCAAAAACCAAATATCAAACCCTTTCGCTGGGCATGAAACAACGGCTTGCCATTGCAAGCGCACTACTCGGAAATCCTGAAGTACTAGTTTTAGATGAGCCAACAAATGGTCTCGACCCAGAGGGCATTGCCGAGGTTCGCGAAATCATAAGCAATCAATCAAAGCTAGGACGAACCATCATCCTGGCAAGCCACATTCTCGATGAGGTTGAAAAGGTTTGTAGCGATGTTATCATCCTTAAACAGGGACAGGTTATCAGTAAGGGATCTGTAGCGGAATTGCTTTCCGACAAGCATATGGCCATTGTTAGCTCCGAGGATATAGACAAGCTATACAACGAGCTAAAAACATTTGAAAAACTAGAGATTGTTGAAAAACGTAGCGATAGCATTCTAATTGCCGTTGAAAACCCTACCATAATATCGAGCATAAACCGTGAGCTTATGCAAAAGGGCATTGCCCTTACACGAATTGAACCGATTAAAAAATCGCTCGAGTCGCAATTTTTAGAGATTATTAAACAGCAATAGAAATTCAATATGGTAAAAAAACTACTAGCAATAGAGGGTCGAAAAACCCTTTTTTACCCAACCTTTCGAACAATAATTGGGTTACACGCATTGCTGTTCCTAATTGTTGCGCTTGTTGCTAGTAACATCAACTTAAATATTGAAGGCATAAGAATTGACAAAGTTTTTCAATTTCCTCATTTATGGAACACGCTTGCATGGATTGCAAGCTGGTTTAACCTACTGCTAGGGATACTTGCAATTATGCTTACCTGCAACGAATTTCAATTCAGAACCTTCAGAAAACAGCTAATAGATGGCCTTACACGAAATGAGCTAATAATTGCAAAACTTTTTGTAATCACCTCGTTAGCTGCATATGCAATGATTCTCGTATTTGTGTCAGGGCTACTATTTGGCATTACCAAATCGTCAACATTTACTGCAGCGGACTTTGTTCACGGATTGCAATATCTACCTGTACTTTTTATTCAATCGCTTGGTTACATGCTTTTGGGCTTACTAATTGCATTCATATTCAGGAATACCGCATTCTCTATTATCGCATATTTACTATACTTCTTTCCCGTTGAGCCTATAGTAAGGGCTTTTATGTCCGATAGCGCAGCGGCATTTATGCCAGTAAAAACCATTGCCAACCTAACACCCATGCCCGACTTTGTTGGAATTTCGCTAAGCGATGTAATTCAAATATCAAACGGAACTGGCAGTCTTGAGATGATTGGCACGGCTAGCCAGTCAACACCCCTTCTAACAACAAGCCTAGTAACCATTGGCTACTGCCTAATCTTCGGCATTATAGTTAAGGTTATTGCTGTCAATAAAAACTTTTAGCGGCTTTTCCATTTTTTGTATTGACATCGATAATAGGAATTGCTATATTTAGCTAACTGATTAACCAAAAATTATTGATATGAAACAGATTCTACTAATTACGGTTTCGCTATTAGCTTTTATTGGCCTACAAAGCCAAACTACGCTTAGGTATAACACCCATGGTTTAACGGCCAACCATGTAAACAACATGAGTTTAACAAAATATGCAGATCCAGGTAATGATGGCAGAAATGTTTTTTGGGACTTTAGCGACTTGGAGTTTAACCGCGATTTTACCGGAACCCTAGATGAACCAAGCATTACAAAAGGTGCACATATTTTCAGCAATGCCAACACAGCTCTTCAGGAGTTCAGCAGCTTTTTCTTCTTTAATTCGAACAGAAAGAGAATTGAGCAGCACGGATACATGTCGGCAAACGGAAATGTTTACATAATCTACAATGAACCTTTCGTAAAAATGAAATACCCATTTACTTACGGAAGCGCATTTGATGGCACTTTTAGCGGCACATACAATTCAAAAGAAAAACAGCTAGGAACTCTTTACGGAACCTATAAAGTTGAGGGCGACGGCATTGGTACGTTAATCCTGCCAAACGATAAAATATTTGAAAATGCCCTAAGAGTAAAAGAGGTTAAGGAATACGATCAAACCTTAAACAACCGCAGCTACAAAATTAGCACAACTACTTATAGATGGTACGTTGAGAACCATCGGTTCCCGGTGCTAGTGCTAATTAGCAACAGTACCATTTATGAGGATGGCAGAACACATACCTCTACCCAAGCAGCATACAACACTAAGGTCATGAATGAGGTTACCCCTCCCATAAGCATTACAACAGAGAATACTGTTAACCTCAAGGCATTCCCAAACCCTTACAAGGATAAGATCACTTTTGGATTCGTACTAAAGGAAAACAGCAATATTAACCTTTCCGTCTTCGACATTAATGGGCGACATGTAAAAACGCTCTTTAAAGGGCATGCTGAGGCTGGCGAGAAGGTGTTTACATTTTCAGGGAAGCAGGTAGGACTTGGAGCTGGTGCTTACATTGTTAAGCTTAATGTTAACGGTAACGTAATTTCAAAAAAGATTTTGGAGCTATAAAAATTCTGTAAATGCTATATGAGGGAGCGCAAGTTGCGCTCCCTTTTCTTTTATGACTATAATTATATCAATAAGAAAAAGCTAATCGGTGGTTCTTGTATCCATTGCATCGCGAAGGCCATTACCAATTAGCGTGAAGGCTAGCACGAGCAACATTATTGCAATACCAGGAATAATAGCTAAATAAGCCTTATCCATAATAATGTAACCGTAATGATCTTTTATCATTGTTCCCCACGAGGGCACAGGTGGTTGCACGCCAATTCCTAAGAAACTTAAACCTGCCTCAAGTAGAATTGCCGTTGCAAAATTACCTGCCGAGATAATTACTACAGGGCCTAACACATTAGGAATAATATGCCGCAAAATTATGCGTCCCGAACCAAATCCCATTACCCTAGCTGCCTCAACATACTCCTTTTCGCGAATTGCTAAAACTTGTCCTCGTACAACACGAGCCACCTCAACCCACATGGTTAAACCAACAGCAACAAATATTTGCCAAAAGCCTTTGCCCAGTACCATGGTGAGCGCAATAACCATTAGCAACGTTGGAATTGACCATACCACATTTATTAGCCACATTACTAAATCATCGTACCAGCCTCTAAAGTAGCCCGCTGTTGCGCCAAGCGTAATACCAATTAGTAACGATATAGCAACGGCAATAAACCCGACCGATAGCGACACCCGCGAACCTATAACAATACGGCTAAGCATATCGCGACCAAACCTATCGGTACCAAGCCAAAAACGTTTCGTTTTTGTATAATCACTTTTTATTATCGAATCTAAATTGTGTAAAGAATAGCCAACGGTTTCACTCGCTAAGCGAACCAATATGCTATCTTTCGTATAGGTATACTGTTTTGGGTTCAACTCGGGAAAAAGTATCTCGCCAATTGAGTACTCAACCTCAATGGTGAGGCTATCCTCAGGTTCAGTAAACTCTGCAACAAATACACTCTCGCCATCAATACGAAACGACTGAATGGGTATTTCCTTGCTAGATGATTGCTTGCCAAACAGAAGGCCTTTAAGCCAGCCCTCGGAATTGAAATCAGCATCCTTTGGCAGCAAAAAAAACGTAACCCGAAAGCCTGGATTTCTTGCAGCAAGTTCTAAATGTTGTGTATTTGCCCAAGGAGTTGAATCAGGAGCAATAGCATAGCCCATAATTGCTAATAGAGCAACCACACCAACAAAAATTGCAGATGCTAACGATAGCTTATTCCGGAAAAATCGACGAAAAGCGATCTGCCAGAGCGATCCTTCCCTATAATTATACCTTGACATGTAGTAAAATAGAGCAAAATTTTAAAAAATACATCATCATCTGCCTTTCCAACTATTTGGGCAAAGCATAGCCATTACAAATGCGACGAAAACATAAAAAGGGTAAACTAGTTGCAAAGGTAAAAAAACATTGAGCAGCGATACGTTCTCTTGTCGTTTTAAAAAAGGGAAAAGCAAAAGCAAATCGGCTATGGACTTAGCAACAAATGCAGCCAGCAACAATTTGAGATAAAAATAATCCCAGAATGAAAGCACCCCCAAAACCACTAACAATAGGCTAAAAAGCAGAACAACAAACCCTACAATAATTGCAGTAAAATCAGTATATCCTGTTGCTTTTGATGCCCAACGGGCACGCTGTTTAAAAAAAGCATTAATTGTTGGGGCTGGCCTAGTGCTTACCACCGAACTTGTTCCGCATAAACAGCCAATTGCCAATCCTCTCATCTGCTTCGCACTATGCAGCAAAAATACATCATCGCCCGAAACAATGCTTGGCTTTAACATTTGCGAGCTGAAACCAAGGCGACTTCTGCTAAACGACAGGTTAGCCGAACTTGCCATAAACGGAATGCCACACGAGCAAGCGCCCATACTACTGGCGGCTAAGCTTGCATATTCCAATGCTTGCATTCTCTCAAATAGTGTTTTTGTAGGAGCAATTTTAACATCACCAATAGCTAATCCTACATTTTGGGCTGAGTAAACAGAAGAGATAGACCTTAACCAGTGCACTGGGTGTAAACAGTCGGCATCGGTTAGTGCAATAATATCGTTTTTTGACTGGCTAATACCAAGGCTCAAAGCCTCCTTTTTGCCATAACGGTCTTTCGGTAAATTTGCCAAAAATATATTGGTGTAAGCTTTGCACCACTCTTCGGCCAAGGTTTTAGTTCTATCTGTTGAATGATCGTTTACAAGAATCACCTCAAACTTATCATTTGGATAATTCTGCTGCATTATCGATTGTAAAAGGCGATTGACATTCTGCTCTTCGTTGCGCATTGCAATTACAACAGATATGGGCAAGATTTCATGGGTTAAACCATTTTTTTGCTGAAGTCCTATAACGCCTATTGCAAATACCAGAACCATTGCGAAATAAATTGTACAAAAGAATGCAACAGCAACAATGGCAATCATGACAGGCTAAATATTAGATAAAAACTTCTTCAGCAGTTCGGCTCCTTTCTCAATATCATCAAACGGGCGTGCTATATTAATGCGCACCCAACGTGCATGATTGCTACTAAAGTGCTCGCCAGGGATTATTGCTAAACCTGTTTTGTGGAACAACGTGTAAGCAAACTGGAATCCATCATCAATCCCATCAGGAAGCTTAGCCCATATAAAACAACCCCCATCTACCAAAGGCACCTGAAACCCTAATGCTGTTAACTCCTTCGAAAGGAAATGAAAGTTATCATTAAGCCTCTTCCTAAAATCATGTGTAAACTTCTCGCCATAGCTATGCTCATTTAAGTAAATTGCAAGCGCCTCTTGCAAAACCGAAGGGGCACAAAGCCCTATGTAATCGTGAATTGACCTAAGACCATTAACGTGTTGCTTTGCTGCGTACAAATAGCCCACCCGCCATCCAGTTATACAAAGCATTTTGGAAAAGCTATTGACATAAAATAACCTCTCGCTTCCCTCGCCTAACGGCAAATAGGGCTTGGTTTGAAAATACAATTCGCTGTATACCGCATCGAAAACTATGTAAAAGTCCATCTCTTTGGCTAAAGCCAAAAGAGTATCAACCTCCTGCTTACTCCAAACCTTACCAAATGGGTTCCCTGGTGATGAAATAAAAACTACCTTAACATTCCGATTGGTAAGAAAGTGTTTAAGATCATGAACATTGAAAGTTTTTTCGTCGTTTAGCGGATAGCTGAAAAATGGTTGACCAAAAATTTTAGGTAGTTGGCTGTAGCTTTCGTAGGCTGGTTCGAAGCTCAACACCTCAAAACTACCCTTTAGCGTCTTGTTTAAGTAGGTATAAACCAGCGAAAGCGCCTCCGTTGCTCCCTGAACAATAAGAAACCCCTCGTTGCTAACGCTATAACTTTGCGAGTAACGATTAAAAATTTGGCTTAATAACGAAAAGTTCCCCAAACCCGGAGCATACTGGTGTACGTCATTTTTAGCTATTTCTGCAAGTTTGGTTGTCAACTCCTTTGGAGGCTGAAAACCAGGGATTCCCTGCGCAAGATTAACCCCTCCGTGTAATTTTACCAAATTGCTAAAATAGCTAATATACGATCCTTGCGGTTTTTCAATCATAGTAGAACAAAGGTACATCTATAAAATCATTTATAAAAGATTCCCTTTTTATGGAGAGTTTTAACTATCAATTACCGTATCTTTAATGCAAATACTGTGGCAATGATAAAATGGAACTTTATACTAGCAGGCGGGCTACTGGTTCTAATCCTATGCGTTAAGCCATTCAATGCAATTAGCCAAATTAGCATTGACGTTGAAGCAGGAGCTGTATATACTGGATATAACGATGTTCGCATTCCGGGCGATGAGGGCTCGTTTATCTCATTCTCCGATGAGCTTAGCGGAAAAACCAGCCTATTCTCAAGAGTTAGACTAGGCTATATGTTTGGAGATAGAAATGAGGTATTGCTCCTGTATGCTCCTCTAAACCTATCTTACAAGGGAACCGTAAGCAGAGATATTATTTTTAAAGGCGAAACCTTTGCTGCAGGCAGTAAGCTTAATGCCACTTACAAGTTTAACTCATATCGTATTACCTATCGTTACCATGTACTTAAGAAAAATAAACTTGACCTTGGCGTTGGCTTAACCCTTAAAATTAGAGACGCAAACATTGGTATTAGCAATGAACTTGGAGTTGGCTCGGAAAAAGTGGACTTAGGAGTTGTGCCCCTCATTAGCTTTATTGCACATTGGCAACCCTCTGAACAATTTGGCCTTGTGCTCGATGGCGATGCACTTGCGGCGCCCCAAGGCAGAGCCGAAGACGTGCTTTTAGCGGTAACATACAAAACTACAAGAAGGTTAACTTTTAGGGCAGGCTACAGAATTCTTGAGGGCGGTGCCAATAATGCAACAGTATACACATTCTCCTTATTCCACTACGCGGCGGTAGGATTAACGGTAAAACTATAAGCGCCGAACCTTCTTCTTAGCATTTCTCAGTAAACATCGGGCACAAAATTCTGATCGGAAATGGGTGGACGAATGTACGAGAAGTCATCTTTTCGCTCAGGCAGTTCAATGGGCTTTGGCGTTAAGTCTTTGTAAGGGATTCGGCTTAAAAGATGATGTATACAATTTAGTCGTGCTCGCTTTTTATCATCGGCATGCACAACCCACCAAGGTGCCTGCTTAATATCGGTATGGGCAAACATCTTATCCTTTGCCATGGAATACTGTACCCATTTGCTTCGCGACTCAACATCCATTGGGCTTAGTTTCCATCGTTTAACCGGATCTTCATTCCTTGCCTGAAAGCGTTTCTCCTGCTCGGCATCGCTAACGGAGAACCAGTATTTTACTAGTATGATATTTGAACGAACAAGCATTCGCTCAAACTCGGGGCACGAACGTAAAAACTCAATATACTCATCCTCGGTACAAAAGCCCATAACGCGTTCAACGCCTGCTCGGTTATACCAACTCCTATCGAAAAGCACAATTTCGCCTGCAGCGGGCAAATGGGGTACATACCGCTGAAAATACCACTGCGATTTTTCACGATCGGTTGGTACACCTAAGGCAACAACTTTACAAAAACGAGGGTTTAGCCGTTCGGTAATTGTTCTAATCACTCCTCCTTTACCAGCAGCATCGCGCCCTTCAAAAACAACCACAACCTTTAGTTTTTTTTGCTTTACCCACTCCTGAAGCTTAATAAGCTCAATTTGTAATTTGTAAAGCTCTTTCTCGTAATCCTTTTTCTTGATCTTCTTCTTATCCTCAATCTCTTCGTAGTTTGCGGAGTGTGGACTAGCATTCTCTTTCGAACTTTTCGACATGGCCGTGATTTTTTGTTTAACTGATGGAAGTTACAAAAAACGGATACCCTTTTCAATACAAGCATAAAAAAAGGCGGATAAATCCGCCTTAATTGAGCAAAAATCCGCTTCTATCTGTACAATATCTCTGCCATTTGAACCAACCTAATAAACTCATCCTTATATCCAAACTCATCGTCTCCTTTACTTTCCGTTGCTCTTTGCACAACGTGAGCAAACGATGATTGCCCCTTAAACTCCGACTCGCGAAGCAGCATACCAAATTCGGCCACCGATGAAGCAAACCAAAGGTTTTGGGTTGCATTACGCTCGTTGTACTTAATTGTTTCAGACAGCAAAATACTTGAATCGTCGCCCGGCTTCTTATACCGAATCTTCACGGTCAACAAATCCTTACTTCCTGTTAGGGATTGAGCAGTATATTTTAGCGGATCAACAGTAGGAGTTTGAACATTACTATCGGCAGGAACAATCTCGAAGAGCGCTGTAACGGTATGCCCACATCCTATTTCGCCAGCATCCTTTTTATCATCGTTAAAATCCTCTTTATTAAGCAGTCTATTCTCATAGCCAATAAGCCTATACGATTTAACTCTCGCCGGATTAAACTCAACCTGAATTTTTACATCGTTGGCAATAGTATAAAGCGTACCCCATAACTCGGTGCCAAATACCTTTTTGGCCTCCATAATATTGTCAACATAAGCATAGTTACCGTTACCAGCATTGGTAAGCTGCTCCATACGGCCATCTTTATAGTTACCCATACCAAAACCAAGTATTGTAAGATACACGCCCGATGAACGTTTCTCTTCAATTAGCTTAACCAGCTCCGAAGTGCTGCTAACCCCCACATTAAAATCGCCATCACTTGCCAGTATCACTCTGTTATTGCCACCGTGAATATAGTTTTGTTGCGCAACTTTATAGGCCAATTTAATACCTGCTCCCCCGGCGGTTGAACCACCTGCCTCGAGGTTATCAATTGCTGAAAGGATTCTGCTTTTCTCTGTTCCAGGCGTTGACTCCAATACCACACCTGCAGCACCAGCATAAACCACAATAGCCACCCTGTCGCTAGGTCGAAGCTGATTTACCAAATGCTTAAATGCCTGCCTAAGCAAAGGCAGCTTGTTTTCGGGGTACATTGACCCTGATACGTCGATTAGAAAAACCAAATTGTTTGGAGGAATTTCATTCTCGTTAACATTTTGGCCTTTAAGCCCAACCAAAACCAGTTGACTTTCGCTATTCCATGGGCAATTGCCAGCCTCAAGCGTTACCGAAAAGGGATGGTCATTATTGGGTTGAGGATAGCTGTAATCGAAGTAGTTTATCAGTTCTTCAATGCGCACTGCATCACGATAGGGTTTTTGGCTTTGATTTAAGAACCTACGAACATTTGAGTACGATGCTTTATCGACATCAACCGAAAAGGTTGAAAGCGGATTGGCAAGGGCATCGCGAAAACCATTTTCCTTAATAAAATCGTACTCCTCGGTATTATGCTCAACGTATACAGCATCTTCTGCAACCATAAAATATGCTGCTCCATTAGCCATTGCTGTTTGAGCAACTTTTGACCTTTTGCCAAAGCTAATGGGACTTTGTTCACACGCCATTACCACATCTAATTCAACCTCTTCATCGCACAAAATTACCTGCGGCGATAGTTTTACTTTTAGTTTTGTTTGCTGACCCGACTTTACATAGGCATTAAGAGTCTTTTCGGCATATCCTTGTGCCACAACTCTTACCTGATAGTACCCAGAGGGAAGCGAAAAGATGAACTCACCGTTGGACTGGGTTAATGCAGATGACACCTCGCTGCCCGATTGGGTTACCTGAACTTTTGCATTAGCAATAAAAGTTCCTGTTTCCGAATCGGCAACCACACCAGTAAGCGTTCCGTTACCAGTATTAAGAACCGTAAATGAGCTTAGGATAATGACCCAAGCAATTGCTACTAATTTTTTCATGGTTTTGTAGTATTAAATTAAACATTGAGATCGTTTATAATGCAGATACAAAACCAATGATTTTTCCATAAACTCAATTTTACTAATTTTAGCCTCATAAACATAACTTGAAAGCACACTTGAATTTTTGGCGCAAAACAAACAAGCTATCCGACGGCGAGCTTATCAACCTGTTCAAAGCGAATGACGACAAAAGGATAGTTGGCGTACTTTATAAAAGGTACACTGGCTTTACCTTTGCGGTTTGCCTTAAGTACCTAAAGAATAAAGCCGACAGCGAAGATGCAGTTATGCAAATATTTGAAAAGCTCATTGATGACCTCAAGCGGCATAGCGTAACAAATTTTAAATCGTGGTTATATACCGTTGCCAAAAACCACTGCCTAATAACAATTCGTAATGAGAAAAAGAGCATTGCTTCGGAATATATTGACAGTGCTTTTATGGAAAATGCAGACCTAATGCATCATGATAGCGAGGATGGAATTGAGCAAAAACTAACGTTACTAGAAAACAGCCTCAATAAGCTCTCGAAGGAGCAGCAAGTATGCGTTGAACTATTCTACATTAAGCGGAAAAGCTATGCCGAAATTTGCGACATGACAAGCTACACGCTAAATCAGGTGAAAAGCTATATACAGAATGGCAAACGAAACTTGAAGATAATGATAACGGACAATGAGCAACGTGAATAAACATATTAAAATGAACAGTTGCATCCCACGCTCAACCTTAATTAGCTACATTAAGGGTGAACTTGGCAACCTGGAGATGAACGCCCTTGAACAGCATCTCGTTGCTTGTCCCATGTGCTCCGACGAGTTGGAAGGATTAATGCTACTAAACAACCCCTCCGATATAGATGAAATTTCCGATAGACTTAACCTTGCCATCGACGAAAAAGTTAAAAAGCCGAAGCTAAAAATTACGCTAACACCATTTAGAATAGCAGCAGCAATAGCCCTTTTAATTGGATTTGCCTCAATTATTTATTTCACATCAACCCTTGAAACGCAGAGGGAAGATCTTGCTATTAGCATGAGCGAGCAGCAGGAAAAAGGACAAACAGCAGGAGTTGACACAATGGATGAGGTTGCTACTCAAGCAGAAAGCACAGCCGCTTCGGAATACGAAGCAATTGAGAAACCAGCACGAGTAAGCAAGGAGGAAAGCCCAAAATATTCAAACAAAGAAAAAGCCACGTCTCAAGATAGTAAAAGGGAAAATACGGCATCAGGCGCAAGCGCAAAAAAGCAAGGCTCATCAGCCCCTCCACCCCCAGCCACTTCACAAACCTTTAGTTCTGTGCTTTTTGAGGAAGATGTGGTAGATGATGATATTGAGCTATTCGAAATTTCTAGTAATGAAGAAATAGTAATTGAGGACATGGCATTTATTGCAGATGAAGAAGAGGTTGAAGAAGAGCAAGTTTTTATTGTAGTTGAACAAATGCCAACCTTTATGGCTGAAGGGTATAAGGACTTCAGAGAATACATTGCTAAAAACATTAGATACCCCGAGGAGGCTGCGCAAAATGGCATACAAGGGAAAGTATATGTTCAGTTTATTGTAGAACCCGATGGAACTTTATCGAACATTAAGGTTATTAGAGGGCTCGCTCCAAGTATAGATGAAGAAGCCATAAGAGTTGTAAAAAGCAGTCCCAAATGGCAACCTGGCTGTCAACGAGAGAAACCAGTTAGAACGCAGTTTACTGTTCCAATAGTTTTTACACTTGACTAATGGAAACAGAAACATTAAAATTGGGCATAAAAAAAGGGGCTTAGGCCTCTTTATGCATTATAAATAATCTATTCTAATGGAGGTTCAAAACCATAAACAACACCTTCTACAAAATGGGTAGGAATTTCACCGTATCCGCCACGCGCTTCGCGCTTTGTAACCAATACCATAATACCACCCATATTCACTGCGCGCTTTTTCATTCGGATATCAGCACTTTTTTTGGCTGCCCTAGCATTTCTGGCTTGAGGTGATGACTGAGCGGAAACATCGCCCAATGCAAAAAGCCCCTCAACATCATCCTTGCTATCGGTTATTATAACTGTTTGCCAACTATCCTCATCAATCATTTCAACAGCAAGGCTGTTAAAAGATTCAATACGCCCATTTCTGTATAGGATTTTATGCACTTGTTTTCGGTCCATCTCTTTTATTGCCTTTCCATCGTATGGAATGTACACCACCTTACTAGTGGTTAAGCTCTGTATGTTGGCTACAACCTTTCGTCCGCTAATTAGTATAATGGTATCGGTAGGTTCGGCTGGTGCTTTGTCTGTTTGCTGTGCCAATGCAGTTAAAGCCATTACAGAAACAGCAATTGCTAGTACTATTCTTTTCATAAAAAATTCTTTTAACCCCGAAAATAAATATGTTTTAAACTCCTAGTTCGTCATTGCAGTTACAAAGGTAGTGCCAAAATAGGATATCAAAAATTTTTACGGGTTAAACTTAGTTGCCTTTTGTAAAAAAATAAAAACCTAATATACTTGGCATTAAGTAAAGCATTGTGTTATGCGAAATAATACCCGAAAATGAAGAAGCAAAAAGGTAAGCAAAAACAGCCGTTATGACCAACCCTGAAAGAACTGTTAAAGTTTGCTTTGAGAGCAACCCGCCGACAAAAAGCAAAGCAGCAAAAAGCACGCTCACCAAGGCTATGTAAAACTGAATACTCTTTAAGTTAATTGGATAAAGATCAGAAAAAAACAAAAGAATAATGTAAAGCGAAAGCGCAATGCGCATTAACCAATGCGTAAGAGGCTGGGCTGATTTTAGTGGTTTCATAACTATAGTTTATAAATTAGTTAAACTGTAAAATTAAGTAAATACACCAAAAAACAATTGTTTTATTAAGTAGTTTGCCCAAACCAATCAATACGCTATTTTTGTACTTAAATTATAACACTAATCCTCAACGGATGGGCAAGTTTTTAATAAAATACCTAGTAATGCCAATTGTTTGGCTTTTAATTGGTTTAACATCGCTTGCTTTTTTTATTATTGACGCTGCTATTTGGATACTTACCTTTTGGTGGGATAAACGTCTCTGGATACTCCACCGCTATTCTTGCCTCTGGGCCATGTTTTACATTTGGGCAAATCCTTTTTGGAGAATTGACTTACAAGGCAAAGAGAACATTGCCAGAGGACAAACATATATTATCATTTCAAACCACCAAAGCGCATTCGATATTGTACTACTATACAAACTTTGGATGCATTTTAAATGGGTTGCTAAAAGAGAAATTTTCAGAATACCAGTTATTGGCTGGAACCTGTGGCTCAACAAGCACATTGCAATTGATCGAACCAGCGTAAGGGGTGCCAGAAAAATGCTACTCGAAGCTCAAAAAAACCTACAATCAGGCAGTTCTGTGCTTATTTTTCCTGAAGGAACCAGAAGTACTGATGGAGCTATTAAGCGATTTAAGGATGGCGCTTTTGTTCTGGCAAAAAAAACTAACCTACCTATTTTACCCGTTGTAATTGAGGGCAGCATGGAGGTTTTTCCAAAAAAAGGGTACATACTTAAGGGTTCGCAAAGGTTTATAATGCGAATACTTAACCCCATCGAGCCATCTGAATTTGCCAGCAAAAGCGTTGAAGAGCTAACCAAGGAGATTAATAAAATGTATGTAGAAATCCATAACGGAATAGCCCCTAAGTATTACAACGATTCTGAAACTCAACCGGAAGTAATTCAAAACAAACAAGAGCAAAGAGTAATATAAAAACAACTAAAACAATAACAGTGATGAATCCTAAGGTTAGCATTATTATGGGTAGCGCATCGGACATGCCAATTATGGAAGATGCATGTAAAATTTTAAACGATTTAAAAATCCCCTTCGAGATAAATGCGCTATCTGCTCACCGAACTCCCGACGCAGTGGCCGACTTTGCACGTAATGCTCACAAAAGAGGCATTAAGGTAATTGTTGCTGGTGCTGGTGGAGCAGCACACCTACCAGGTGTTATAGCAGCCTTTACTGCCTTGCCTGTTATTGGAGTTCCCATTAAGGCATCAATATCCATTGATGGCTGGGACTCTATCCTCTCCATTCTGCAAATGCCAGGAGGAATCCCTGTGGCAACCGTCGCCCTTAATGGTGCCCGTAATGCGGGCATACTAGCAGCTCAAATTATTGCAGCCGGAGAACCTGAAATTTTCGAAAAAGTCATCGAATTTAAAACAGATTTGGCTAAAAAGGTGGTTTCCGCTAATGCTCAACTGGCCAAGGTTAAGTTCGAATACAGAACAAACTAATAATGATAAAACGAAACAAGATCGTATTGCAAATACTTCTCGTAAAAGGTAAGGCTGCTATTACTATAGCTGTATTTTTTGGAATTGTATCTATTACAACTCCAACTATTGCTGGCGTACCCGAAGAACAACCAAGCAGCAGAGCAGCAGGCTTAGGCTACAGCACCACAAGTTTAACCGATGGTTGGTCGCTCTTCCACAACCAAGCTGGCTTGGGACACCAAGGGAATACTTGGATTGGTGTTCATCACGAGAATCGGTTTATTACACCTGAGCTAAGCTTTAGCGCTTTAGGGGCAATTATCCCCGTTAAACCTGGAGCAATTGGTATCAGCATTAAGCGACTTGGTTTTAGCCAGTTTAACCAAACTAAGGCAGGCCTAGCATACGGAATGCAGTTATCACCTACACTAAGCGCGGGTATTCAACTAAGTGCTCATCATATTTATTTTGCTGGGGAGTATGGTAGTGCAACTGCTTTCTCAGCTGAAGGAGGAATTATTTACACTCCAACAAATAACCTAAACATTGGTCTGCACGTTATAAACCCTACCCGATCGAGGCTATACGATGACGAACGAATACCAACCTTGGTGAACTTAGGACTATCATACCAAATTAGCGAAATGTTAATGATTGCCGTCGGTACCGAAAAAAACCTCGATGAAGATTTTTCGTTTAAGGCTGGAATTGAGTTTGCGCCAATTAACAACCTATACCTTAGGTCGGGTATGGCTTCCAAACCTGGACTGCTTAGCTTTGGAGTGGGTTATAAAATAAATCCTATTCAAATTGACGTTGCATTCACCCGACACGAAATACTTGGTTATACTCCTCACTTTAGCCTATCGTACACTTTTGGTTCTAAGCAAAAAGTAAAAACCGAACCCTAAAACATGTGCAAAATTAGGCTTGCAATACTTTTTTTAGCGTGCATGTGGGTTTTTCCTCTACATGCTCAAAACACTAGTGATGATCTGCAGAGTATAATTTCAGACATTGTTGAAGATATTGTGGCCAACTCTGAGGATGAAGTGGATCTCGATATTTTGATGGACGAACTAGTTTTTTTTGCCGAAAACCCTATAAACATTAATGCCACCACACAGGAAGAACTTGGCAGGCTAATTTTTCTATCCGACTTTCAAATTATTGCCCTACTCGACTACCTAAAAGAGTATGGGCCGATGGTTTCTGTTTACGAACTTCAGCTAGTTGTTGGTTTCGACTACAATGATATTTTCCGGCTAACTCCTTTCATTATTGCTCAACCCGAATCGAAGCAGGATCAACGATTACCACTTTTTAAGTGGGGCAAACACGACCTTTTCCTAAGGGCGCGTTCGTTAATTGAAACGCAACAAGGCTACACACCTCCCCCTGCCGATAACCCCGAAGCAAGCAGGTATGCAGGCAGTAAGTTAGGCCTATACACACGGTACTCCTACAAAACCAAAGGTGGTTTGCAAATGGGGTTTGTTGGCGAAAAGGATCCTGGTGAGGAATTCTTTAAAGGCTCTAATCCCTATGGATTCGACCACTACTCAGTTCACTTGCAAATTGATGAAATAGGACCTTTTAAACGCATTGTTATTGGTGATTACAATGCAACTTTTGGTCAAGGGCTAACTATGTGGACTAGCGCATCGTTTGGAAAATCGCCCGACCCTATGGGGGTTCGCAAGAGAGCAAATGGGCTTACCCGCTTCAGTTCAACAAACGAAAACGAATTTTTACGAGGCATTGGAGCCACTGCCCAAATCGGGAAATTTGACGTTACCCTATTTGGCTCATACAAGCACATTGATGCCAACCTAACCGACTCTCTTATTGATGGGGTTGCTCTATTTACCTCACGTCCAACCAGTGGGCTGCATCGAACACAATCCGAAATTAGCAATAAAAAAACGCTGGCCGAACTTGTTGCTGGAAGCAACATTAGCTTTGCCATTAACAAGCTAAATCTGGGCGCTACTGTATCGTTCGTAAACCTTGACGGTGTTTACCAGCTACCCGACCAACCTTACCGTTACTTTGAACCTCCGCTTGAGAATAGAGTTAATGCTGGCGTTGACTTTAGCTACGGCTTGGGAAACCACCTGCTTTTTGGTGAAGTTTCAACTACCATTAATCACGGCGGCGGAATTGTTTCGGGCGGATTATTTCGGTTGCATCCTTTGCTAACCCTCTCCGTTTTAGGAAGACACTATCAAAAAGATTACAGCACATACTACGCCAATGCTCTAGCCGACGGGTCGGGTCCAGCCAACGAATCGGGTATTCTCACTGGAATAAAATTCGTGCCATACAAACACTGGCAGATAGCCGGTTATATTGATGTTTTCCAATCGTCGTGGCTTAGGTACGGCATAAATGCTCCATCAAGAGGGCACGACTATCTTTTGGAAGCATCGTATAGCCCAAGGTCCAGGCTTAGCCTAATGCTAAGGTATAGGTATAAGCAAAAAGATAAAAACCAAACCATCGATAACGAACCAACAACTTGGGTTGTTCCTTACGCCCAGCAAGCGTTAAGGTTTCACCTAGTCTATAACCCAACAAGCACGGTTCACCTAAAAACGCGCATTGAGTTCTCGTGGTACGATGAAGAGAATTTACCTCAAGAAAACGGCGCAATGCTTTATCAAGATATCTCTTACAGACCAAAGAGAATTCCACTTGTACTTACAGCACGTTTTGCAATTTTCGAAACCGACTCGTGGAACGCTCGTATTTATGCTTACGAGAATGATGTTCTGTACTACTTCTCAATTCCTGCATACTACTCACAAGGTACTCGTGCCTACCTTTTGGCAAAGTATTCGGTTGGAAATAACCTCGACATATGGTTCAGAGTGGCTCAAACCTTTTTTGCCGATCAAGAAGAGTTGGGTAGTGGCCTCGATTTAATTGAAGGGCAAACTAGATCGGACATGCGGATACAGCTACGTTACAAATTCTAAAGAACATAAGCATGGAGTTAAACCTTAACATTGCAGATAATAAAGCCGTATTATACCCGCTAATTATTGTGGGCACAGCTATAGCATGCTGGATTATCATTAAAGCATTAAGGGTATTAATGACCAGAAGGATCAAAAGGGCTTCGGCTATTCTAAGGGTTGACCCAACCCGCTACTCTTTTCTTAAAAATACGGTAAGCGTACTGATAGTTGGATTAGGCATTGCTGTAGTTTTCAATTTGATACCCGAACTGCGCAAGCTAGCCCTGCCCATATTTGCCGGTGCGGGTGTTCTTGCTGCCGTAATTGGTTTTGCATCGCAGCAAGCGCTATCGAATATTGTTGGTGGAATTTTTATCGTAATCTTCAGACCATTTAGAGTTGGTGACATCATAAAAATTGGACAAATACATACTGGAACAGTTGAGGACATAACGCTTAGGCATACAATTATTCGAAATTTTGAGAATAAGCGAATTGTGATCCCCAATGCAATAATGAATGCGGAAATAATTGAAAATGCTCATCTTAGCGACGAACGAGTATGCATTCACTTGGAAATTGGCATTTCATATTCATCGAGCATCGATTTGGCAATGGAAATCATGAGAGACGAAGCCGAGAAGCATTCACTATCAATCGACCCAAGAACGCCTTCGGATATTGAAGACAACATACCTCGAACACCAGTAAGGGTTATTAGCCTTAACGATTCGGCTGTTTTGCTTAGAGCATGGGTATGGGCCAATAATCCATCGGAAGGGTTTACACTTCGTTGCGATTTGCTAAAAAACATCAAGCATCAGTTCGATAGCAAAGGCATTGAAATTCCTTTTCCACAGCGCGTGGTTCATCTAAAAAAATAAAAAATGCAACGAGTAAGGCCAAAAAAACAGCTTGGGCAACACTTTTTAAACGACAAAAGCATTGCTCAGCGAATAGTCGATAGCCTTGATGCCACCAACGCAGAGGCAATTCTCGAAATTGGACCTGGCATGGGAGTGCTCACTGAGCCCCTGCTCGCAAAATTTGGCGAAAAGTTTTTTGCTGCTGATGTTGATGCTGAATCGGTTGAATACTTAAGCATTAACATGCCTCAGCTGAAAGAACGATTGCTTCATGCCGATTTCTTATCGTATGACCTTAACCAGATTTCAACAGGGAGAATTGCAATAATCGGCAATTTTCCCTACAACATCTCCTCTCAAATTTTCTTCAAAGTAATTGAAAACCGAGCATCTATAACCGAAGTTGTGGGTATGGTTCAGCGCGAAGTAGGGCAACGTATTTGTGAACCTCCTGGGTCGAAAACTTACGGCATACTAAGCGTAATGCTGCAAGCATATTTTGATATTAAATACCTATTTACTGTTAGCGAAGGAGTTTTTTTACCGCCTCCAAAGGTAAAATCGGCTGTAATTCGGTTAACGCGCAATAACGTTAACCAATTAGGTTGTAACGAGCAGCTATTTTTTAAAGTTGTAAAAGCTGGATTTAACCAACGTCGAAAAACGCTTCGCAACTCAATTCGGGCGGTTTTTGGTAACATTATCGAACCACATCCATTATTCGACAAGAGACCTGAACAACTCGGAGTTAGCCAGTTTATTGAGCTAACCAACCACATTGAAAAGTTTAGCAGTTAGGACTTTGTATTTATAGCCTCAACAGGGCTAAGCCTTGAGGCTTTCCATGCGGGGGCATACCCCGATATTACACCAATTATTGCCGATACCATAAGACCCAACAAAATATTATCGAACGTAAGCGATATTGAGAAATCGGATAGATTGCTAACTAGCGTTGTACCAATAAAAATAAAAAGTAACCCTATTGCTCCACCAACAACTGAGAGCAACACAGACTCATAAAGAAACTGCATAAGAATAAAGGAGTTTTTGGCACCCAAAGCCTTCTGAATTCCTATGATATTTGTACGCTCCTTAACCGACACGAACATTATATTGGCAATGCCAAATCCGCCAACCAGAATTGAAAATCCGCCAATTATCCATCCTGCAAGATTAATCATAATGAAAATGTTATCAATCCCTTGCTTTAACAGGCTAACCTGATTAAGAGCAAAGTTATCGTCTTCAACTGGCTTTAACCTCCTGAATGTTCGGAGTATTCCCTTTAGCTCATCAATAAGTTCAGAGGCAGGCATACCATCAATGGCCTTTACCATAATGGTTAGCCCAACTCTTCGAAAATCGACAAAAGAACGGGCAAAATCAATTGGGATAAGCGCCAAGTTATCGTGACTATCATCGCCCAAGGCCGATTTACCCTCTTTTTTCAAAACGCCAATTACCTCAACGTTATACCCGCCAATTTTCAAAACTTCGCCCACTGCATTTGCACCCTGAAAAAGTTCGCTTGCAAGTTCATTTCCCAAAATTACAATATGCCTTCCGGCGTCCAGCTCAAAAGGCGAAAAGTATCGGCCTTCGGCTATGTCGAAAGAGCGGATTTCATCGTACTGATCAGATATAGCCATTACCTGCCCATTGGGTGCCGAATTACGATCATACTTAATAGCCGTTCTGAAATTTAGCATTATTGCTGCCGATTGAGCAAACTGGCTACGCGAGCGTATCTCGGCCAAATCCTCAAGCGATGGTTGCGGCCTATTCATGTACTTCCACCAGGGGTACTCCCCGCCAATTGACCATGGCCACTTTTGAACGTAAACTACGTTATCACCCAACGACTCAAGGCTTTCTCTAACATTTTTCTCAAGCGAATCGAGAATAGTAAAAACCGCAATTATGGCGAATATACCAATGGTTATCCCAAAAAGCGAGAGGAATGTACGCATCTTATTAACGCTAATTGCTTGGTATGCGAAGTTGATGCTCTCGCGCATAACCTTTACCAAAATAACGATCGATTTGATCTGTTTCATGCTAAATATTGAGATAAAAAAAAGCGTGATTTACTTTTCCAATTCAGTTAATTGCTCAAAGGTATAAAAACCGACTTAAAAAAATACGCAACATATTATTAATTTATACCCATTTAAGAGTGGTAAATTCAATGGATTTAGCCATTTTTGTATCCTGTAATTAGCTAGCTAAGCATAAAAAATTGGCTAAAACCCCTCAAATACCTGAATTTCATTAAGATGAAACAAATCAAAACAGCCCTCATTTCTGTTTACCACAAGGATGGTTTAGATGATGTAGTTCATCTTCTTAACAAGTTTAATGTAAAAATAGTATCAACTGGAGGTACGCTAAAGTACATACAAGACTGCGGAGTACAGACCACATCGGTTGAAGACCTTACAGGTTACCCGTCGATTCTTGGTGGACGTGTCAAAACTTTACACCCAAAAGTTTTTGGAGGTTTACTTGCACGAAGAGGAAACGAAAATGACCTTTTTCAGCTTGAGGAGTATAAGATTCCTGAAATTGATTTGGTTATAGTTGATTTATACCCCTTTGAGGAAACTGTATCAAGCGGTGCAACAGAACAAGAGATAATTGAAAAAATTGACATAGGAGGCATTTCGCTCATCAGGGCTGCTGCTAAAAACCATAAGGATGTTGTTATTGTATCGTCGAGAGATCAGTATAAAACCCTTATTGATATCCTTGAAACAAACAACGGAAGCACTACAATTGAAGAGCGTAAACGTTTTGCGCTAGAGGCCTTCAACGTTTCGAGCCATTACGACAGTGCCATTTTTGGCTATTTTCAGCAAAGCTCCGAACCAGTTGCCTTTAAGCAAAGCGTTCAACATGCCAAAACCCTTCGATATGGCGAAAACCCTCATCAAGCCGGCATATTCTACGGAAATTTAGGTGATGCCTTTACCCAGCTTCATGGCAAGGAAATTTCGTACAATAACCTGCTTGACATTGATGCTGCGGTCAATCTAATTTCAGAGTTTAGTGAACCTACGGTTGCAATATTAAAACACAATAACGCCTGCGGCCTCGCTTCCCGAAAAAGCCTGCTTCATGCGTGGAGCGATGCCCTTGCTGGCGATCCTGTATCGGCTTTTGGTGGAGTAATTATAACTAACAGGCCCATCGATGTTGCCACTGCAAGAGAAATGGATAAGCTATTCCTCGAAGTTCTGCTAGCTCCTGCGTTTGACGAAGAAGCTCTTAAAGTGCTACGATCGAAAAAGAACCGCATTCTTCTTCAGCTCAAAAACGATTGCCTGCAATCCTCTCAGTTCAGAAGCATACTAAACGGAGTACTTATTCAGGACAGGGATATTAAGCGTGAAGAACATCAGGATTTAAAAGTGGTAACCGAGCAGCACCCATCAGATCAGGAATATGCCGATATGCTATTTGCCAATATTATTGTTAAGCACTCAAAATCGAATGCCATTGTATTGGCCAAAAACGGGCAGCTGATAGCAAGCGGTGTTGGACAAACATCGAGGGTTGACGCGCTGAAGCACGCCATTGAGAAAGCCAAAGATTTTGGATTTAACCTAACCGGGGCAGTTATGGCATCCGATGCATTTTTCCCCTTTGCCGATTCGGTTGAAATTTCTCACAAAGCAGGCATTACTGCAGTTATTCAGCCTGGCGGTTCGGTTCGCGACAAGGATACAATTGACTATTGCAATAGCAATGGGGTTGCTATGGTTTTTACTGGCACTCGACACTTTAAACATTAGTAAACATAATTTTATACTATACATAAATGGGACTATTTTCATTCTTCACTCAAGAGCTAGCTATCGACCTTGGTACAGCCAACACCATCATTATCTACAATGATAAAATTGTGGTTGATGAGCCATCAATTGTTGCAATTGATCAGGCAACGGGTAAGCTAATAGCCATAGGCGAAAAAGCACGCCAAATGCATGGCAAAACGCACGAGAACATTAAAACTATTAGGCCACTTCGCGATGGTGTTATTGCCGACTTTAACGCTGCTGAGCAGATGATTAGAGGTATGATTAAGATGATTAACACAAAGAATCGCTTATTCACCCCCTCGCTAAAAATGGTTGTTTGCATCCCAAGCGGAAGCACCGAAGTTGAAATACGCGCCGTGCGCGACTCATCGGAACACGCTGGAGGCCGAGATGTTTACATGATATACGAACCAATGGCTGCTGCACTTGGTATTGGGCTCGACGTTGAAGCCCCAAATGGCTGTATGGTAGTTGATATTGGAGGTGGAACTTCGGAAATTGCAGTTATCGCTCTTGGCGGTATTGTTTGCAACAAATCGGTCCGTATTGCAGGCGATGCTTTTACTGCCGACATACAGGCATACATGAGACATCAGCATAATATTAAAATTGGCGATAAAACAGCCGAGGACATTAAAATTGGCGTTGGATCGGCACTACCTGACCTTGAAAATCAACCATCGGACTATATTGTTAGGGGGCCAAACCTAATGACTGCATTACCCATTGAAATCCCCATTTCGTACCAAGAAATTGCCCACTGCTTGGATAAGTCAATTTCAAAGGTTGAAACCGCAATACTTAGCGTACTTGAGCAAACTCCACCCGAACTATATGCTGATATTGTTCAAACAGGCATTTATCTTGCTGGCGGTGGTGCACTCTTGCGAGGTTTAGACAAAAGGCTAACCGATAAGATTAACATCCCATTCCATGTTGCTGAAGATCCGTTACATGCAGTAGCACGTGGAACAGGTATTGCTCTGAAAAACGTAGATCGATTCCAATTCCTCATGAGGTAGCTTTTAACCAATTTTGAGTAATAAAGAACTGAACTTTTTAACTTACAATGAATAGCCTGCTTCGATTTCTAATAAAAAATCAGTTCGTATTGCTGTTCATAGTCCTTGAACTACTCTCGCTTTGGCTATTGAGCAACCATAGCTACTACCAACGTTCGAAATTTGAAAGCGTTGCACGGTCAGTTTCGGGGTATACAAATTCAAAAGTTGATGAGGCACGCAGCTATTTCAACCTATCTGAAACAAATAAATCACTGGCGCAGGAGAATCTCGAACTACGAAAACAGCTGGCCGTTTTATCGTCGAAAGTTGAGCTGCTAACAGAACTTGTTGGGGACACAATTACAGATTCGGTGCACAAATATCAACCTGCAAGAATTATTAACAACAGTGTAAACAAGCAGTACAACTACCTAACCCTAAACAAGGGCAGCAACCATGGCGTTGAGGTTGAAATGGGTGTTGTTACCAATCAGGGTGTTGTTGGTATTGTTGCAGGAGTATCGCCAAACTACTCAACCGTAATATCACTACTAAACGTTGACCTTAAACTTTCGGCCAAGCTAACAAGAACCAATCATTACGGATCATTGTACTGGGAGGGAGACGATTACCAGGAGGTTACGCTTAGCGATATTCCCCAGCATGTTCCCTTATCGCTTGGCGACACTGTTGCTACAAGTGGATTTTCATCGATTTTCCCTGAAAGCATTCCAATTGGCATAATTAGCTCATACAGCAGCAAGGGTTCAAACTTTCATACAATTAAAGTGAAGCTATTTAGAGATTTTAAGCAGCTATACAACGTTTGGATTGTATCAAACAAGCAAAAAGACGAACAAGACCAACTAGAAGAAACAATAAATAATAGCTAAATGGGGAAAGGCATCTTACGATATGCTGGTTTATTCATAATCCTAATTCTACTTCAGGTTGTAGTTTTCAACAACCTTCAGCTAAGTGGGTATATCAATCCGTACATTTATGTGATGTTCATCCTGCTTCTGCCTTATGAGATATCGGGGTGGCTACTGTTGAGTTTAGGTTTGCTGTCCGGGCTTGCCGTTGATACTTTTATGAACACAATTGGCATGCACTCATCGGCCACGCTATTCATGGCTTTTTTGCGACCATACGTATTAAACCTTTTTACCGATCGTGAAGATATTGACCAGAAAGGCAGCCCTTCGATGCAGGTTAACGGGCTTGTTTGGTTTATAAAGTATAGTCTAGTACTCGTATTTATGCATCATCTTTCCCTATTCTTTATTGAATCGTTCTCTTTTGCTGGATTCTTCCATACGTTTTGGAGGGTAATACTTAGCACACTTGTTACAACGGCGTTTATCCTTATACTCCAGTTTTTAACCTATAAGAAATAGCGAAACATTGCAACTTACAAGCAATAATAGGCGATACATAATTTCAGGAATAATTATCTTCATATTCCTAACCATTACCATTCGACTATTTTTCCTTCAGGTTATTGAGCACTCATACAGGCTATCGGCTAGCAACAATGTGCTACGCTACATCACACAGTACCCTGCACGTGGTTTAGTTTACGACCGAAACGGTGAACTGCTTGTTTATAACCAAGCTGCTTACGACTTAATGGTTATTCCACGTCAACTTCAGCCTTTTGATACTATAGAGTTTTGCGATATACTAGGCATAACCAAAGAGCAAGTAAACACTCGACTGAAGGAAGCGAAAGAGCATTCATCTTTCCGCCCTTCAATTTTCATGAAACAGGTTTCGGCCGAAACCTATGCTCGGCTTCAGGAAAAACTTTTTAAGTTCTCAGGATTTTACGTTCAACCTCGCACACTCAGAGCCTACCCCCATGCCATTGGCGCTCACTTTCTAGGTTACGTTGGTGAGGTTGATGATCGTAAAATACAAGAAAACCCGTACTATAAAATGGGCGACTACATAGGCATTAGCGGAATAGAACGTTCATACGAAGAAGAGCTGCGTGGCAAAAAGGGTGTAAACGTTTATCTGGTCGATGTACACAACCGAATTAAAGGTTCGTATGCCGAAGGCAGATACGATACCATAGCTGAACTGGGGAAAGATCTGACCACAACGGTTCATATTGAACTTCAAAAATATGGTGAGAAACTGATGGAGAATAAGCTTGGCGGAATAGTTGCAATAGAACCAAGCACTGGAGAAATCCTTGCCATGATTTCGAGCCCAGGATACGATCCGAACCTACTCGTTGGCCGCCCCAGAACCTCAAACTTCCGAAACCTTGACAGCGATACACTTAAGCCACTATTTAACCGGTCGTTAATGGCACTTTACCCACCAGGCTCTACCTTTAAAATTGTAAATGCGCTTATTGGCCTAGAGGAAAGCGTTGTATACCCAAGAACGAAGTATAGCTGCGATGGGGCTTACCGAGTGGGACGAGGCGTTGGTTGTCATTATCATCCATCGCCAACCGACCTGGTACAATCAATTCAGGTATCGTGTAACACCTACTACTGCCATGTATTCAGAAACATTATCGATAAACCAGCGCATGGCGGTGTTGAGCAAGGCTTTACCGTATGGAAAAACCATGTTGAATCGTTCGGGTTTGGGAAAAAGCTTAACATTGATCAGCCTAACGAACTAGCCGGAATTGTACCTAGCATTGAGTTTTACGACAGGTATTTTCGAAAGGGAGGATGGAATTCGCTCACAATACTCTCACTGGCAATCGGTCAGGGGGAACTCGGAACCACCCCCCTTCAAATGGCCAATATGACCGCTGCAATTGCAAACCGCGGATGGTACTATACGCCTCATCTTGTGAAAGCAATTAATGGGGAACCGAATATTGAACCAAGATTTCAAATTAAAAACTATACTACAATTGACTCAGTGTGGTATAGCCATGTTATTGAAGGTATGTACCTTGCTGTTAATGGTGAGCCTGGCAGCGGAAGTACTGCACGCATTGCTGCAATACCCGATATTGAGGTTTGCGGAAAAACAGGAACATCGCAAAACCCACACGGAAAAGACCATTCGGTTTTTGTGGCATTTGCACCTAAAGAAAACCCCAAAATTGCTATTGCAGTTTACGTTGAAAACGCAGGCTATGGTGCAACTTGGGCTGCTCCAATTGCAAGCCTAATGATTGAGAAGTATATTCACGGTGAGGTAAAACGCAAATGGCATGAGGATAGAATTCTTAACGCTGTACTACTAGATAAACGTGAAGAGAAGAAATAACATAGCACGCTGGCTCGACTGGCCAACAGTAATTATCTACCTAGCCCTAGTGCTAATGGGCTGGCTTAACATTTATGCTGCAGTTTTTTCAGAGGAACATGCTAGCATTTTCGATACTACACAACGATACGGGATGCAGCTTATTTGGATAGGAGCAGCATTGCTAATTGCAATTATAATTCTTGCAATCGACTCGAGGTTTTACGTGGTATTCGCAAACTTTTTTTACTTCTTCCTACTGGCCGTTTTACTGTTTGTTGTTTTCTTTGGCGTTGAAGTAAACGCCTCAAAGTCGTGGATTCAACTTGGAGGCATGAGGATACAACCTGCTGAGTTTGCAAAGTTTGCCACAAGCCTTGCCTTGGCTAAGTACATGAGTTCGTATGGATTTAAACTCAACTCACTAAAAGAATACGTAAAAACAGCATTAATTGTACTTGCTCCAATTGCGCTAATTCTTCTACAAAACGATGCGGGTAGCGCAATGGTTTTTGCAGCATTTGTATGGGTTTTCTACCGAGAAGGAATGCCACATTGGGTTTTAGGTTTTATAGGTTTTCTGATACTGCTTTTTGTACTTGTGCTTATTTATAACAAGTTCATCATTTTACTAGGGCTAATTCTGTTAACAATTATTATCTTTAGCTTAATTAGCAAAGACCACAGAAATGCCATTCGTTTTTCCATTGGGCTATTTGGACTAATTGCCATTCTTTATGGTGCATCGGAGTTTTTCGATCTAAATATCTCACCATATTACTTGATCCTTATCCCAGTTGCAATCTCTATACCTATTGTTATTGCTTACTCATACCTGCATAAAGCCCGACATGTACTTGTTCTACTCTTCTTTTTTACCACTGCTTCAGCTTTCAGCTTTAGCGTAAACTACATTTTCAACAATGTACTCGAAGTTCATCACCGTGACAGAATAAATGACTTACTTGGAATTGAGGCCGACCCACTAGGCTGGGGTTATAACGTAAACCAGTCAAAAATTGCTATCGGTTCGGGCGGGCTAACCGGAAAAGGATTCCTAAAAGGAACCCAAACCAAGTTTAACTTTGTTCCTGAGCAAAGCACCGATTTCATTTTCTGTACGGTTGGTGAAGAGTGGGGCTTTGTTGGTTCGGTAGTAGTTATAATCTTATTTGTAACCCTTCTGCTAAGGTTGCTAATGCTTGCCGAAAGGCAAAAAGAGGCTTTTGCTCGAATTTATGGCTATGGAGTAGTATCAATCCTCTTTTTTCATATTGCCATAAATTTGGCAATGACAATAGGCCTGTTCCCCGTAATAGGAATTCCCCTTCCGTTTTTTAGCTACGGAGGGTCGTCGTTATGGTCATTCACCATCCTCCTCTTCATTTTCCTTAAGCTCGATAGTTCCCGTCTTGATTAAACCTTCCTCCCATCCTGAGGGCACAATATTATATTCCTCTTTAACAAAATCGATTAGGTCGGGGAAAAAGATTAGGAACTGATCTCGAATAAACGAGTAGTTGTACATTAGCGTTTCAATGGCAAACTCAGTTCTGTTCGGAAGCGATGTTACCCTGCTCATAATCTGCAATGCCTGCTCTACACCCTCAACTTTATGGTAGCTATATAACCTGTTGCTTTGAATTAGCAAGGGTAAAACATTTCGCACTCTTTTAGGAAGTTCGCGGTACCTAAGTACCATTTGGTAGTAAAATTTTCGGGTAAATCCTTTTAGTGGGAACGGGGAAAAAGTTGCCCAATACCTTGCCAAAAAGTGGTCGAAAAACACATCAACCACAACACCAGCATATTTACGATACCCTTCACGAAATAGCTGCCTTACCTCAAATGTAGCAGGAGGAGAATAGGTGTATAAATCGATAACTCTATGGATAAAAATTCCTTTCTGCACAC
>NPID01001820.1_pt1 | contig 51800 bp, 44 predicted proteins | sample 8637491 | NCBI WGS metagenome assembly NPID01 (sample SAMN07420843, study PRJNA396082) | bioreactor metagenome | isolation source: sample BA6 brine-fed electro-methanogenic bioreactor BA | place: Japan: Kochi | collected 2016-06-14 | reverse complement strand
ATAGGAAATCAAAAAAAGACATCAACTTGCTTCAATTAATTACTAGACTGCACGTTATTTAACCGCTTAACAATACCAAGTATTTGATTTGCTGCTGCTTCACCAGCATTACCAAAATTGTATACTGACTCATCTCTTAACTTTTCGAGCTGTACTGATGGTGGATTGCCAATTAGCTCATTAGCTATGGCACCAATACTATCAATATCCTCCTCTGTAAATATCCTACCTAGCTTAGGTCGCTCGCGCATCTCCCACATTGGATAGTTTAGTTCACTCCCCTCAAACCCTTCTATAGTTTCAAACTCTGTTTTTAGCAGAAGTACTGGTTTGGAAAAGAGGAAAGCGTAGTCCCATATCACCCCTGAAAGGTCACTAATCATAATGTCCGACTTTGCCATGCTCTCAGTACCCGAGGGTTTAGTATCGACGGATAATCTTGGTTCAGTTTCGGCAAACGCATTAAGCTCAGCCATAAGCCTAGGGAAGCTAACATAAGATTGTGGATGTGGACGAAATATTATATCGAAAGTGGTGTTCTTTAACAAACTCGAAAAAAACGAAACTCCAAAACGGTTAATAATTGAGTACTCTTTCCAAGTGGGTGCAACCAGCACTATAGGGTTTCTTTTTTCAGCTGCGGTAATGCTATTCAAATCATCTAGCATAACATCATAATAGGTTAAACCTGTTTCCAGCAGCAATTTCTTTTGCGTACCGCGTTTTTCTTCTAACTTTTTAATGCCCTCTATTTGGTGCGGTCCCGAACAAAAAACAGAATCAAAATAATCGAAGGCAAACTTACGATAGGTAAACACATCAATTGGAGCATGCACAATATGCCCGTAGTGCTGTACTCTTTTCGACCGTCGAATCATCATAACATCGAGCTGAGGTGTGGTCATCCCCACAAACTTCGCCTTAAGTTTATTTAAATAGACAGAGGTCATGGTTAAATTTCCAACAAACTTGCTGGTATATAAATCCGAATGATAAGATAGCCCAGGATCTTCCTTGTCTGATGTTAGGTAGGCACAAGGAACTTCTTTTTTCTCTAAAGCCCGAATTATGGGCAAGAAAACGTTCCAGTACTGTTTCCCCTCCGAATAAAAAACAATTTCGGTTCCGCCAAGCTCATCGCTTGATTTAAAGCCCCTTCCCAAAATCAGGTTTTTTAATCGGTAAAAATACCCTCTTAACGAAAAGGCTATGGTTGCTACTAGGGCAATAATAATGTAAAGCAATGCACTCGTTGAAGCAGGGTCGATGTACAGAATAATTGATACCATCACAATATTTTATCGTTAGTACTAAAATGCTAGTTATTTATTTTCTAATGAAAGGCTCTTGGTTGAGATAAAAATAGCAAAACATCATTCCTTGTTACCTTTCTTGGATTATTTTGCAGTCGTTCAACGTTAATGTTCTCAGCTATAATATTTGGATCAAAATTTTCAATTAGTTCCAATAAATCAATGGATATTCCAAGCATGCTAAAGAAATTTTCTAAAACGTTATATGCGCTTTTTATATCGGTATTAATAAGGTTTAGTATTTTTTCTATGCGCGCTTTTACATGGCTTGCTCCTCTTGAATCGGTACAATTATCGTTGTCTAAAGCGTAATTGAACTCTAAAAAAAACGGCAAACTCAAGGCTACTGCATGCCCATGGGGTATATTGTAAAAACTGGTAAATGCGTATGAAATAGCATGAGGGGCTGTAGTTTTAGTAATATTTATGGCTTTACCAGCTAAATATGATGCTTCAATCATTTGCTCCATAGCCAATGTTTTGCTATACAATACGGTACATTTTAGATTATTCCATATCAACTCGATTGCCTTCAGGGCGTAACCCTCTGACTCGATTGTTGCATTAACACTCCAAACAGATTCAACAGCCTGACAAAATGCATCCAGCCCAGTGCAAGCGGCAAGGTATGGATTTACCTCTTTCAGAAAATGAGAAGAGAGGTAAACAGTGTTGGGTAGGATTAGCGGATTGCTAACTGAGTATTTCATAGTATTGATATAGACAACCGAAAAGTGCGTTGCCTCGGAGCCAGTTCCTGCTGTAGTAGGTATGGCCAACAAAGGTGTTTTAAGGTCTGCAATCTTCACAGTTCCTGTTATCAAATCTATCAATTCTGCTTGTTGATGGGATAATACGCTAATAAGCTTTGCCATATCAAGCACACTTCCACCTCCAATGCCAATTATTAGGCTGAAATCGCCCTTATTGAATAGCTCAATGCCTTTTTGTAAATCCTCAATTTTGGGGTTTACGCTAAAACTTGAAAAAGATGAAATGTCTGCTGTATCCAGTAAATTTTCAATAAAAATCCTAGCACCTGACGCTTCAAATGAACTTTTCCCCGTCACCAGAAAAACCTTTTTAGGATCAAATCTTCTAACATATAATGCTAAATCATCCAGTTGATCTCTTCTAAAAACAAACTGACCCATTACTGCTCAAGATTTTTCATAAAAGCCCTTTTATTGTCAATGGGATTAACTGTTGGCCTACCAAGATTGCTACGGGAACCAACCCTAACCTTAACTTCAATTAGCATTGGGCATGATTGCTGTGATACGGTGCTTAATGCATCATTCAATTCAGCCATACTCCTTACCTGTAAAGCTTGCTTATATCCATTTGCAATCGCAATCTTAGGAATGTCAATATTAAACGAAACTGTAGGCTGTCCTCCTACTGATTCATGAGCGCCATTATTAATTACAATGTGGATAAAATTAGATGGTGCCAAACTCCCAATAATTGCCATAGAGCCCATATGCATTAGTAAAGCACCATCACCATCGAGACAAAAGACTTGCCTATTGGGTTTACTAAGTGCAATAGCAAGTGCTATTTGGTTAGAGTGCCCCATTGAACCAACAGTTAAAAAATCGGTATGATGAGGTTGGCCTAAAGTGGTGCGACACTCGAATAGTTCGCGAGACGTTTTGCCCGTTGTTGACACCACGATATCTTTTGAAGAGAGTGTACTAACAACTTGTTGAATAACCTCTTCGCGGCTTGGCAAAAATTCGTTCTTATCGGTTTCTGCAGTTAGATATTTACTAAAAGTACCTTTTTTAACTACAATTGCATATGGCTCGCTTTTTTTCCTTAGCTCACTAATTGCATGTTTAACTTGCAGTTCTCCATCTTGCTCATTATCGCTCAGAATTTCATAACGAATATTCATTGCCTTAAGCATATCAAGCGTAACTTCTCCTTGAGTAATATGCTGGGGTTCGTCCTTAACCCCAGGTTCGCCTCGCCAACCAATTAGCAATAAAACAGGTATGCTATAAACTTTTTTGTCTGCAAGCGACAGCAGTGGGTTAACTGCGTTACCAAGCCCCGAATTCTGCATATAAACCATGGGAATCTTGTTAGTAGCCATGTAATAGCCAGCAGCCAATGCAACTGCATTCCCTTCATTTGCAGCTATAATATTCCTATCTTTTGGAGTGTTTTCGGTTATATAAGCACAAATATCCTTTAATAATGAATCGGGAACACCGCTAAAAAAATCAACTTGTACCTCATTGAGCCATTGGTAAAAATTTTTTGGGCTTATCATTTGGTCCCAGGAATTAGATTAAGAATCTCTTTAATTGACATGCACTTATCATCAGCTTCTAAGGAACGCTCATGACGCAAAATAGATTTTGCCACATCTACCATTGCTGGATAAGCACTTCGAAGAAGGTGATTTGCATAAATCACCACATTTACACCAGCTTTTATTAATTCACTCTCATAAACATGATTATAACTTGAGGGTACAGCTATAAGGGGTACTTTCCTCTCGAACTTACCATATAATTCACAGAACTCAAAAATCTCTCTGCCATCCTTTTCTTTACTATGTATCATTATTCCATCAGCACCTGCCTCAATATATGCTTTTGCCCGTTTAATTGCATCATCAACACCTTGCTTTAATATTAGACTCTCAATCCGAGCAATAATCATGAAATTCTTTGTAACTAATGCCTTTTTCCCTGTACTAATCTTAAAACAAAAATCGTCAATAGATGCTTGTGTTTGCAATACCTCAGTTCCAAAAAGTGAATTCTTTTTTAACCCTGTCTTATCCTCAATAATAATTGCAGAAACACCCAACCTTTCAAGCGTTTTAACAGTAAAAACAAAGTGCTCTGGGATACCTCCTGTATCTCCATCGTAAACAATAGGCTTTGTTGTTACTTCAAGAATATCGTTTAAACTATGCAATCGAGAGGTAACATCTACAGCTTCAATATCGGGTTTACCTTTTGCTGTTGAGTCAGTAAGGCTACTCAACCACATTGCATCAAACTCCTTTGTTAAACCTTCCTCCTCAACGGTAAGATGTTCAACTATCAACCCCGTTAGCCCGTTATGCGCTTCCAACACTCTTACAATTGGTTTTGATTCAATTAGCCTTCTGAATCGCTCCATCCTGATCTCAGGGGTTGTTCCAATCTCCTTAAGGCTCTGATTTAACTGTGTAGATGAAATACCCTTTGTATATGGAACCTCATGCAATACCCCGCCCCACTCCTGAAGGACATCAATAACTCTTTGTCTTGTTTGTTTTTGAACTCCTTTTTTCCAATCATCTCCATGAACTACATAGTCAGGTTTAATTTCTCGAAGATTTGGAACATAGTCGAGTTCATGCTGAGCAACAACCTTATCAACTCCCTTAATGCTCTGTATAATTACTTTTCGTTGTTCATAACTTAGCATTGGAAGTCGTTTATAGCTGGCTATTGCCTTATCCGTTAAAAGGCCAATAATAACTTCTCCAAGTTTACTTGCCTCTTTAATTATATTCAGATGACCTGGGTGAATCATGTCGGCACTCATGCCCACATATACTTTCTTTGCCATTATTTAAAATATGTATTTAACATTACAACAAAACTTTAACAAACAAAGCTGAAACTTATTGTCTCAAACAAACAACAAAGTTAATAAATTCCAAACCACATCAAATTAACGCATTGGCATAAAACAGCTATATGAACTATATTTCTTACTATTAAAAAAATGATTTTTTTACAAAAAACATATAGTACACTCATCGTAACATCTGGTTATTCTTCCCCACCAAAATGTTAACTTTGCAAAAAACAAACTATGAGCATACTCCCTATTGCCAGCTGGTTTAACCACGAATTAAATAGCCCAATAGTTATTGCTGGGCCATGCAGCGCCGAAAGCAGCGAGCAAGTTTTAAGTACGGCTAGAGCTATTGCGGCTACGGGTAAAGCTAATGCATTAAGAGCAGGTGTTTGGAAACCGCGCTCGCGACCAGGCACATTTCAGGGAGTTGGCGAACCGGCACTTGCGTGGCTTGCCCAAGCAAAAAAAGAAACTGGCTTACCAATTATTACTGAGGTGGCTACCCCTCAGCATTTGGAGATTGCTTTACGGTATGATGTAGATATGTTCTGGGTTGGCGCACGCACATCGTCGAACCCTTTTTCGGTTGATGAGTTGGCACGAGCAATGGCGGGGCTAAACAAACCTGTTCTTGTAAAAAACCCCATACACCCCGACCTAGAACTTTGGCTTGGCAGTATTGAACGGTTTGTTAAGGCAGGAGTATCCAAGGTTGGAGCAATTCACCGTGGCTTTTCTCCATTCCAAAAATCGGTTTATCGAAATTTGCCCAAATGGGAAATTGCCATCGACCTAAAAACGCACATTCCAAACCTACCAATTATATGCGACCCTAGCCACATAGCCGGAAAGCCCGAACTAATTAAGGACATATCCCAAAAGGCGCTCGACCTATCCATGGATGGCCTTATGATTGAAACCCACATCAACCCTAAAGCGGCCTTAAGCGATGCAAAGCAACAGATTACTCCCGATCAGCTAAACGAAATTCTCACTGCCCTTTCGTTTCGTAAAGCCGTTCCGAGCACAACCGAATTTATGGATATTCTTGATTCGCTGAGGGAGCAAATTGATGCAATTGACCAACAGCTCCTCGAGCTGCTTTCACAACGAATGGATATTGTTGAGCGTATTGGCCATTACAAGCTAAAGAACAATGTGGCCATTATGCAGCTTAGGCGATGGGAGGAAATGCTAACTTCTAGAATTGAAATTGGTCACAGCCTTGGGCTCGATGAGAGGTATGTAAAAAGCCTGCTCAGGCTAGTTCACAAAGAATCTATCCAAAAGCAGGCGGAAATACTATCGTCAAGCAAAAAACCTAAAGACTAAAATCGGTTAGGCTTCTTCAATTCTATACTCGTACCCCTCCATAATGGGGTTTGTTAGCACTTTGGAGCAGGCTTCGTTTACCCTTTCCATGGCAGCCTCTTTTGTAGGAGCATCAATTTCGAGGGTTATATGTTTTCCAATCCGAACATTAGCTATCTCGGAAAAACCCGTATTTTGCATTACCATTCCTACGGCTTTCCCTTGTGGGTCGAGCAATGCTTTAAGGGGCATCACGTTTATTTCTGCAATAAATTTCATGCTTGTGAGGTGTTATTTTTATGATGGCAAAACTATAAAAATTCGGCCAACTTTAAAATAAAAAACTTTAGCTGCTATACCTAATCCACTTCCACATTTCGGCCCAGGTATGCTTTTTACCATACAGCAAAATTCCAGTTCGGTATATTTTACCAGCCAACCAGGTAATAGCAATAAAGGTAATAATTAGCAAACTACCCGACAGTATTAGTTCCCATGTTGGAACGCCATAAGGCAAACGGGTTATCATTACTATTGGCGAGGTGAACGGAATCATTGAGAACCAGAACGAAATACTGCCGTCGGGCGAACGCAAACCACTAACCATAACAATTATAGCAAGAATAAGAGGAATGGTTATTGGCATAACCAGCTGCTGAGTATCGGCTTCGTTATCAACTGCCGATCCTACCGCTGCAAACATTGCGGCATAAAGCAAATACCCACCAATAAAGAAGAAGATAAACCCGCCAATTATAAGCACAAAGTTCACGTTTGATAATGCTGTCATTAGCTCATTCACAAAGCTATTATCGGCAACTTCGGCAGGCACAACTTGCGATGCTCCTTGCTGCTCCATTAGGCTAGTAACCGTTTCTTGGCTCATTTTGTCCGATCCCGAGCTAAGCAATAGCGTGCTGGCTGCTGTTACCAAACCAAACGTTAGCACAATCCAAAGCACAATTTGCACAAGGCTTACAGCAGCAATCCCTAATATTTTGCCCATCATTAGCTGGAATGGCTTCACCGACGATACGATAACCTCAACAATTCGGCTACTCTTCTCCTCAATTACGCCGCGCATTACCTGCGTACCGAAAAGGAAAATAAGCATATAAACCAAAAAGCTAAGAATGTAGGCCATACCCATTGCCAGCTCTGTTGAGCTCTCCTTGGCTTCGCCATCTTTTGTCCATTTAACTGTACGCACCCGCACTGATGTTTTAATACTGCTTAAAATCTCATCAAGATTTTCAATATCGTATGCGAGTAGCTTCTGCGACTCAATCTCGTTCTTTAGTGCGCTCGAAATGTGCGAAGTAATATCGATTGATGGCTGCTTATTGGAATAAAGCACCACTGCATCGGGCGATGTAGCCACCATTTTCCCGATATAAAGAACGGCATAGTAATTTGACTCGTGGAACGTTTCCTTGAGGTCATCAACATCAACATCCTTTAAAAACGAAAATTTAAGGTATTCGGTCTCAGGAATTTTTCCTTCAAAAATACCGGTATCGTCAACCACGGCAATATGGCGCTCGTTCTTGTCCTCCATGGTAGCAATAAGCGCGGGGACAACCATTAAACCTGCAAAAAGAATTGGGGTAAGCACGGTCATTATTATGAATGACTTCTTTCTAACCCTTGTTAGAAACTCCCTTTCAATAACTAGTAATATTTTTTTCATAGCTTATAATTTTCAATTTCAAACAATTGGCCTACTTGTGCCCATGTGCTTTATTGTACTCCTGCACAACCTGTATGAAAATATCGTTCATACTAGGAACAACCTGTTTAAAACCAACTACTTCGGCAACTGGAATTACCTGCTTTAAGAGTCGGTTATCAGTTGAAAACTGATGAACCTTTACTTGAGCCTTAACAATACCTGCATCCTCTTTATGACTCACAACCTCGTAGTTTCCGTCGAGTGCACTAGTAACCTCATCAACCTGTCCCTTAAAAGCTAATTCGAACACATTGCTTCCATAATCAAGCCTAACCTTATCAATTGCTCCGCTGAGAATATTTTTCGACTTGTTGATTAGGGTTATGTGATCGCACATCTCCTCAACACTCCCCATGTTATGGGTAGAGAAGATTACGGTTGCCCCATTCTTTTTTAGGTCAAGAATTTCATTCTTTATAAGGTTCGCGTTTATGGGATCGAAACCGCTAAAGGGCTCATCGAAAATAAGCAGCTTGGGCTCGTGAATAACGGTAACCACAAACTGAATTTTTTGGGCCATACCCTTCGATAGCTCTTCAATCTTTTTATCCCACCAACCCTGAATCTCCATGCGCTCAAACCAATATTTGAGTTTTTTTAGGGCATCGTTTCGGCTTAACCCTTTTAGGCGTGCCAGGTATAGCGCATGCTCGCCAACCTTCATCTTTTTGTATAGCCCACGCTCTTCGGGTAAGTAGCCAATGCTATAAATATCATCGGCTTTTATGGGTCGGCCCATAAACTCAACCTGCCCCTTATCGGGACCAGTAATTTGATTGACAATGCGGATTAGAGTTGTTTTGCCTGCCCCATTTGGGCCAAGTAATCCGTAAATACTTCCCTCTGGTACTGTAACGCTTACATCGTCGAGTGCAAGATGATTTGCAAAACGCTTCTCAATGTTACTAGTTGTTAGTATATTCATAACCTATATAATGATGTGGTTGATTTAAAGACACCAAATTTAATGGGAATTTGACTAACAATCGACAAAACAGCGAAAAATTAACAGAAATTTACGAACACACATTTTTCAACTACAAACAGCAAAGCTAAACCCTAGCATGGCTATTGTGTCTATTTGATTATAAAGCGAAAACAATTCTATTTACAACCAATACCCTTAACCTACATGAAAAGATTTTTAAGCCTCTCACTTTTAACCATTGCTGCCTCGATGCAAATTACTATGGCTCAAAGCATATTCGATCAGGTAAACGATCCATTTTTTGGCGAATCGTGCACAAGCATCCTAGTTGGTAAAAATGCATCAACCGATGGCTCGGTAATAACAAGCCACACCTGCGACGGCCGTTACCGAACCTGGGTTACCATTGAAAAAGGACAAACGTACGAGCGCGATACAGTTACCGCCATTTACAAAGGCTTACTTAAAACCGAAACGCCATGGGATATGCGCAATGTAAAAAAGGTTGGAGAAATACCACAGGCTAAGCAAACATTCGCTTTCCTAAACACCGCATACCCCAGCATGAATGAAAAACAGCTTGCCATTGGCGAAACAACCATAACGGGCCGAAAGGAACTTGTGAATGATGATGGTATGTTTTTAATTGAGGAGCTACAGCGCATAGCGTTACAACGATGCTCCACAGCAAGGCAAGCCATTACCCTAATTGGTGAACTCATAAAGGATTATGGCTACGGCGATTGGGGCGAATGCATTACCATTGCCGACACTAAAGAGGTTTGGCAAATGGAAATATTTGGCGAAGGGCCCGATAAAATTGGTGGCGTTTGGGCTGCGCAACGCATTCCCGACGATCATGTAGGCATTTCGGCTAATATCTCGCGAATTGGAGAGATCGACCTAAAGGACAAGGACCACTTTATAGCATCGGAAAATATTTTTGAAGTGGCAAAAGCAATGGGCTTTTGGGATGGCAAATCAACCTTTAAGTTTTGGCAGGCCTATGGCAACAGCAAAAAGCCATTTGCCATTCGCGATTTCTTTGTGCTTAACGCATTGGCGCCCTCGCTCAACCTAAGCTACAATGCCGATGAACTTCCGTTCTCGGTTAAACCCGACAACAAAGTTTCGGTACACGATGTTATTGCGCTCTACCGCGAAACCTACGAGGGAACAGAGTACGATATAACTAAAAACCTCAAGTCAATTAAAAAATCGTACAACGAAGATCGCGAAGTTGTTAGCGTTGATACAATACTCTCGCCAATAGCTCATCCGTGGTTAACACGAAACGACCAAAATTTATACAACTACCTTAACGAAAATGCTGCCGAGTTCTACCGCACGGTTGCTGTTGCATGGTGCTCGTACTCGCACATAATTCAACTACGCGATTGGCTACCCGATGAAATTGGCGGTGTGGCTTGGTTCTCGTTCGACAATCCAGGACAAAGCCCCAGAATACCAATATTTTCTGGCACAGCTGAACTTCCCGAAAGCTTTAACTACTGCGGTCAAAAACGTCATCGCACCGATGCTGCTATTTGGCAATACCGTAAGGCCAATAAGCTAGCTACGCTAGCTTGGCAAGATACCAGAGAAGGAATGATGAAAGAGGTTGCCCACTTTGAGAACAAGGCAGCAATGGAAATTGAGCTAATGGAGGATAAGGTAAAAAAACTCTCGAACGAAGGCGATATAGAAGCCATTCAAGGAATGCTAACCCGCTACACTCATGATTTTACTGGAGCAACTATGCTTCGGTGGAACGAGCTCAAAAACGAATACTGGGGCCGGTTTGGGCTAGGATTCTAAACTTAAAATCTTCCGATTAATGCTCTTGAAGACAACTGGCTCTTTAAGAGCATTTACTTTTTAAATCGGTTGATAAGATCGATTGCCATTACCTCAGCATTGAAATGGTCATAAGATTTTTCATATTCAACAAGATTTTGGCGCTCATCAATGCTTCGGTTGTAGGCCTTATCGTAGTACCAGAGGAGTATGCGTGTAGCTTCGTGAAAATTGCCCTCCTCAATTGCTTGCAGGGCGCTATTAGCATTATTTCCTCCCAACCTTTTTGTTATTTTGCTTATGGCATGTGCAAGCTCGTCGGTTTTAAATTGGGCGTATTCGCCAACCAGCCGGTCAATACGTTCGCTTAATGCAAGGTCAATTTTAACCAATGGGCTAAAATGCATCCTGTTATAAAAACTTTGTGGGATGAAAACATGGCCAATACACATCGATTCGTCCTCGACCCAAACAGTATGGCTAATATCAAAATCCTTCATTACCCAAAAGAGGTTGTTCTCAAACTGCTCGGTAGTTGGCTGTGGCGCATGACCCAATCCGCCAAAAACAGAGCCTTTATGGTTTGCCAATCCCTCTAAATCAACCACCTGCTCGCCTAGCTCTTTTAGCTTTAGCAGAAGTTCGGTTTTACCGCTTCCGGTACAAGACGTAATCACCTTAAATTTCCAATTCTGTCCAAGAATCGATGCTGCATATCGCCTAAACCCTTTGTATCCTCCGCTCACTGTTTCTGCTGGCAATCCAGCAGTTCTAAAAAGCCATGCCATTGATGCCGAACGCATTCCACCTCTCCAACAATGCACCACAAGCTTATCGCGGTACGATAAATTGCTCGCTTGCCTTACAAACCCCGACATTTTAGGTCCAACAATATCGAACGCCTTAAGCATTGCTTCGTTACGGCTAACCTGCTTATACAAAGTGCCCACCTCGGCTCTTTCGTTGTTTGAAAAGATGGGGATATTTATGGCACCTGGAATGTGCCCTTGGGCAAATTCTGCTGGCGTTCGAACGTCAATTAAGGGGTTATGCTCAATATGCTTTAGAAGCTCGCTGGGTTCAATGCTTTTCAAAATTGGATATTTGGTAAAGTAAGTTTTGTAAAGTTAACGATAATATTAAAAGCTATTAACGCAAACACGGACTATTGCAAAGGCCAATAATCCGTATTAACGCAGTTAATAAACCAGTCAATTGCTACTCGAAAAAGTTTTTCATCCTTTCGAAGAAGTTCTTATCACCCGAGTCGGGTGCAGGGGTAAAATTCTCCGATTTCGAAAGTTTTTCAACCGTAGCCTTTTCGTCCTTAGAAAGATTTTTGGGTACCCAAACATTTATACTAACCAGCAAATCGCCACGGCCATATCCATTAACATCGGGTAACCCCTTTCCTCTTAACCTAAGCACTTTCCCAGGTTGCGTTCCGGGTTCAATTTTTATCTTCACCTTACCCTCAACTGTCGGAATTTCAACAGGTGCGCCTAAAGCAGCATCGGGAAAACTTATGTAAAGGTTATAGATCAAATCGTTGCCATCGCGAATTAAATCAGGGTGTTTCTCCTCCTCAATAAGCACAAGTAAATCGCCGTTTACACCTCCCCGACGAGCAGCATTTCCCTTTCCCGAAACCGACATCTGCATACCTTCGGCTACACCAGCAGGAATTTTAAGCGTTATAACCTCAGCATCGCGAACAACGCCTTCGCCAGAGCAGCTAGTACACTTATCGGTAATCATCTTACCCTCGCCATTACAGGTAGGACAAGGCGAAGTGGTTTGCATTTGACCAAGCAGCGTGTTAGTTACACGGGTTACGTAACCCGATCCTCGGCATGTTGAACAAGTTGAGTACGACGAACCATTAGCGGCACCTGTTCCTGAACACGATTTACAGGTTATATACTTATTAACCTTTATCTTCTTCTCAACGCCATTGGCAATTTCTTTCAGCGTAAGCTTAACCTTTACTCGCAAATCGGAGCCCTTATTTACCCTGCGCGAACCTCCTCGGCTACCTCCAAATCCACCAAACCCGCCAAAGCTGCCGAAATGGCCGCCAAAAATATCGCCAAACTGCGAGAAGATATCCTCCATGGTCATGCCACCACCACCAAAACCGCCAGAACCACCGTTCATGCCTGCGTGGCCAAACTGATCGTAGCGAGCACGCTTATTATCGTCGCTTAGCACTTCATATGCCTCGGCAGCCTCTTTAAACTTCTCCTCAGCGGTATGGTCGCCTGGATTTTTGTCGGGGTGAAATTGTAAAGCCATTTTGCGGTAGGCTTTTTTTATCTCGTCCTTCCCTGCGCTTTTAGAAACGCCCAATACCTCGTAGTAATCTCTTTTTGCCATCAATACTAATTATAAAATGCTACTCTCCAATTACAACCTTTGAGAACCGTATTACCTTGTCGTTTAGTTTATACCCTTTCTCAACCACGTCAACAATTTTCCCTTTAAGCTCATCGCTGGGAGCAGGAATTTTGGTGATTGCCTCGTGCATATCTGTATCTAGTTCTTTGCCTTCGGCCTCAATCACGTGTACACCATTATTTTTCAGAAATTCAGCAAACTTTCCATGTATTAAAACGAGTCCTTGCTTCAACGCATCAACATCGGTTGCTGTTTGGCTATGCTTAATGGCCCTTTCAAAATCGTCAACTAGCGGAAGTATTGCTTTCATTACATCTTCCGATCCGTATTTAATCAGATCCATCTTTTCGCGCTGGGTACGCTTACGGTAGTTATCGAACTCGGCCGACAACCGTATGTACTTATCCTTAGCCTCATCAAGCTGATTTTGCAGCTCAACAAGTGGATCAACCTCCTGCTCAACTTCTTCTTTAACTTTTTGCGTCTCTTCGCCATTTTGATTTGGATCAGCTGTCTTCTCGTTGCCCTTTTTAACCTCTACTGGTTCTGCTTTTGCCTGTTCTGCTTTTTGCGTATTTTTCTTTGCCATATTTGTAATAAAAAATAATTTCTAATTTGCCCTAAAGGGCAAACAAACCGTTTGCCAACTGCTTGCCTTAAGCCAAATTGGCACACCCGAAAGCTATTGCATGATTATTTGACAACCTCTAAGCTGAGGATTAGTCATGCCTAATAATTTGTGCTCCAATTGCATTAAGCCGTCCCTCAATATTCTGGTACCCTCTGTCAATTTGCTCAATATTGTGAATAATGCTTGTTCCGTTTGCCGAAAGAGCGGCAATTAGCAGCGCAACACCTGCTCTGATATCGGGAGACACCATTGAGGTTGAACGAAGTTGCATTTTATGGTTGTGCCCAATAACGGTTGCTCGGTGCGGGTCGCAAAGTATAATCTGAGCACCCATATCGATGAGCTTATCAACAAAAAACAGCCTGCTCTCGAACATTTTTTGGTGAATGAGAACTGACCCTTTAGCCTGTGTTGCCACTACAAGAAACACGCTAAGCAGATCGGGAGTGAGGCCTGGCCAAGGAGCGTCGGCAATGGTCATTATTGAACCGTCGATAAAAGTTTCAATCTCGTAACTATCCTGCTTTGGGATATAGATATCATCGTTAACCCTTTCGAACCTAATGCCAAGTCGTTGAAATGAGCTAGGAATTATGCCAAGATCGTCATACGATACATTCTTTATAGTAATCTCACTTCGGGTCATGGCTGCCAACCCAATAAACGAGCCTACCTCAATCATATCGGGCAAAATGGTGTGCTCAGTACACCCAAGTGAATCAACCCCTTCAATAGTAAGCAGGTTCGATCCTACCCCAGTAATCTTTGCGCCCATGCGGTTTAGCATTTTGCAAAGCTGCTGAAGATATGGCTCGCAGGCTGCATTAAAAATGGTGGTTTTGCCTGGAGTAAGCACTGCAGCCATAACAATATTTGCTGTTCCGGTTACCGATGCTTCGTCGAGCAACATGTATGCTCCCTTTAAATTATCACCTTTTACCTCGTAGAAGCTCTCCTTGGCATCGAAAGTAAATTTTGCCCCCAACTTTTGGAAACCTACGAAATGGGTGTCGAGTCTTCGGCGACCAATTTTATCGCCACCAGGCTGGGGAATATAACCCACTCCGTAACGAGCTAGTAGTGGGCCAACAATCATAATTGAACCCCTAAGAGCAGCAGCTTTTGACTTAAACTCCTCACTTTTTAGGTAATCGATATTTACATTTTTTGCCCTAAAAGTGCATTCCGAAGTGGAGTGTCGATTAACCTCGACACCCATACTTTCAATAAGTTCAATGAGCTTGTTCACATCGCGAATATTCGGAATATTCTTTATTGTAACCTCATCGGGTGTTAGCAATACAGCACAGATAATCTGCAAAGCTTCGTTTTTTGCACCTTGGGGTGTAATCTCTCCGCTTAGGGTTTTGCCCCCATTAATTTCGAAGGTAGCCATGAAAAAAACTATTTTTTACGTGGTTGAAATTTCTTTCTTGGTTTGTGTGAATGCGAAGTATTCTCTCTTACCTCATTAAACTTAAACTCGGGAGATAATGTTAGCTTTCCATCGCTGAGTTCTTTAATGTCTCTCATAATATCCTCATCGGAAACCGAATCCTTATTCCAGATGAGGTATGATTTCTTCATATGGTTAGCAATTAGGCTAGTCAATGCATCCTTCTCCTCACCTGGCTCCATGGCTATTGCCTTATCAATCATCATGCTAATTGACCTGCCATAATGCTTATACTTAATTGGCTGCGAAGGGTAGGGTACTTTTTGGGGCTTTTCGTAAATAACCGATGCCTCAGGTTTCGGGTATGATGAGTCGATATCGAGGTTAAACTCGGCCATAATATGCAAATGGTCCCAAAGTTTATGCTTAAAATCGTTAATATCGCGCAGATGAGGGTTCATATTTCCCATAACCGCAATAATTGATTTTGCCATTCGGTTACGATCATCCCTGTCGCTAACCTCAAGTAGCTGATCGACCATTTGTTGGATATGCCTTCCATACTCAGGCAAAACCAAATGCTTCCGCTGGGTGTTATAGTCCATGTATATAGTTTATGTTAAAAAAGTGTATAAAGCAAAGGCAGTAAACTCTTTGTGAAGTAAAAAATGGTTGGTTCTTAATTTGCAAAACTAGCTGATTATTGGGTAAAAACCAAATGGCAAAAAACTACTAGCTATTGCCATTTATCATACGCCAAATGGCACCCTCTTTAAGGGCATATGCCGATTGAAACATGCGGCTAATTCCGAAGCGCTTAATTAAAAAGTTAGTAAAAATAGTTGCAAGCACAATCATCTCAACGCGCATGGGATCCATCCCTGGAATTTGGCTTCGCTCTTCCTTGGTTGATTGAATAAGCTGTGTATGCAGATTAAAATACTCATCAAGCGGAATTTCTACACTTGCATTACCATTTGCGCTGATAAGTGACTTTTGGCTGAGTATGCTTCTATAGGTGTCGAACGAGCCAGAACTGCCTATTATGGTTTTCGGATTATACTTACTAATTGGGCTTACAATACCATCAAGCTGTGCTTCAAGATACAGTTCTATCTTTTCAATTTCGGATGGTTGAATTGGATCGGATGGGTTAAACATTTGGAGCAGTCGCGAAATTCCCAAATCATAGCTTTTACGCCAGAGGCAACTAGCTGCGTTACCAATTATTAGTTCATTGCTACCTCCACCAATGTCAAGCATCAAAACATTATCGCTGCCAATCTCAACGGCCTGTCTAATACCTAAATAGATGAGTTCAGCCTCCTCGTCTCCTCCAATTACGCTTACACTAATTCCATAATTACTTTTGATATCGGCTACAAAATCGCTACCATTTACTGCGTTTCGAGTAGCCGATGTGGCAAAGGCAAAAATCTCGGGCGATCCGTGTAGAAGTATTGTCCGAATATGCTCACCAATTGCGTTTAATCCTCGCTGGTAAGCTTGTGGGGCAATTACTTTGCTGTTAATGCCTCCTTCGCCAAGTTTAACAGGCAGCTTACCGGTGTGGATTATTCTATACGACAAATCTCCATTCACCTCAGCTATTAGCAAGTTAAATGTGTTGGTGCCCATATCAATAATGGCAATTCTTCTCATCAGTTATTAATTTTGCTTTTGATTGATGCGTTTAATTCAGAGGTGAACGGATTCGTCCACAAAATTCCATTCTGCCAAAAATTGCTCCACAAATCCTTTCATATACCTATGCCGCGAAACGGCAATTCTCTTAGCCGTTGGTGTATTTAGCTTTTCTTTTAGCAAAAATAGCTTTTCGTAAAAATGATTAAGTGTGCACCCTTTCGAATTTTTGTACTCTTCAAAAGTTGCATGCATGTTTGGGGCTTCGTTAGGATTATATAACTCACGTTGTTTTGATCCTCCATAGGCAAATGCACGAGCAATACCTATGGCACCAATGGCATCGAGTCTATCTGCATCCTGCACTGCGCACGCTTCGTTTGTTGTGGGCTTTGTGTCAACATTCGCTCCCTTAAATGAAACCTCACCAATAACAGCGACAACCCTTTCTATCTGTTCTCTTTGAACGCCGACAGTTTCAAGTACTTTTCGAGCATTAGGTAAGTTCTGCCAATCAGCTCCCTCAATTTTATGGTCGTCCATATCGTGAAGCAAGGCAGCCATTTCAACAATACCACGATCGGCTCCCTCTCTATCAGCAATATATTTAGCCAGACTCCATACTCGAAAAATATGCCACCAGTCGTGTCCTGTAGTGTCGGATGAATGAAAATCTTTGGCAAGACGAAATACCTTGCAAATAATTGTCTGACTATTTTTTTCTAATTGCACTAATGCCATTGCTAATAATTGAAAGTAGTATGTAGGCCAGTATTATAATTGAAACCGATGCTAAACCGAGAAACGTAATTGCAACAACTCCCCCTAAAATAAGCATTACCTGCGCCCAAAGATCTTTAATGCCAGCACCCTTTTTAACTTTTAACGAGAACATTGGTATTGGCGATACCAGCAGAGCGGAAAGAATAATTACCATAACCACTAACGCAGTTGACGAAGCAGTTAAAACATCAAAGAAATGGCTAAATGAACTATTTTGCCCTAGAACCAAACCAACAATAAAAATTGCATTGGCTGGCGTAGGCAATCCAATAAAGGAGGTTGTTTGACGAGTATCAATATTAAAAATTGCCAAGCGCAATGCGGAAAAAACCGCAATAAGAAATGGGATTGCAAGGATAGCGTTTCCTTCGGTAAACCCTTGGCTTACGGACAAACCAAGCGCACTTTTAAGTAAATGATAAACAATTACCGACGGAGCTACGCCAAAGCTAACTAGGTCCGACAGCGAATCGAGCTCTTTTCCTAAAGGCGAATAGGCTTTTAAAAGGCGTGCCGAAAACCCATCAAGAAAATCGAAAACAGCAGCAAACAGAATTAAATAACCTGCTAAGAGCAAATTTCCTTCAAAAGATGAAACAATGGATAAGCAACCCAATAAAAGATTAGCTAACGTAAGGGTATTTGGTATGTGCTTTACTGGATTTGGAATGCGCATGATAAAATTTTGGTTATGCAATATTTAGAGCAAAAGTAAGTTATTTGAAATGAAAAACGGCTAAACTTTTTTCTATTTGTATTAAGTTTGCTCAGCCAAATAAACAATAGTGCCCTCATAAAATGATGAATAGATATATTTTCGCAGCACTTCTAGTCAGCATTGGCCTTAGCCTTAATGCACAAACAGCAAAGTACAGCAACGACTTTTTAAACATTGGTGTTGGTGCACAAGGGTTAGCCATGGGCAACACAGGTGTATCGCTTAGCAACAGTGTTGAATCGGCCTATTGGAATCCTTCCACTCTGGTTAATCTTAAAAGTAATTATGAAATTGGGGCAATGCATGCCAGCTACTTTGCCGGAATGGCAAGCTACAACTATATTGGTGTAGCCCACAAACCCGACTCATCATCGGCACTGGCATTCACAGCCATCCGTTTTGGCGTTGATGATATACCTAATACAACTGACCTAATTGATGCTGATGGCAACTTTAGCTACGAGAGGCTTAAACTTTTTTCGGTTGCCGACTATGCCTTCCTACTATCCTATGCTCGCAAGCTACCCGTTGAAGGGCTAACGGTTGGCGGAAACGCCAAAGTTATTTATCGAAACATTGGTAAATTTGCCAATGCATGGGGTTTTGGCATCGACGTAGCCGCAAGCTATAAGCATAACGATTGGGTATTCGGAGCAAACTTCAGAGACATTACAACAACCCTCAATATTTGGAATTTTAATGCCGAAGAGCTTGAGATTACCATTGCCGACAGCACTTTTAACCGTGCTCCCAGCAACAACCTCGAAGTTACACTTCCGCAGCTTACTCTAGGTGTTGCACGTTCATTCTCGCTTAGCAGCGACATTAACCTAAGCGCTGAGTTTAACAGCGTTTTATACTTCGATGGGCAACGCAACACACCAATAACAACCAGCTTTGCCAGCATTGAACCTCGACTCGGGGTTGAGATTAGCTACATAGACATGATATTCGTTCGTGCAGGCGTTAACAACTTACAGAAAATTAGAGATTTCGATAATAAATCGGCTATAATTATCCAACCTAACCTCGGGCTTGGCATAAAGCACAAAGGCATATCGGTAGATTATGCCTTAACCAACGTTGGTAACGTGGGATTCTCTCGCTACTCCAACATATTTAGCCTAAAATGGGCTTTCAATAGCCTAAAGCTAGCCAAAGCAAAATAGCGATTCCCTTAGCAACAATCGATTTCATCAATTTTAAAGAAATTTTCTTACCGTTTCACCTCTTCATTAACGCATTTTTTACCAATCAATTAACGCCATACACAAAGCGCATGCTGTTCATTTCCTGTTGATAAACAATTTTCGCAAGCCCCAATTAATTTTCTATTTTTGTGGGTTAATTAGGAGATAGCATATGATGGACGGAACGTATTCAGAAGATAGCATTAGAACGCTGGAGTGGAACGAGCATATTCGCCTGCGCCCTGGCATGTACGTGGGTAAACTTGGCGATGGTTCGCAACCCGACGATGGAATTTACGTGCTGCTTAAAGAGGTTTTTGATAACTCGGTGGATGAGTACATGATGGGCAATGGTAAAACCATTGAGCTAAACATTACAGAGCATAAGGTTTCTGTTAGAGATTTTGGTCGCGGAATACCACTTGGAAAACTAGTTGATGTATCGTCAAAAATGAATACCGGAGCCAAGTACGACTCGAAGGTGTTCAAAAAATCAGTTGGACTTAACGGCGTGGGTATCAAAGCGGTTAATGCCCTTTCAACCTCATTTCGCATACAAAGTTTCCGCGAGGGTAAATCCAAACTAGTTGAGTACTCCTGCGGACGAATAACAAATCAGCAAGATTTCGACAACGCAAAAGAAGCAAACGGGACCTACGTTGAGTTTCTTCCTGATGAAACTCTATTCGGAAAGTTCGATTTCCAAAACGAGTATATCGAGACCATGGTGCGCAACTACACCTACCTTAACACTGGTCTGGTAATCAAGTATAATGGCGTTTCATACGTTTCGAAAAACGGATTACTCGACTTACTAAACGAGCTGCTTACCGGACAACAGCTATACGCACCAATACACCTTAAAGGCCCTGACATTGAGCTTGCCATAACACACGGTAGCGGTTATGGAGAAGATTACTACGCATTTGTAAACGGTCAGCATACTACGCAAGGAGGAACACACCTAACCGCATTTCGCGAAGCATTCGTAAAAACCATTCGCGAATTTTATAAAAAAGATTTCGACGCTTCCGATATTCGAACCTCAATAATTGCGGCCATTAGCGTTAGGGTTGAAGAACCCGTTTTCGAAAGCCAAACCAAAACAAAACTTGGAAGTAAGGATATTGGCCCTAACGGACCTTCAGTTCGTCAGTTTATTGGCGATTTTGTAAAAACATCGCTAGATAACTATCTACACAAAAACCCTGAAGTTGCCGATGCAATTCTCCGAAAGATCCTTGAGTCGGAGAAGGAACGAAAAGCCATTTCGGGCATTAAAAAGCTTGCCCGCGATCGGGCAAAAAAAGCAAGCCTCCACAATCGCAAATTGCGCGACTGCCGAATTCACTATGGCGATAAGGATGAGCGAAGCGTAAACACAACCCTATTCATAACCGAGGGTGACTCGGCCAGTGGTTCAATAACCAAAAGCCGCGATGTGAATACCCAGGGTGTATTTTCACTCCGAGGGAAACCGCTTAACTGCTACGGCTTAACCAAAAAAGTGGTTTACGAGAATGAAGAATTCAACCTGCTTCAGGCAGCGCTCAACATTGAAGAGGATATTGAGAATATTCGTTACAATAAAGTGGTTATTGCCACCGATGCCGATGTTGACGGCATGCACATTCGCTTATTGCTCATAACCTTCTTCCTACAATTCTTCCCCGACCTAATCCGTCAGGAGCATCTTTTCATTCTTCAAACTCCTCTTTTTAGAGTCCGTAATAAGAAAGCCACAAGGTATTGCTACAGCTACGATGAGAAGGAAAAAGCCTTAAAGGAACTTGGCAGTACCGCTGAAATAACCCGATTTAAAGGTTTAGGTGAAATTTCGCCCGACGAGTTTAAGAATTTTATTGGCGAAGACATAAGACTCGATCCGGTTAGAATCTCAAATAGCGATCAGGTAGCCGACCTCCTTGCCTTTTACATGGGCAAAAACACTCCCGAAAGGCAAGAGTTTATCATAGAAAACCTTAAGGTTGAAGGCGATATACTCGAAGATGTTGTTGAATCAGAAACAGCCAAAGTAAACGAATCGGTTTTAGAAATTGAGGAAGAGGCTGTGGTATAAACACTTATAATTAGCACGTAAAAAGATACAATGCAATACGACGATTTTGAAGCGGAAGATTTACTTAATGGTGATGGAACCCGAAAGACTTCACCTGAGGAGCACAACCGTATAGCAAAAATTACTGGTGAAGGAGCCAAAAAGGTTCAAGTATCAGGCATGTACAAGGAATGGTTTCTCGACTACGCTTCGTACGTAATACTCGAGAGAGCCGTACCACACCTCGATGATGGGCTAAAGCCCGTGCAACGCCGCATACTTCACGCCATGAAACGGCTCGACGACGGACGATACAACAAGGTTGCCAACATCATAGGCCATACCATGCAGTATCACCCACATGGCGATGCATCAATTGGTGATGCGCTGGTTCAACTTGGCCAAAAGGACCTACTCATCGACATGCAAGGAAACTGGGGTAACATTCTAACTGGCGACGGATCAGCAGCCCCGCGTTACATCGAAGCACGTTTATCGAAATTCGCCCTCGACGTGGTTTTCAACCCCAAGACCACCGAATGGATGCCCAGCTACGATGGCCGAAATCAGGAACCCGTTACCCTGCCCATAAAATTTCCATTGCTACTTGCACAAGGGGTTGAAGGTATTGCGGTAGGGTTAGCATCAAAAATACTCCCACACAATTTCAATGAACTCATTGATGCTGCAATTCTTCACCTAAAAGGGAAAGACTTTGAGCTTTACCCCGATTTCCCAACTGGAGGTTATATTGATTGTTCGAGGTATAACGATGGACTCCGTGGAGGAGCTGTAAAAATTAGGGCTAAAATTGAGAAACTCGATCGCAAAACGCTTGTAATAAAGGAAATCCCTTTTAGCAAGACAACCACAACCCTCATTGATTCGATACTAAAAGCCAACGATAAGGGTAAGATTAAGATTAAAAAAATTGACGATAACACTGCCGAAAACGTGGAAATTCACATCCACCTTTCTGCTGATATATCGCCTGATAAAACCATCGATGCGCTTTACGCATTTACCGATTGTGAAATTTCGCTCTCGCCTAACTCGTGTATCATTTTCGACAAGAAGCCACGATTTATGGGCGTTAAAGAGGTTCTCCGAACCTCGGTTGAACGCACAAAGCATTTGCTTACCCGCGAGCTAGAGATTAGGCTAAACGAACTTGAAGAGGGCTGGCACATGTCATCACTCGAAAAGATTTTTATTGAGAATAGAATTTACATCACCATTGAGGAGTGCGAAACGTGGGAATCGGTTATTGAAACCATTGACAAAGGGCTCGACCCCTTCAAAAAGCTGCTTCGCCGTGAGGTTACCCGCGACGACATCATCAAGCTTACCGAAATTAAAATTAAGCGAATTTCGAAGTACGATAGTTTTAAAGCCGACGAGCACATTAAGGGTATTGAGGGCGAAATGGAAGAGGTAAAGAATCATTTGGCCAATATTGTGGCTTACGCCATCAACTATTTCCAGCAAATTAAGAAGAAGTATGGCAAGGGACGAGAGCGCAAAACCGAAATCCGCAGCTTCGATACCATTGAAGCCACCAAGGTGGTTGTTGCCAACGAAAAGCTATACGTAAACCGCGAAGAGGGTTTCTTTGGCACTGCTCTTAAAAAGGATGAGTTTGTAAGCGAATGCTCTGACATTGACGATGTAATTGTTATCCTTAAAAATGGGAAGTACATCATCACCAAGGTGTCCGACAAGGCTTTCTTTGGCAAGAGAATACAGCATATATCCGTATTTAAGCGAAACGACACGCGAACAATTTACAATGTACTATACCGCGATGGCCGAAATGGCGCAATTATGATGAAACGTTGCGCAATAACTGGTATTACCCGCGACAAGGAGTACAATCTAACAAAGGGAACCGAAGGGTCGGAAATACTTTACTTTAGCCATAACCCAAACGGCGAAGCCGAAGTGCTAAAAGTTTTTCTTAAACCTCGCCCACGCCTGCGTAACCTAATTATGGAGTTAGATTTTAGCCAAATTGCCATTAAAGGACGCCAATCGCAGGGTAATATTTTTACACGCTACGCCATACATAAGGTTCAGCTTAAAGAAAAAATTGGCAGTACGCTTGGTGGCATAAAAGTTTGGTTCGATTGGGACGTATTCCGCCTAAATAACGATGAACGAGGAGAGTATATTGGCGAATTCCAGTCGAACGAAAGGCTTCTGGTTGTTAATAAAGATGGCGAGTACTACCTCTCAGGCATCGATCCAACCACACACTTCTCCGACAACATACTGCTGCTCGAAAAGTATAACGAGGAAAAGGTTTTTACTGCAGCCTACTTCGATGGCGAACAAGAGCTATTCTACGTAAAACGCTTTACGCTTGAACCATCGGAAAAGCCTCAAAGTTTTATCTCTAACGGAGGCAAATCGTACCTAGTAGAAGTTAACGATGATGAATATCCTTGCCTACAGGTTACTTTTGGGGGGAAACACGCCGAAAGACAACCTGAGCAAATTGATGCCGAAGAGTTTATTGGCGTTAAGAGCTTTAAGGCAAAAGGGAAAAGAGTTTCGAACTACCAGGTAAAATCGGTTAAGTTTATTGAGCCCCTCGAAAAAGGACCAAGAGAAGAAGAGAAAGAAGCAGAGGCCACAAATAACCACGAGCAACAAGAGAGTAATAGCGATAAGGAGTCGCCATCGCAAATGACTCTCGAGCTATAAGGTGTTTTTTTGAAGCATTGCAATTTAGGTTACAAATTGGTATATTTATGCCCGTTCAACCTAACCCATCTCTAGTATGAAGGTATTCCTAATTGGTTTCATGGCCAGTGGAAAGTCAACCATTGGTGAGGAATTAGCAAGTTTACTTGGTTATAAGTTTATCGATCTGGACACCTACATTGAAGAAAAGCACAAAAAATCGGTTAAAATGATTTTTGAGATTTATGGTGAAGATCACTTTAGAACTATTGAGAACGAAGCGCTTAAGGAAGTTTCACAAATAGAAGGCAACATAATTGTAGCCTCCGGCGGAGGCACATCATGCTTTTACAATAGCGTTGATTTTATGAACGAGGTTGGTCTGACCATCTACCTTAGGGTTGAAGTTGGTGAGCTACTCGCTCGGCTAATCGAATCGAAAAAGGATAGGCCATTACTCTGGGGAAAATCAAAAGAAGAACTAAACAAGTATATAATTCGAGTACTCGATGAAAGGAAGAAATACTACGAACAGGCAAAAATAACCGTACAAATGGATAAGATTAACATAAACCAGCTTGCCAGCACAATCAGGGCAATTAGCGCGTAATGTCCTCAAATAATCAACAAGATAATAAAGCTCTCCTAGTTATTGGAGAGCTTTTCCTTTTTCAAAAAGCCATGAAAAACCATAGTATAGGTTGTTGTGTTCTCTACAATAACCCGTCCGTCGGGTGAGGAAAGTGTATCCACCTCCACTGTTCGGTTTTCCCAAGGCTCACCAACCTTAAGTAAAATTGGCTGATTATCCCATACAACATTAACGCTCTCAGGCGAAATACCTTCAACCCTCAACTTCCCTTCTTCAAACGACAGCGTTGAATGAGGGATTAAGCGGCTATGCAAACCGCCTCCTTGCGTTCCTCGTAAAACCAGGCCTCTTCCGAGCATAACTCTAAGCGAATCGGTATTATACTCTACCCCTGCATACGAGTTTAGCTCACCAGTTTCGGGGTTAAAGGCATAAGTAGGCCCATCAATTCGGCGGCCAGGGAATGGTTTGCCCTCCAATGCACGTCCGTCGTTGGTTTGGTAGTACTCAATAAAAACATACTCATCTGCTGGTATTTGCCAAGCGGTTACTTTACTGCTTACCTTACATGCATTAACTAGCGGCAGCATTATGGCCAGTGCCAAAATTTTCACCATTAAATTCCTCATAATCTTATCTTAGCCTATCAATTACAAAATGAATTGGATTGAGAATGCTCTCTCCAAGCTTCATCGACCTAACCGACGACCAACCGAAATGCTTATCGGGTAGGTTTGCATTATCCTTAAAAGGCATTTCAATGGTCATTGACATGCACTTAAAATGCTCGCCAACAAACTTTGAACCTATATTGAGGTTTGCTTTACCTGGCTCGTTTTTAGGATAACCATGCTCGGTCTGAAAATCGGGAGTATACTCGGCCCACTTGGCCAGAAACGTTTCTTGCAACCACTTTAGCCTATCGTCGTACGATGGAATTCCCTCAATGCCCGAGGCAAAGCTGTAGGGCAAACCCTCATCAGCATGAATGTCGAGGAACATGTCAACACCCGTTTGCTCCATTTTCTTACGCACATAGTAAACCTCGGGACTTAACGACTTATCGGGATTTCCCCACTCACGGTTTAAGTTTTTACCCGATGCGTTAACCCTTAAATTACCCAGAATACTACCATCAATATTCATGTTTGGCACAAGGTAAAAAACGGCATTTGACAGCAGTGTTCTCGATATTGGATCGCTCTCGTCGAGTAATCGCTCAATAAGCCCTTGCATAAACCACTCCGACTGGGGCTCACCTGGATGCTGACGTGCTACCACCCAAATTTTGCGTTTGCTCTCATCAGGCTCACCAACTACAAGTAAATCTATATCGCGTCCTTCAACGGTTTCGCCCAAAAGTTCGAGCACACAAAGGGGCGAAAGTTGTGCAGCGCTTACCATATCTAAATGCTGATCGTATGAGTAAGGTGCCGAATAGGCAAAAAACAACGAATTCTCCAAAGGAGTGTACTCAAATGTTAATACGCCATTACTATAAGATGTTGGAACGCAAAACCAAGTTACGCGGTCGTAGGAGGCGTACACGCTATAACCAGGCCATCCCTCGGGATAGCTTGCCTTGCCAGCATTCTCTATACTGAATTTACACGGAAAGCCTTCGGCTCCGTGCAAACGGAAATAGAACCACTGAAAAGTATCGGCATAGGAATCGACCCTAATTTTAAGCCTTATATTATCATGCTTTTCGGCGTTAACTATTTCAATGTTACCGCTATCAAAATTCGATGAAATTTTCATGTTATTCGCAATTTTTCGAACGGAAAGGTACAAAATTGAGCGCTGAAAAAAAACACCAAACCATCCTTTCGGTTGAGCCAAGAAGTTTGATTAAAACCTAAAGTAGATAAATGGCTGAATGTCGGAGGCTTTAACCTGAAAAATTAGAATTGCCAAAAGAACAGCCAGAATAAACTTAACAAAAACAGGTGTTTCAATAAATTTTCCGCGATAAAACTCTTTCCACTTTACAGGAAACCAGTGAACACCGAGTGCAATTACCATAAGCAGCAACACGGGTAAATAGGAGTTAACTACCTGAGCAAACGATTGCCAACCAAAACGGCTCACTATCTGCCTAATCATAGCTGTGGCGTTCTCCATGCTATTGGCTCTAAAAAAAATCCACGAAAAACAAACGACATGGAACGTAAAAAACGCCGACAAAATCCTTTTCCACAATTTTGATCGTTGTTGGCTAGCAGGAAACACACTCAGCCAAAGTTTATGCAGTGCCAATGATATACCATGTATCCCGCCCCAAATTACAAAACGGAAATTTGCTCCGTGCCATAATCCACCTAAAAGCATTGTTACCATTAGGTTTATGTATGTACGAAGTGTGCCCTTCTTACTCCCACCTATGGGAATGTAGAGGTAATCGCGTAACCACGATGAGAGAGAAATATGCCAACGATGCCAAAAATCGGTAATATTTACTGCTTTGTAGGGTGAGTTAAAATTTATTGGTAACCTAAAGCCCAGCAAAAGGGCCAACCCAATGGCCATATCGGTATAGCCCGAAAAATCGCAGTATATCTGTACTGAGTATCCGTAGGTTGCCAGCAAGTTCTCGAAACCTGAGTAGCTCAACGGGCTTTGAAAAACCCTGTCCACAAAGTTTATTGAGATATAGTCGGAAATAATCACCTTTTTTATCATGCCATTCATTATTAAAAAGATGGCATGCCCAAACTCACGCTTAGTAAGGCTATATTTCCGGTACAGCTGCGGAATAAACTCGGCTGCTCTAACAATTGGCCCAGCCACCAGCTGCGGGAAAAATGACACGTAAAAACCAAAATCAACAATATTCTTCACTGGATCGACCTTCCGACGGTAAACATCAACCGTGTAGCTTATGGTTTGAAAAGTAAAGAACGAGATACCTACCGGTAGAACTATTGAGGAAACATCGAAATTTGTACTGGCAAGGGAGTTCGACCAGCCGGCCAAAAAGTTATAAGCCTGAAAGTTTGTTCCAAATAACGAATTAACCGAGTCGGCAAAAAAGTAGCTGTACTTAAAAAACGAAAGAACCGACAGGTTAATAAAAACGCTTATAGCCACGTATGCTTTCCGCTTCCACTTAGTGCTTGTTGTGCTAATAAGCAATCCTAAAAAATAATCGCAAATGGTTGAAAAAATTAGAAGCACAAAAAAATAGCCGCTCGATTTGAAGTAAAAGAAAAGGCTAAAAAGCAAAAGGTAAGCGCTACGAAGGTAGCGAGTTTTATATACCAGCGAATAGCCTAACAGCAAAACAGCAAAGAAGAGCCAGAAAGAACCCTCGGTAAAAATCAAAGGACGGCTTTCGCTGTAGGTAAAAAAAGCTTTAATATACTCCCACGCGTTTATCATTGGGTCTTATTGCTTTTCTCTGATTCGTTAGCAGCTAATTTACTCAGAGCATCGTAAAGCAATGCCCCTTTAACGGCATACCCCTTTCGGTTCAGATGAAGTTTATCCTGAGCCGTTAGTCCAAGCTCAAACCACGCCTTAATGCTTCCATCGCCTCCCATAACTTTGTTGAAATCCCACACCCCACAATCCATCTCTTTTGCAACTGAGATAATTTGGGCATTTGCCTCAGCAATAAACGGATTGGCTTCGGTTTTTCCAACCAAATGATCGCCAGGCGTAGTAAGGACAACAATGGCCTCGGGAAGTGCTGATTTTATTCCGCTCACCAACTCCTTTAGGTTGGCCCTAAAGACTGTTTTATTAAAGTTTGGATCGTACGCATCGTTAGTTCCGAGCGATAGTATTACAAATTTTGGATTAACCTGCCTAAGCTGAGCAGTAAAGTTACGAGAGTTTAAAAAAGTTTTAACTGATGCGCCGTTAACACCAGCAGCGTGGTAAATAAACTTAGCAGCTGAATTTACTAGCTCAAATCCATATAGAGTAAACATTCCTGAGTCAAGTCCGTTGGAGTTTATTCCTATCTTAACTGAATCGGTTGGCTCAATAAGTTTAAAAACAACGAATCCATCGCCTATATACTGATAGGTAAGGTTTGCGCTAACCTTGGGTTCAATAATGCTGCTATCCGAGTCAAAGTAAACCTTAACCATATCGAATGCTGCACCTTGAAGCAATTTCAGGGTAAGCGAACTTTCCAATTCGGTTGTTGATACAGCAATACCCGCTAGCCCAAAATCGGTAGCTGTGTTCCCATCAGTTTTCTTGCGCATCCAATTGCCTTTCCAAGTAACATCATAATCGTCGGGGTTATTCGAGCCAACAACCTGATATGGAAAAGTAAAACCCCTTGAGCAGTTTACATCATTTAATGCTAGCGAAAGTAGCATTCGGGTTTTTCCGGTAAAAAAATCGGCCTGAACATGCGAATCGCCAATATGCAAAATGCTTAACGGGGCCTCTTCTTCATTAGCATTTGTAAAAAGAAACTTACTCCGCTTGCTTAGGCTATCGTTCTTGCCAAAAAAGATGATGTTATCATCAATGCTTATCACACTAAAAAGTTCAGCATCAAAATTGGCAAAAACATCTACAGTTTTTGCTTTTTGTTTAAGCGAAACAATAACAGCAGCAAGCGAAAGCACTGTTAGCAAAGCTACAAGTGCTATTTTACAAGCCATATGTCGAAGTGTCTTCATCAGTTAACCTCTCCAATATTTTGTTGAGCAAACCTATTGTAGCTTTCCATTAGCGATGAGTAGAACATCTCAGCAATAATGTTTGAGCCTCGAAGCGTGAAATGAACAAAATCCTTTGAAGCCAATGGTGGTGAGGCATAAACCCAAGCTGGCATCGAATTATGCCCACCCATTGCAGTATAGCAATCCCAAAACGCAGCACCTGCCCTAAAGGCAGCATTACGCTGAGCATCGCGTATCCTCTCTATATTTGGGTACGATTCGAACCTACCATTTACTTTTCGCGACATATCCGATACGCCTATAAGAATAACCGAAACTCCAGGGTTTACCCCTTTTAATGCCACAATTTGCTGATATAGCTGATTCTCGTAGTACGTGTAGCTATCAACTATGTGCGGAACAATATTTACCCCGAACTGTAGAATTATGAGATTAGGTTTAACAAGCTGCATCACCCGTTTTAGTGAAGCATTATCGGAACGAGTAAAATCGGTACCCGAACTTCCTCTTATTGCAATGTTATCAACAATAATACCCGTAGGAGTTTCGAGCGATATAGCATAAACCATTGGACTCTCATCGCCTTTAAATCCAAGCCTAAACTGCCGTACCGATTTTGGAACGCTCCAACTAACCGATTTACTATCAGCTGTAGGTGCTAGAAGTTCGGCATCTTGAGTGGTTTCTTGGTAGCTTAACGAAAGCATTATGGGCTCGGGTACATGGCCAAAAAGCATCCTACAACGGGTAAAATTTCGAGCCAACGAGGAGTGCGAGCCACGACGTTCTAAATCAATCCAAGCCTCAGTAAAGCCACCTCTACTTGCTCGTCGACTACTTTTAAAAATTGAGTATCCTCCCATAATACCAAACCTGTTACCAACTGCACCTTTTCCCAAATCGGCAATGGACACATACTGCCAGTTACTTGAAACTGTTTGGTAAACGGCTCCAGGTTGATAGCTATGCGGAACTGCATTTAGCAGACCAACACCTCCTCCACCAAAACGCGATTGCAATCGCGATCGCAAAAACGAGGTTATCCGATCGCCCTCAATTTGCGAATCGCCATAGTGCATTATCCTAACCTGGCTTCTGATGGCATCGCCATTTTGCAGTGCGTTATAGAACGATTGCAATGCTTTGAAATTCGAATCGGGCATTTCAATATGCACCAATCTACTCTTAAGAATCTCGGCTGTTATACGTTCGTTTTTTGTGGTTATTATTGAATGAGCATCAGCGTTAAGCGAATCGGGTTTGGTTAAACCTAAGGAGTCTTGAGTTACGGAAAGTGAATCGACCACAACTGTTGTACCCGTAATGCTATCGAGCATCATCTCAAGTTCTGCAATCTCGGGGCTTAACGTAAAATGTGAGGGATGGCCAACCGAATCGAAGCTAAAAAGCGACCTTACCGATGGATACTTTACGATAACTGACCCCAACCTTAAGCCTTCGGGTGGGATAAAAAGGCTAACTAGAGTCAGCAAAAGAATAGTAATGGCTATATACGCAAAAACTTTAAAAGGCTTCACCATAAAACATTAGGAACTTGGTAAGCATAAAACCGTTGTCCTAAAGGTAAAAAAAAGTTAAGAAATTCAACTAGCCATGCCATATAATGCAAAAAAGGTAAAGCAAATGCTCTACCTTTTCATTATTATGCTAGTTATTTTATGATGATTTTGGCTTAATCTTCAGAACCTGACCAGGAGTTAACCTATCGGTGCTAAGGTTATTTATCCGCTTCAGGTCGGTTGAGCTAACGCCAGGGTATAGCTTTGCAATATCCCAAAGGGTGTCGCCACGGCGAACCTGATAGTAGATATAGTTTGGATCGGCATTATTTGGGACAGGTGCATTGCTATAGCCCGAACGTGCCGCAACATTCGCCGGCACGTAAATGGTTAACCTTTGCCCTATTCGAATAAGGTTACCCCTTATATTATTCCATCCTCGGAGCTGCGAAACCCTAACCCCATGCCTTTCGGCAATGGTTCCCAGCACATCGCCTTCCTTAACAATGTATACAATTCTCTGGCTGCCTGAAGGAACTTCATGCCTGTACGAAGCGGTGTATTTGCTTGGGTTAACCACATTATTAGGGTTAAAGTACACCGAATCCTTATAGGCAAATATTTCGTGCTGCCTATCGATAAACGAGCTAACATTCTCAAGAGGTAGCCTAAGCGACATCTGCTTTGACTGGGCAGGAATAATATCTTGCTTATAGTGAGGGTTCAAATCGCGAAGCACTTTAACGGGGACACCAAGCACTTCAGAAACCTGATTAAAATGCAGCATTCCCGAAATCATAAGCGTATCAACAGTAGCAGGCAGGCTCATGGGAACCGGCTTTAGCTTATGCTCGTTGTGGTAGTGAAACGCATACGTTGCAGCAATAAATGCAGGAACGTAACCCCTAGTCTCACGGGGTAAGTAGTAGTATATATCCCAGTAATTTCGCTTGCCTCCAGCCCTTCGGATAGCCTTGTTTACGTTTCCAGGGCCGCAGTTATACGCCGCTATTACAAGTGTCCAGTCGCCATACATTTTGTATAAATCTTTGAGAAAGCGTGCAGCAGCATGGCTCGAAGCAATGGGGTCGCGTCGTTCATCGATATAGGAATTTACCGTAAGGTTGTACATTCTGCCTGTTCCGTACATAAACTGCCAAAGGCCAGTTGCTCCAGCGCGCGAAACGGCTCTGGGGTTTAAAGCCGACTCAACCACAGGAAGAATTCGCAGCTCAATTGGCAGCTGGTAGTAATCGAGAACCTCCTCAAAAATAGGGAGGTAATAGTCGGCAACACCAAGCATAATTTCAACCTTGTCGCGCTGTCTCTCGGTATAAACGCTAATAAAGTTGCGAACAATGCTGTTGTATGGCAAATCGATTAGCGAGTTAATTGCCGCCAAGCGTTGAATGTAAACCGAATCGGGCAAGTTGGTTTGCTGCTCCAAGGTATCAGGCTCAAGTAGCGATACAATATTTGAAGTATCAATGCCATTTTGCACATACCACAAGCTAAGCAAGCTATCGAGGTTATTTCCGTAGTTAGAAATAATGCCAACCCCCTCAAGCAGCGAATCGCGAATAACAGGAACGGTGTCGCGCTTTATGTTAGCATACACTCCACTGGAGAATAAAACAACAAAACTCAACAAGATAAATCTCTTCATAATTTCTATCTACTTTAGGCTACATTGCAATTTAAAACCAACAACTGGCTGAAAGGTTGAGCTTGGATTAAACGAAAATGCATCGGTATTAAGCATTGGCTCAACCTTAAGCGCTAGATCGTCGCTTATATCCCAATCAAAAAAATGGGCATCAACATTAGCATCGATAATATTTAGAGCGTAAAAACCAGCAAGTATCATTATGGATAGATCGCGATTTCTTCGGTAACCATCGCGAAGGTAGAGCAGCTCATTCCTGTCCCTCGTACCGCCATACTCATCATTTGGAAACTGCTGGTAAGCAGTTCCAAACTTTTTGTAGCCACGCTGATTAAAATCAACAATATAGCACAACGATGCAATGCCACCCCAAACAACGGGAACTTTCCAAAGCTTTTGATTGTACACCTGTCCTAACCCCGGAAGTATGGCCGAGAGTACTGTTGCCGTTGTTGGCGAGTGCGACCCTTTGGAGTTAACAATAAGCGCATCGGCAACACTAGCTATGTAGAACAATGCTGCATTTGCATAAAAAATGTTCCGCTGCACTCGGTAGTTGGTCCATCGCTCCTCAAAAATTAGCTTTTCTTCGGGGCCATAAAAAAGCGGATCGTACTGGTTAAGCGTTTTGTGGTAGTTATCGTTTGCCTGAAGGCCAAGGTATAACATCGATCCCATTCCTGCATAAAAAAATGGGACTTTCCAATACTGCCTGTTTATTACCTGTCCGGAACCAGGTAAAACTTGAGAGGCCAGCCACACCTGTTTTGTTGATAAGGAATCGAGCTTAAAGCCGCTGGCAAATCCTGCATGCGATATAAACAAAAATAAAAGCAGGGCTATCAAAAATTGATGCCCTTTGCCTCTAATCGTTGCGATATTACCAATTGGATATTGCAAAATAAAAACGTTAACTAGATGGAAAACGATGGTTTGTAAAAAAAATTACTGTGCAAACTTATTAATTCTTTCCATTAGTTCGTCTAGTTCCCCTTGAGTTCGGTACGAAATTACAATTTTTCCGCTTCCGCTTTTACCGTGTTTTACCTGTACACCCCAACCAAAAACCTGCTGCAGCTTGTCCTCAAGTCCGTTAAGCATTTCGGGTTGCTCACTGTTCGCTTCAACTGTGTCTTCATCTGCTTGCTTTGCCTTGGGTTGCTGGGTAAGCTTACGAATCAGCTCCTCAGCCTTACGTACTGACAGGTCTTGCTCCAAAATTTTGCTGTATGCGGTAAGCTGTAGTTCTGAATTTTCGAGCGACAGAATAGCCCTAGCGTGTCCCATTGACAATTTTCGCTCTCTGATGCCTAACTGAATTTCGGCGGGCAGCTTAAGCAACCTTAGGTAATTTGTAACCGTTGCCCTTTTTTTTCCAACCCTTTCGGAAAGGTTGTCGTGAGTAAGGCTACACTCGTCAACCAAGCGCTGATAGCTAATTGCCACTTCAATGGCATCCAAATCTTCGCGCTGAATATTTTCAACCAAGGCCATCTCGAGCATTCCTTGGTCGTTAGCCGTTCGTATGTAGGCAGGTACAGTTTTTAGCCCAGCCAATTTTGCGGCTCTAAGCCTTCGTTCTCCCGATATTAGCTGGTACTCGCCATTTAAGCCTCTAACTGTAAGGGGTTGAATAATTCCAAGCTCTTTTATCGAGTGAGAAAGTTCTTTCAGCGCTTCCTCGTCGAAAGTTGTGCGAGGTTGAAACGGATTAGCTTTAATTTTAGTAATATCAATTTCATTAACTAGCTCTACGGAAGAACGTTCTTGCTTGTTCTCTGCTCTTTGCTGTGTAGAGTCAGCATCTTCAATTAAGGCCCCTAATCCACGGCCTAATGCCATTTTCTTTGTCATCTCTCTATGTATACCGTTACGTGTTAAATCTTACTTCTCCTCCTTATTAGTGGCATCGGCCATTTCTGTCATACTATTCTTTTGAAGCATCTCACGTGCTAGGTTAAGGTAATTAGCCGAACCGGTTGAAGCAGCATCGTAAAGAATAACAGGTTTGCCATAGCTAGGCGCTTCGCTAAGCTTAATATTACGCTGAATTATTGTATCGAAAACCATTTGCTGGAAGTGCTTTTTAACCTCATCTACCACTTGGTTCGAGAGCCTCAAACGAGCATCGTACATGGTAAGTAGGAATCCCTCAATTTTAAGATCGGGATTTAAGCGAGTTTGAATTATTTTGATAGTATTAAGGAGTTTTCCTAATCCTTCGAGAGCGAAGTACTCGCACTGTACGGGAATAACAACCGAATCGGCTGCCGAAAGGGCATTTACTGTAATTAAACCGAGCGATGGTGAGCAGTCGATAAGAATAAAATCGTACTGATCGCGAACCTTATCAATAACCGACTTGAGCATCTTTTCCCTGTTGGGCATGTTAAGCATTTCAATCTCAGCACCAACCAAATCGATATGCGAAGGAATAAGGTCGAGGCCATCAATCTCACTTTTGAGGATAATATCCTGTGGATTAACCTCCTCAATAAGGCACTCGTAAATACTTGTTTTTATGTTTCTAAGGTCGAACCCGGTTCCCGAGGTTGCATTAGCCTGTGGATCGGCATCAATAAGTAATACCTTCTTTTCGAGCACTGCTAAACTTGCTGCCAAATTTATTGCTGTTGTGGTTTTACCTACGCCACCTTTTTGGTTTGCTAAAGCTACTACTTTTCCCATATCATAAGAGTGATTAATGAAATCTGCATTTAAGGCCACAAAGTTACTTTTTGCAAAAAAGGATACCTTTTTTTACAGGCCTCTAATATAAACATTCGGCTCAAACTTACCAACACGTTATTAACAGCCCCAGTCTAAAACTCCCATGAAACCTATAAAACTATTGTGGTTTTTTTGCTAAAAAAGCAAGACTATTTCGTTATCGTCAATTATTGCATATTTTAGCATAAAAAACTTGTGGAGACAAGCAGCCGTTGGTACACCATTGTTAACCCTGAAGCGGGAAGCAGAAGAGGCCATAAAGATTGGCCCAAAATTGAGTTTCTGCTCAACGAAATGGGGGTTTCGTTTCAGCATGCGCTTACCCAACGAAAGTACCACGCCGTTGAGCTTGCAGTAAACTCTATTCGTAAAGGATTTAGAAAGATTATTGTAGTTGGAGGCGATGGTACCCTAAACGAGGTTGTTAACGGAATATTTATTCAAAACATATGCAAGCCCAGCGATATTACAATTGGGGTTATTGGGGTTGGAACTGGTAACGACTGGCAGCGCACATATAGCCTACCAAGCAATTACAAAGGAAAAATTTTAGCCATAAAAAATGAGCGAACAATACTTCAAGATATTGGAAAGGCCGATTTTTTTGAAGCACGCATTAAGCAATCACGCTATTTTGCCAATGCAGCCGGAGTAGGTTTCGATGCAAAGGTGGCCATGGCCACAAACAGGCTCAAAGAAAGTGGTCGAAGAGGAAAGATTCTATACTTTTTTAGCCTGCTAAAAACGCTCTACAACTACCGATCGACCATGGCTAAAATATCCATTGATGGGCATGAGCTTAGCGGAAAAATATTTAGCGCCACTCTGGGCATTGGAAAGTACAACGGGGGAGGAATGCTACAGGTACCAAATGCCCTCCCCGATGATGGCCTATTTGACATCACCATAATTAACAAAATTAGGCGAATAAACGTGCTTCGAAATATTTTTAAGCTTTACAACGGTTCAATTCTCAAGCATCCCAAAATATTTGGATACCAAGGCAAGAGCATTACTGTTTCATCTAAACCACCGCTTAGCCTTGAGGCTGATGGCGAATCGTTGGGCACATCACCGTTTACCTTCTCCATTGTACCTCAAAGTATAAGGGTAATAGTTGGTGCCGATTTTACATCGGTTGATAATCCCATTGGTAAAATATACAATTAGTTTTTTTTGAAGATCAACAAACCCCACAAGCACAAATGAATCTTGAAAATTTAGGGTACAACAAAACCATTGAAAAGTATTGGCTAGAGAATGCTCCTAAGGGATTCTTGCTAGGTAGAGTTATTGCTGAGCACAAGGAGAGATATGTTGTAAACGCTGAACAAGGAGAGTTTGACGCTGAGATTACTGGCAATTTACGTTTTACCGCAAAATGTCGTGACGATTTTCCTGCAGTTGGCGATTGGGTTGCATTTTTGGGTTACGACTCAAATTCTGCCATAATTCAAAGCATTCTCCCCAGACAGTCGATCCTTGCTAGGCAAGCCGTTGGAAAATTTGGAGAAAAACAGATTATTGCTGCCAACGTTGATTATGCACTAATCCTGCAATCTCTAGACAGGGACTTTAACCTGAACAGGCTGGAACGATACTTTACCATTTGTCACACATCGCGAGTAAGCCCTGTGGTAGTTCTCACAAAAACCGACCTAGCAACCCAAGAGAGGCTTGATGAAACGATTAACATAATTCGGTCTCGAATAAAAAATGCGCCTGTACTAAGTATCAGCAGCATTACCAAGCAGGGTTACGAAACATTAATGAATGAGCTACACACAGGGAAAACATACTGCTTGCTGGGTTCGTCGGGAGTTGGAAAATCAACATTGGTTAACATGCTTTTAGGAAAGGCAACCATGAAAACTGGTGCAATTAGTGAGGCTTCAAATAGGGGAAAGCATGTAACAAGTCACCGCGAACTTTTTATTCTCGAAAACGGAGCGATAGTTATTGATAACCCTGGCATGCGCGAGGTTGGAATAGCCGACTCATCCGATGGGCTTAAAACAACATTTGATGATATTATGATGCTAGCAGAGAACTGTAGGTATAACGATTGCACCCATACCAACGAAAGAGGTTGCGCTATTATTGAAGCTGTTGAGAGTGGAGAAATTGATAGAACTACCTACGAGAACTACCTGAAACTGCAAAGAGAAGAATTGCGGTTTGAGCAAACAACATCTGAGAAAAGGAGAAGGGATAAGGAATTTGGGAAAATGGTAAAGAATATAAAAAACGACTTAAAAAAGGTTAACTCCAAATACGCAAAGGATAGCTAACACTACAACAAATTAAGGGTACAACAATTATTTACATTGGATCAACATCGGGCAGAACTATAAGCCCCCGAAAGGGGCCATACTCCATTAGCACCCTCACCTGATCGGCAATAATCTCCTTGACTTTTGGCAGATTGGCATTTCGCTCAAGCTTAATTAAAATATCCTTAATGTAATAATTCTGTACCCTGCTAATTATTGGCTCCTCAGGGCCAAGCACTCTACTCTTAAAAACTGCGCGTAAGTTTCGGCCAAGTTGAACCGATGCAACATCGAGAACACTAGCATTCCGATGCTTTAGCGAAAGTTTTATCAACCTATAGTATGGGGGATAATTATACTGTTTGCGCTCAGCTAGCTGCGATTTAAAATGCCCATCGAAATCGTTATTAACCACCTGCTTAACCACAGGATGATCGGGGTTAGCCGTTTGAATTATCACCTTACCGGGCTCACCCTTCCGACCAGCCCTTCCGCTAACCTGTGCCATTAGCTGAAAGCTTCGCTCGAAAGCTCTGAAATCGGGAAAATTAAGCATGTTATCGGCATTGAGTATTCCCACAAGTTTAACCCGATCAAAATCTAACCCCTTTGTAACCATTTGCGTTCCAACGAGTACGTCAACATCTCCTTGCTCAAAGCTGGCAATAATTCGCTCGTATGAATTACGCGAACGGGTTGTATCCATATCCATTCGGGCAATACGAGCAGTGGGGAAGAATATGGCCAGTTCATCCTCAACCTTTTCGGTACCGAAACCTTTTGTTGATAAGCGATGGCTACCACATGCCAAGCACGAGGTTAGGTTTTGTATGGCATAACCGCAGTAGTGACAAACCAGCTGATTGCTTTGCTTGTGCAAGGTAAGGCTTACAGCGCAATGCTCGCATTGCGGAACCCAAGCACACTCGTCGCACTCAACAAATGGCGAGTACCCCCTACGATTCTGAAAAAGAATTACCTGATTACCCTCGGCCAAAACCCTCCCAATTTCATCGAGAAGTTTATCGGAAAAAAGCGATTTCATCTCCTTTCGTTTACGTGCCAATAGGGTATCAACCACCTCAATTGTAGGCAGGCTAATATCTGAATACCGCTTGGTTAGCTGAGCAAAGCCAAACTTACCCGTTTGCGCATTATAGTATGTTTCTACTGAGGGCGTTGCTGTTCCAAGCAACACTTTAGTTCCATGCATCCCAGCCAATACAATAGCCGAATCGCGCGCATGATATCGAGGCGATGGGCTATACTGCTTAAACGTATTCTCATGCTCCTCATCAACAATAATTAGCCCCAAGCGCTTAAAAGGTAAAAATATTGATGAGCGTACACCCAAAATTATGTCATACGATGGACCTGAATTACCATTACCCTCGCTAAGTAAACTATTGTACACCTCAACCCGTTGGTTATCGCTAAACTTGCTGTGGTAAATGCCAACCCTGCTTCCAAAGAAACGTTTTAACCTATTAATAATTTGCGCCGTAAGCGCAATTTCGGGTAACAGGTAAAGTACCTGTTTTCCTTTAGCAATCTGCTCCTGAATTAAGCTAATATATATCTCCGTTTTCCCACTTGAGGTTACACCATGAAGCAGAACAACATTTTTCTCCCGAAAATCATCCTGTACTTTATTAACCGCTTCAAGCTGAGCATCCGAGAGTGTAAGAGTCACCTCCTCATTGTTATCCTCACTCAACAAACGGGAAACCTCTCGGGATTCTACTTCAAAAACATCTTTCTTAATAAGCGCATTAAATGCTGCTGGCGAAGCATTCGACTTCTCAGCTAGCATTTTTTTGGAAACCCAATCTGTAAAAGTTTTTTTATCGGAGGCAGTTAATGCCAAAAAGGCCATTAACCATTTTTGCTGCGCATCGGCTCTCGATAGCTCCTCGAAAAGTTGGTTTATGTCATCATCGGTTTTGAGGCGCGAATGCAAACGCACAAACGTTTCGTACTTAGGTTTGAATGCCGATTGAATATTCTCGTGTATAGCTAGCGCCTGCCTATCGAGCAACCCTTTAATAACCCCCATGGGGTTATTCACCTGCACCTTTGAAATAAGCTGCTGAATTGAAAGCGGTGAGCTATTTGCTTCAACGGCAGCCATTACTTCTCTTTCGGATTCGTTCAAAAGATCAATTATTGCATATTCCGCTCCCTGCGACAACTGCGTTTCACTCTCCATTTTTAGGCCCGAGGGCAAAGCTGCTTTCATTACCTCGCCAAGGGTACACATGTAGTAGCTTGCCATCCACTCCCAAAACTTCAGCTGCACATCCAAAACTATGGGTTCATCATCAATTAGCTGAACAATATCCTTGGTTTTATATGCACTTGGCGCTTTTGAGTGGATACTGTAAACTATAGCCGAGTAAAGCTTTTTTTTACCAAACTGCACAACCACTCTTGCCCCAACCCTAAGCTGCTTTTGCAAATTGCTGGGTACAGAATAGGTGTATAGCTTTGGCACTGCCAACGGAAGGATAACCTCAACAAATTGCGATTCTGACATGGTAAACTGCCGACTAGTATTGGTCAGCTAAGGTAGTAAAGATTGAGGGGATTAGGTAAACGTTTTTCCTAAATCTACCCATTTGCCCTTATCCATACAGCAACTTCCTCCATTAACCAAAGGGGGGTTGACGTAGCACCACATACGCCAACGCGATTAACGCTTTGAAACCAATGAGGTTTGAGTTCGAGGGTTGAGCTAATAAAATAAGTATTAGGGTTTACTTGCTTGCAAACTTCGTAGAGCATTTTTCCATTTGAGCTATTCTTCCCACTCACAAAAGCTACAGCATCAAATTTAGAGGCAAATGTTTTTAGCTCATCTTTTCGGTTGGCCACCTGTCCGCATATTGAGTTATATGCATGAAAAGTGTTTCGACTATTACTAGCGGCTTCTGTCCTATGGCCTATTTCGTTGGAGATTTTTTTATACTCATCGGCACTCATAGTAGTTTGGGCAAAAAGTTCGATGGGTTTTGTAAAATCGAGATTATTAATATCCTCAATCCTCTCGATTACTATAGCATTTCCCTGAGTTTGACCAACCAAACCAAGCACCTCAGCGTGTCCTTTCTTTCCATAGATTACTACCTGTCCGCCAACCTGTGCCATTCGCTTCCATGCTTCGCGCACCTTTACTTGCAACTTTAGCACAACCGGACAGGATGCATCAATAATATTCAGCCCTTTTTCGAGGGCTTTCCTGTATGTTTCGGGCGGTTCGCCATGAGCACGAAAAAGCACTTTACTCCCCTGCAACTTATCTAAATCGGAATGCGAAATAGTTTGTAAACCAAGCGACTTTAGTCTTTCCACCTCCATATTGTTATGAACTATCTCGCCAATACAATACAGTCTTTCTTGGCTTTGCAACTCCTTTTCGGCCTGCGAAATTGCATTTACAACACCAAAGCAAAAGCCTGAGCTTTTATCAATCTCAACATGTATGCTTTTTGCTTGGCCCATAAATGAAAAAGGGATTTAGGAGATTTTCGAAATTATATCGGCGTAAACAGCATCAAACCACTCCATCTGCTCATCAACTGTCATATGTGAATTATCGAGCACAATGGCATCGGGTGCTTGGCGCAAAGGGGCAACCTTGCGATTACGATCAATGTGGTCGCGCTCTTCAATATTCCTAAGCACCTCTTCTAGGGTAGCGCTTTCGCCTTTGCCTTCCATCTCGTTAAGCCTACGCTGCGCACGAATTGTTGGATCGGCGGTCATAAATATTTTTAGTTCTGCTTTAGGGAACACAACCGTGCCAATATCCCTGCCATCCATAACTATTCCCTTATGCTCACCCATTTCCTGCTGTTGCTGGGTCATTTTAGCCCGAACCATTGGGATAGCCGAAACGGGGCTCACCAGCCCCGAAACCTCGAGGGTACGAATGCTGCGTTCAACCACCTCGCCGTTTAGCGTTGTAAGCCAACCTTCACCTTCGGTGTTCTTTACAAAACCAACCTTTAAACCGTTTAATAAATCGTCTAGCCTATTTTCATCAACCCCCAATGGTGTTGCAATACCCTCGCGAATGCAGGCAAGTGTAACAGCTCTATACATGGCGCCGCTATCAATATAAATATAGCTTAACCTATTGGCTATGGCTTTTGCAAAGGTGCTTTTCCCACACGACGAATAGCCATCAACGGCAATGGTAATTAGTATTTTATCCACAGTAAACTCAATTAAACAAGTTAGCCAACAACCACAAAACAGCAGTTGAGCATGGCAAAGGTAGCTGAAAAAAAGGGGATTTTCTTTACAAATTCTTCTTCACAAAAAAGTCGTCGAGATTGGTGCTAAGAGAGAAATGGTTAGAACCACCAACCAAATGGTAAGTTGCACGGCTATAATTTATATAGAATCGTTTTATTTTAATACCAACACCCCAGCTAAACCCAACCGTTGATACCCGTTCTTCGAGTTTTAGTTCGTTACGCCTTTGGAAGTTATAGCCTCCCCTAACGTAAAAATTGGTAATTGGAACAAACTCAACTCCGAGTATTAAGTGGCTCAGTACCTCGCTTCCGAGTTTGTCAAGCAAAGTAGGATCCTGAGGTTCCTCATCGCCAAATAGCGAAACAGTGCTGCTTTGGCGCCTAAAGTAAAGGCTACTGGTTTGTACCTGCTGAAAAGTAGCAACCAGCCGAAATGGGGCATGCCTTAGTTTTTGGCTAACACCAAATATCAGCTCAAATGGTAATGCTTCCCATGTATCGGGGGTATACGGCTTTAGCATGGAGCCAATGTTACGAGCAACAACGCCTGCTGAGAAAAGGCTATCGCGACTATGGTAAGCAAGACCAATATCGGCAGCAAAGCCAAAAGAGGTATACTGCTCCAAATGCGAATAGATTGGCTTAAGCGTTACGCCAAAAGTAAAAAGGCTATCAATAGAACGGGCATACGACAAATGGAGAGCCATATCGTAGCCAGAAAAACTACCCGTTATCAATCCGGCTACATTAGCCTCAGTAAAATCGCCATAACCAACATGCTGCATCCCAACGCCAAATGTCCCAACACCCTCAAAATGTCGCGAGTAATTAACAAATGCATACTTTATATCGGCAAAGTATGAAACATACGAAAGCGAAAGCTGGTTGTGAAGCTGGCTAGATAAATGGGCTGGATTGGTAAGCGCAACCCCTTGGTCGGCCTCATCCAAAGCAACAACCTTACTCCCCAGTGCTGCACTACGAGGGGTTATGGTCAGGTTTAAAAAACTATAGGTACTCTCTCCGCCAAGTTGCGCTTGTAGGTTGAGTACTAAAAGTAATAGAAGAAATGAGATTACAAAAACCCGTTTAACCATCAAAACATAAATATGAGTATGCAATTACAAAAGTACACTTTGAAAACATAAAAAAAGTATTTTTAGTATAACGGCCTACCAAATTTTTAATTACTACCCAAAACATCACAAGTGCAAAAGGATAATATAAGGGTAATTAGCTTTTGAGAAGTAAAATTTAGGTTAACTTTGCCGCTCGTTAGTAAATAATGTAAAAACTCGTAATACAGCTTGTGGTAAAAGAGAGAGAAAATATTCTTTTTATCGTTAACCCCATTTCGGGAAGAGGCGTACTAAAAAACCTTGAAAAAAAGATAAACAAATCTTTAAACAAAAAGAGGTTTAACGCCATAATTGAACACACACAACAAGCAAAACACGCCACAATTTTGGCTAATGAATACCTGCAAAAAGGGGTTAAAAAAATTGTGGCAGTTGGTGGCGATGGCACTGTAAACGAAGTTGCTTCGGCGCTAATGCACACCGATACAACCCTCGGAATAATCCCTGTTGGATCGGGCAATGGTTTTGCTAGGCACCTTCGCATTCCGTTTGATGTTGACAAAGCGATTAAGGTTATTAATAAAGAAAAAATTGCCCTCATCGATGCTGGAGAAGTGAATCAGCAACCGTTTTTTTGCACTGCTGGAGTTGGTTTCGATGCTCAGGTAGGCAATTCGTTTGCCCAAGGAACTAAACGAGGATTTACCAACTACGTTAAAGCAACTAAAATCCTGTTTTTAGAAAAAAAAAAAAAAAAGTTAATTGATCATAATATTTTTGTATGTTAATTATAATTTATTAATTTATTAAATACAATTCATTAGTATAGTAATTTTAATATTATTAATTATTAATCTATTAATTACAAAATTATTAATTTATATTAGTATGATTAATATTATTAATTTCATAACTTAATAACTTCTTAATAACTTAATAACTTAATAACTTAATAAATATCATAATTATTAATTTTTATAATATTTCTATATGATTTTATATAATCTTATATAATCTTATATAATTTTTATTCAATTTTTATATAATTTTTATATTTTTATTAATATTAAATTGATTTTATTAATTATCATTTTTATTATAATATTCATATAAGCTTATTAATATTTATATAATTAAAAAATATTTTATAGTTAAAGAAATATAAATACTTTTATTATTAAAAAAATTATAAAAATACTTTTAAGTTAAAGCTTAAATCTATCTTAAAGCTTAAAAAGGTTATTAGCTTAATAGGATTAATCTTATTCAAAAAAATAGAAAAGTAGAATTTATAGGAGAATGGCTAATTATGATTGGAAAAAGGATTCGTTTAGAAAGAATCATAGATAGAAAAACTAATAGAACTGTTATTGCACCGATGGATCATGGAGTATCAATTGGCCCTGTTAAAGGTATAGTAAATATGAGTGAAACAATTGAAAGTATCTCTCGTGGAGGAGCGAATGCAGTTTTAATGCATAAAGGAATAATCGAACAAGGTCACAGAGGATATGGTAAAGATCTTGGTCTTATTATACACTTATCAGCTAGTACTTCACTTAGTCCTGACCCAAACAATAAAGTTTTAGTTACATCTGTTGAAAAAGCAATTCAGCTTGGAGCTGATGCAGTATCAGTACATGTAAATATTGGTTCAGAAACAGAAGCTGAAATGTTAATGGAATTGGGTGAAATAGCTGAAACATGCAGTCAATGGGGAATTCCACTACTTGCAATGATGTATCCAAGAGGTCAAAAAATTAAAAATGAACATGATGTTGAACTTGTAAAACACGCAGCAAGAGTTGGATCTGAACTTGGTGTTGATATTGTTAAAACAAACTATACTGGTGATCCAGATAGCTTTAAAGAAGTAGTTGAAGGAGCATTAGTTCCAGTTGTAATAGCTGGAGGACCTAAAGTTGAAACTGATAGAGAATTGTTAGAAATGGTTAGAGATTCCCTCGAAGTTGGTGGTGCTGGAGTTGCATTTGGAAGAAACCTTTTCCAAGCTAAATCTCCTGGAAAAATTACAAAAGCTATAGCTGAAGTTGTTCATAAAGATTTAGATGTTGAAGAAGCTCTAAAAATATTAGATTAAAAAAATTAAATTAAATCAAATAATCTAAAATATTGATTAAATAATTTAAAACAAAAATAAATAATTCAAAATAATCTAAAACATGGATTAAATAATCTAAATATTAATTAAGTAATCTAAAATCTGAACTAAATAATTTAAAATATCAAACTAAATTTTATTAACATATTAAGGAGATCTTGCCTTGAAAAATAAATTTGCTTGGATAATGACCCCTGATATAAAATGGGAAGAAAAAAAAGAACTAATAACAACTGGACTTGAATCTAGAATCGACCATGTTTTAGATTTAAAAGACATCAACAATATAAAAAAATTAGGAAACATTGAAGTCATAAGCGAAGATGAAAATGCAGATATATCCATTGTTGGTATCAATGGAGAAGGTGATGGAACTCTTCAATTAGGTAATGATACTGATTTAAATGATTCCAATGACTTAAAAGTAGCTAAAAGCTATAAAAATAAGGGGAAAAAAGTCGTAGCTTATGTTGAAATTAATAGTAAAAAACATGAAGAGTTAGCTAGAGTCCTTGGAAAAGTTGTTGATTATTTAATTCTCGTTGGAAAAGATTGGACAATTATCCCCCTTGAAAATATAATCGCAGATCTTCAAGGTGTAGATGTAAAATTAATAGCTGCTGTAAATAGCCCAGAAGAAGCTAAACTAGCTATTGAAACCTTAGAAGTTGGAACTGATGGAATAATATTTAAACCAAAAAGCTTCAAGCAAATAAAAGAAATAGCTAAAATAATTGAAGATGTATCTACTGAAAGATATGAGTTAGAAGAAGCAACAGTCACAAATATTAAGCCTGTTGGAAGTGGGGATAGAGTATGTATTGATACAACCTCAATGTTAATTCCTGGAGAGGGAATGTTGATTGGATCATACTCAAAAGCTATGTTTTTAGTTCATAGTGAATCTCTTGAAAGTGAATATGTTGCATCAAGACCATTTAGAGTAAATGCAGGTCCTGTACAAGCTTATGTAATGGTACCTGGAAATAAGACAAAATACTTATCTGAACTTGAAACTGGTGATGAAGTATTAGCTGTTGATAAAGATGGTAATAGCAGAACTGTTATAGTAGGAAGATCTAAAATCGAAAAGAGGCCTCTTATATTGCTAGAAGCTGAATTTGATGGAATTAAGATAAAGTCTTTATTACAGAATGCTGAAACAATAAGACTTGTAAATGATAAAAATGAAGCTATCTCAGTATCCGATATTCAAGTTGGAGATAAACTTAAAGTATTCATTGATCAAGGAGCAAGGCATTTTGGAATGTCTATAGAAGAGAATATAATTGAAAAATAATACCTTAAACACAATCAAAGGTTAAATTATAATTTTTAAAATAAAAATCTATGGAATTAAGTATATATGTGAAATTATGGTAGCAAAACAACGTTGTTTTTTAGCTATAGATATAGATTCAGATTTAATTGAAAATATAGTAAAAGTTCAAGAGGAATTTAAAAACACAAATAACAATGTAAAATATGTAGAAGAAGAAAATCTACATTTTACGCTTAAATTTTTTGGAGATATAGATAAAGATAAAATTTTTGAAGTTAAAAGCTGTATTTTAAAGGTTTTAAATGAAATAAACTTTAAAGATAATTTTTCAAATGAAATATCTATCAAAGGAATTGGGACTTTTCCAAATAAAAATTATATGAAAGTATTGTGGGTTGGATGTGAAAATAGTGAGTTTATAACTAAACTACACGATGCATTAGATTTAGAATTTAAAAAAATTGGATTTAAATTAGATAAACAATTTAAAACTCATATTACCATTGGAAGAATAAGGAATCTAAAGGACAAAAATGAATTTAAATCAAAAATAGAAAAATTAGAAAATTTTGAAATTGGAAACATGAATATTGAAAAAATATCTCTAAAAATAAGTGAACTCACACCAAAAGGTCCAATTTATTCTAATATTAAAGTTTTCGAACTTTAATACTTTAATTATTTATATCTTAATTATATCTATATTAATAAATATTTATATTATTATTCATATTATAATTTATACTATAATTTATATTATAATTTATTAGTATAATATAAATTAGTATAACTATAATATTCTATTGATAAAATTATTAGTAATCCATTGATATAGTTGTTATTGTTATTATTATAATTATTACATATATTATTAAAAATATTATTAATTATTATTAAAAGTATTATAAATACTAAGATTATTATAAACATTAAAATTATTATAAGTATTATAAATATTAGTATATAATAAAATCAAATTAGTATTAATATTAGTATTACTACAATTATTAGTATTATTATAAATATTAAAATTATTATAATTATTAATGATATTAATGATATTAATGATATTAATGATATTAATAACATTATTAGTATTTATATAAATACATATCTTTATTAAGTGATTTTATGAACTATAAGGAAATATTAAAAGAAATAAAACCAAAAGAATCAGAAATAAATAAGGTTCATGAAATTGCTAAAGATGCAATAAGCTACATTAATAAAATAGCTAAAGAAGAAGATATTAATGTTGAAGCAAAACTTGTTGGTTCAATAGCTAAAGGGACATGGTTATCTGGAAGTTCTGATATTGATATATTCATTAATTTCTCACTTGAAGAAGATGAAGATTATTTAAAAGAAAAAGGTCTTTATTTAGGATATAATTGTAGTGAACATCTAAATGGAATAGCTGAAGAACATTATGCATCCCATCCTTACCTTACAAGCCATATTAATGGTTATTATGTTGATTTTGTTCCATGTTATAAGATAAAAACTGCTAAAGAATTAAAATCAGCAGTTGATAGAACAATACTCCACACAAACTATATTAAAAAACATTTAAAAAGTGAAAAACAAAAAGATGAAGTATTACTTCTTAAAAAATTCATGAGTGAAGTTGGAGTTTATGGATCTGAGTTTAAAGTTGGTGGATTTGCAGGTTATCTTTGTGAAATGCTAATACTTAGATATAATACTTTTGAAGAGACTCTTGAAGCAGCAGCTAATTGGAAAAATAAGACAGTTATTGATTTAGAAGATTATAAAACAGATAAATTGTTTAAAGATCCCCTTATAGCTATTGATCCAACTGACAAAACACGAAATGTTGGAGCTGCATTAACAAAAGAAAGGATGTCTGAGTTTATAATAGCTTCAAGAAACTTCTTAAATTCTAATGAAGCTGATAAAATAAAATTCTTTTATGGAATTGATAAAAAAGAAACTTTTGAAGAAAAAATGTCTGAAAAAGAAATACATGATCAGATTAGTCCTTATGAATTATATAAACAATTTAAGGATAGAAAAACTAAAACAATCACGATAAAATTTAATATTCCAGATATTTCTGTTGATTCTATTCATCCTCAACTTAGAAAAACTCAACAGTCAATTGAAGAAAAATTAGAAGATAATGATTTTTCAGTTTTTAAAAGTGATTATTGGACTGATGAAAAGAAAATAGGGGTTTTTATATTTGAGTTGAGTGTTTACAAGCAAAGTAAATATTACATTCATGAAGGTCCTAGAGTTTGGGATAAAAAAGCATGTGAAAACTTTATAAAATCTCATGGTGAAGATTATTATATTCTTGAAGATAAACTTGTTTTAAATAAAGAGAGACAGTTTAAAACTGCAAAGAATTTTATCAAAAGTGTTTTAACAAAAGAGAATATCCATATTATAAAGGTAGGGAAGAATATGAAGGGACTTTTAATAGACACATACACTGGTCAAAGTATCAAACACCTACTAAAAGATGAAAGTTTAAAAGAAAACACAGACTTTTTAAAATTTTTAGAAAACTTTTTAAATCCAGGAAAGCTATTAAAAAGATAAAATTTAATTTTTACTTTAATTAATAATTTAATTAATAGATAAATTAATAGTTCAACTAATAATTTAACTAATTATTTATTAATTATTTTATTAATTATTTTATTAATGATTATTAATTATTTTATTTCTAATGTAATTATTATTTAGCTATTTTTAATATAATATTGTTTTTTTGCTTATTTAAAATATTAAGAGATTAATATATTAGGATAGTAAGATAGCAATATATTAAAATTAAAAATATTAAAATATTAGCTTTATAAATAATTGAATAATCCATATTATCATATATCTTTTTATTTATCATATATTTTTTATTTAATATTATTATTACTAAACTTAAAAATAATATTATTAGAATATTAAGAATTATTTAGAAAAGTATTTATGTATTAATACTATATCAGTATTAATGAGTATTGATGGCATTTAATGTCAAAAATCAATCAAATATTAAAAATATCAAAATATTATTAGTTATACAGATTATGTATCTCTACTAATATTGAAGATATTCGAAACAAATTAATTGAAACACAACTAATACTAAAATCTAATTTGAAGAGTATTATAATACAATATATTATTCTGTTTCCTTATTCAAGAAAGTAATAATAAAGTGATAGAATTTTAAGTGCCATAATACCATTTGTATGCATACTAGGTGATATTATGAAAGGATTAGCAATGTTAAGAATAGGTGAAATTGGATGGATTGAAAAAGATAAACCTGAAATAGGTTCTCGTGATGCACTGGTAAAACCATTAGCCCTTGCTCCATGTACATCAGATATACACACTGTATGGGAAGGTGCAATAGGAGATAGACACAATCTTATATTAGGACATGAAGCTTTAGGTGTAGTTGATGAAGTTGGAAGTGAAGTAAAAGATTTTAAGCCAGGAGATAGAGTAATTGTTCCAGCTATAACTCCTGATTGGGATGATGAAGCAGCACAAAGAGGATTTTCCTCACAAACAACTGGACCATTAGGAGGATGGAAATTCTCTAACTTTAAAGACGGAGTCTTTGGAGAATATTTCCATGTGAACTTAGCAGATGCAAACTTGGCACATTTACCTGAAGGAATGTCTCTTGAAGCAGCTGTTATGATACCTGATATGTTATCTACTGGGTTTATGGGAGCTGAAAATTCTAATATTCCAATGGGAGGAACAGTAGCAGTTTTAGGAATTGGACCTGTTGGATTATCAGCTATTGCTGGTGCAAAGCTACAAGGTGCAGGGAAGATTTTTGCAGTTGGAACTCGTCCTAAAGCAATAGAGGTAGCTAAAGAATACGGTGCAACCGATATAATATCATATAAAGAAGGACCAACAGATGAACAAATATTAGAAGCAACCGCTGGAAAAGGTGTTGATTCAGTTATTATAGCAGGAGGAGGATCTGATATAATACTAGATGCTGTTAGAACTGCAAAAGCAGGATCTATAGTTTCAAATATCAATTACTTTGGAAGTGGAGAAACTTTACCTATCTGTCGTGAAGGATGGGGTTTCGGAATGGCAGATAAAGATTTTGCAACAGGATTATGTCCTGGTGGAAGAGTCAGAATGGAAAGATTAGCTGATATTGTATCATACGGAAGAATGGATCCAGGACTAATGGCAACACATGTATTCCATGGATTTGATAAAATTGAAGAAGCATTACTCCTAATGAAAGAAAAACCAAGAGATCTGATAAAACCAGTGGTTATAATTGATGAAAATATGTAATATAAAAAATATAAGATGTATAAAAACATTTATGAAAAATAGTTACGAAAAATAGTTATGAAAAAACCTATAATAAGTATTATATTAAAAATAAACATATTAAAAATAAGTAGAACGAATTATTCAAAATATAGGTTTCATTAAAGGAGGTTTGAGAATAAAAGGACTAAATTTAGATTAAGATAAAAATAAAAACATTAAATACTATGGTAGTTTGTAGAAAATACAAAATTACCATATAACTTTTATTATAGAATTTTATTATAGGTGAATAAATATGATTATAGTATTAGCTAAAATAGTAGCAAAAGAAGGTATGAAAAATAATATTATTAAAGAATCTAAAGAACTAATTAAAAAAACACGAATAGAAAAAGGATGCGTAGAATATAATTTATATGATCAATTAGATGAGGATAATTCTCTTTTATTTGTTGAAAAATGGGAAAATAAGGATTGTTTAACTTCTCATTTAAATCAAGTTCATTTCACTAAATTTGGTGAAGCTATAGAAGATTATTTAGCTAAAGAATTAGAAATTTCAGTTTATTCATCAGAACCAACAAATCTATAGAAGTTATTATTTAATACATAATCTTATTTAGATTTTTTATTACACTTTTTTAGATTTTTTATTTTATTAATTATTACCATCTTAATTATAATCTTACTAATTATTCATATTTTTATTAACTATTTCTCATTTTAAGAGTTGATTACCTATTTTTAATTCTTAATTGATTGCTTATACTTTTTTAAATATTCTTAAAACATTTAGGCTATATTTTAGTAATTTATTTTATTTTTTTATATAGTAAATATTTTTTATTTATTAGTTTATATATAATTGGTAAATATATATATATATATATATTATGTTTAAGTTTGCATCAATTATACTATTTTTTATATTTTTTATATAGATAAGTTTATATTAAAGATATTAATAAAATAAAAAAGTAGTGAGTATTCACTATTAGTAAATAAGAATTATTAAAAATGGAGTTTATAAATTATGGAAAATACATTAGGAATGATTCTTTGTGGTGGTTTTGGTAAGCGTCTGAGACCTATTACTGAAAAAATCCCAAAACCACTTGTTGAAATCAAAAACAATTATACTATCTTAGATAAACAGCTGT
>NPID01000151.1_pt1 | contig 51885 bp, 23 predicted proteins | sample 8637491 | NCBI WGS metagenome assembly NPID01 (sample SAMN07420843, study PRJNA396082) | bioreactor metagenome | isolation source: sample BA6 brine-fed electro-methanogenic bioreactor BA | place: Japan: Kochi | collected 2016-06-14 | reverse complement strand
GCGAAAATTCGAAAATCGTGGTTCTCGATGCCGATCTCTCCGGTTCGACCAAAACCGGACTTTTTGCCAAGGAATTTCCCGAGCGGTTTTTCAATGCCGGCATTGCCGAAGCCAACATGGTGGGAATGGCGGCAGGCCTGTCGGCCGGCGGGATGATCCCCTTCGCGTCCACTTTTGCCGTATTTGCCTCGGGGCGGGCCTTTGAGCAGATTCGCCAATCCCTGGCCTATCCCAGGCTCAATGCCAAGATCGTTGCGACTCATGGCGGCATCACCGTCGGGGAGGACGGCGGTTCGCATCAGTCCGTTGAGGATCTCGCCATCATGCGGGCTCTGCCCAACATGACCGTTCTCTGCCCTGCCGATGGCCCGGAAACCGCCGCTGCGGTGCGGGCGGTCGCCGAATATGATGGCCCGGTCTACATGCGTTTAGGACGCGCCAAGGTGCCCTGCGTGTTCGAAGAGGGATTCGACTATCGCATCGGTGCCGGCAAGCTGGTGCGCGAAGGTACGGATCTGACCTTTGTCACGACCGGTCTGATGACCGCCCAGGCCCTGGATGCCGCCTGCATCCTGGAAGAGGGGGGCGTCAGCGCCCGGGTTGTGCACCTGGGCACCGTCAAGCCTCTCGATGTTGATCTTGTTTTAAAAGCCGCCCGGGAAACCGGCGCGCTGGTCACCGCAGAAGAACACTCCGTTATCGGCGGTTTGGGCGGTGCCGTTTGTGAAACCCTGGCCGAGGGATTTCCGGTGCCGGTGGAGCGGGTCGGCCTGCGGGACGTTTTCGGCCAGTCCGGAACGGCCGAAGAGCTTCTGCTTCACTACGGGCTGACGCCGGCAGAACTGGTGGAGGCCGCACAAAGAGTGCTCAAGCGCAAGTCACGCTGAGCGTGCCGCGACGTCCCGGCCGGTAACCTGTGAAAAACGCCTGTGGCACCCTTACTGGGGGATGACTCATTTTGCCGTTGAAGACCACCGATGTCAGTGTGATCACCAAGGTGATCATTTTCAGCGTTATGCTTGTGGTGGTGGGGATTTCCAGCTTTGGAGCCTTTCATCTCAAGCGCGAGCGCGAACACCTCTATCAGGTGTCGCGCAAGAACGCCCAGGTTCTGATATCGACGATTGAGCGGTCCATTTTCAACTCCATGTGCCTCGGCAATACCGAAGAGGTGCAGACGATGCTGGAGACGGTCGGCAACGGCCCCGATCTGGTCAACGTGCGCATTTTTCATCCTTCGGGTGTCGTGCTCAAGTCTTCCAACCCGGCGGAGCTGGGGCAGCTGGTCAATGCCGGAGATTACGCGCTTTTTACCGAAGGGCGGCATGAGGGGATTTTCACCCTTGGCGACCAGGAAGTGATCGGGATTGTTTCCCTGATCCGCAATCAGCCCAATTGCGCCCGCTGTCACGGCCCCGGTGAGCAGGTGCTCGGCATTCTAAATCTCAATGTATCTCTGGCGGAAACCCACGGTCAGCTGCGTGAAACCACCCGCCTGTTTCTTTTTTCGACTCTCAGCATGATCGCAATTCTGGCTGCCGGAATCAGTTGGGTGCTGGTGCGGTTTGTCAAGAGTCCCCTGCGGCATCTTGCACGCCAGATGGCCCGCGTGCAGAACGGTGACCTGGGAGTGCGCATCACGCCGCGTTTCGATGACGAGATCGGCCAGTTGTCCCATAGTTTCAATGAGATGGTGGATAACCTGGAGAAAGCCCGCGAGGAACTCAAGCATTATCATTATCGGCAGATGGAGCGGGCTGATCGCCTCGCTGCAGTGGGAGAGATGGCCACCGGGATTGCCCACGAAATCAAAAACCCGCTGGCGGGCATCAGCGGCGCCATGTCTGTGCTGGCCGATCAGTTTGATGAAGACGACGAGCGCAGAACGATTATCGCCGAGGTGCTTGACCAGCTGGGGCGCCTGAACAAGATCGCGACGGATCTGCTGCACTTCGGACGCCCGGCCAAGCCTCATTTCAGCCATATCGACGTCAACGAGCTGGTGCGCAAGACACTCTTCTTCTCGGCTCAGCATCCGGAAGGGCGCGAGGTTGAAAAAGTTCAGGAGCTGGCCGACAACCTGCCCTTGATCTGGGTGGACGAAAAGCAGATTCAGCAGGTGCTGTTCAACATCATTGTCAATGCCCTGCAGGCCATGCCGGAGGGCGGTGTCTTGCGGATATCAACCTCCCGGGCTGAAGATGCCGATCGTATACGGATCACCATCAGCGACACCGGACGGGGTGTGCGCCCGGAGCAGATTGAACAGATTTTTACCCCGTTTTTCACCACCAAGACCCAGGGCACAGGATTGGGTTTGGCCATCTGCAAGCAGATCATTGAACACCATGGCGGCGTGATTATGGTCGAAAGCCGCCTGGGTGAGGGAACAACCTTCATTATTGAATTGCCGACCGCCGCTGCGGGCGGCTCAGAAACCAAGGGAGAAGCGCCCGGTGCCGAAACAGAAAATACTCGTCGTTGACGACGAACACCTGATCCGTTGGTCGCTGGAGCAGAATCTCAACAAGCAGGGCTATGAAGTACTGACTGCCGGCTCCGGCGAGGAAGCTCTCAAGGTGATCCGCGACGAATCACCTGATCTGATGCTGCTCGATATCCAGCTTCCGGGCATCAACGGCCTTGACGTGCTGGAAAAAGCCAAAGCCATCGATGAAGAACTCATCGTCATCATGATTACCGCCCTGGGGGTGCTGGAGACGGCGGTCAAGGCGATGCGCATGGGCGCCTACGACTATATCAGCAAGCCGTTCAACCTGGAAGAACTGGCGATTACCATCAAAAAAGCGCTGGAAACGGGGGAGTTGCGCAGAGAGGTGGCCCATCTGCGATCCTCCCAGACCCAGAAATTCGGCATCCACAACATCATTGGCGAAAGCCGCCACATGCACGATATGCTCGACATGGTCAAAAAAGTGGCCCAGAGCGACGCCAGCACTGTGCTGATCCAGGGGGAGAGCGGCACCGGCAAGGAGGTCATTGCCAAAGCCATCCATTTCGAAAGCGCCCGCGCGGACAAGCCTTTTATGGCGATCAACTGTGCGGCGGTGCCGGAAACCCTGCTCGAAAGCGAGCTGATGGGACATGAGCGCGGCGCCTTTACCGATGCCAAGGTGCAGAAAAAAGGCCTGTTCGAGATGGCCGACGGCGGCACCATCTTCCTCGATGAGATCGGCGATATGGCCATGGGGATGCAGGCCAAGCTGCTGCGTGTCCTTGAGGAGCGCTCGTTTCGCCGCATCGGCGGCTCGAAGGATATCACCGTCGATGTGCGCATCATCTCGGCGACCAATAAAAATCTGATGGAGTCCATCGAGGAGAAGAGTTTCCGCAACGACCTGTATTATCGTCTGCAGGTCATCCCGATTTTTCTCCCCCCGCTGAGGGAGCGAAAAGACGACATTTTGCCTCTCACCGAGCATTTCATCCAATTCTTCAACAAAGAGTTCGGCAAGAACGTGCGCGGGATCTCCAAAATGGCCGAAAAATTTCTGCTCGAATACCACTGGCCCGGCAATATCCGCGAGCTGCGCAATGTGATCGAGCGCGCAATCATTCTGGAGAATGAAGAAACCCTGCTGCTCGAGCATCTGCCTCAGGAGATTGTCGGCAAAACCAGTACGGCGGCTTCTGCGCCGTTGAGTTTTCGGATTCCGCCGGAGGGGGTGGATATTGAGGAGGTCGAGCGCGAACTGATTCGCCAGTCGCTTGAACTTGCGGAAGGCAACCAGTCAAAGGCTGCAAAAAAACTGCATCTCGGGATCGATGCTTTTCGCTATCGGATGAAAAAATTCGGCTTTCTTTAATATTTCCTGCTGAACAGTGACCTTTTCTTATTTCTTTCTCTGCCCGCCGCCCCCCCTTGAGCCGGCGGGCTTTTTCGTTGGTACCCCATTTGCATAAAATTTAACAATAGCTCATAAGTTTGATCAAATTATTTTCTCCCTCTCTCTCGGACCGCAGTCGTTCAGGAGGATCGTGTATGCACGCTCTCTCAGCCGGAAAATCTCTGATTCTGGCCATTTGGCTGATTTTTGGAGTGATATGGCCTGGCCTTGCTCCCGTCGCCCATGCCGCGAGTCCCCCGGATATCGCCTCGCTGGGGCATATTGATGAAGGGATGTCCGTGCCTACCGATCTGGCGATGGATGGTGAGGGAAACCTTTATGTGGCTGAGCCGCGGTCCAGAACCGTGGTGAAGTACGACCCGTATGGAAAGCCCGCGCAAACACTGGGGCCTTTGCCGGTGTCGGTGGCTTCTCTGGCTGTGCATACGGATTCCGACGGTCATATTACTCTCTATGGCGCCGGCGAGTCGGCGGTGCTGCGCATGAATGCCGAAGGGGAGGTTCTCGATTATGTGGGCGGCGGTCCGAATGCCTTTGAGCGCGCTTTCGATCTGGCCGTGGATCACCAGGGATTTCTGTTTGTGGCAGACAGCCAGTCCCGGCAGATCAGCGTCTTCGATGGTTCCGGCAGTCTGCAGTTCCGTTTCGGATCTCCCGGCACGGGCGACAGCCAGTTCTCCACCCTGACCTCCATGGAAGTCGACCCCTATGCCGAAGAAATTTATGTCGCCGACAATTATGCTGAAGGGTCCACTGTTGAGCCCAGGATCCGTGTTTTCGATTTCAGCGGCAATTACAAGCGTTCCCTGCCGGCCAAGTCCGGTTTCGGCTCTTCGGCTCTTGTTTCTTTTGGCGGAATGGCCTTTGATGAACAGGGGCGCGGCTATTTTCTGGACAGTCTGAAGAACCAGATCCGTATTCTGGAACTTCCTTCCACCTTTCTCAAAGTTCATGCTTCCTCCGGATACAACCCGGGGCAACTGGTGGCGCCGTCTTCTCTGGTCTACGATGACATCAACAGTCGTCTGCTGGTGCTGTGCCCCGACGGACGAATCGAGTTGTTCGGGGTCGATGGCGGTTCCAATCCGGTAAAGCTCAACAGCGCGCCCCAGGCACCGGTGCCCGTCTCGCCTCTCGGCGGCAGCGAAGTCGCATTTCTGCAACCGACCCTGATTTTTGACAATGCCCATGATGGCGATGACGATCTTTTGACTTATGATCTTCAGGTGTGGCGGGATGGATCCGTAGTCGCAGAGATCTTCGATGTCTCTGAAGGGTCATCGCAGACCAGTGTGGCCGTCACCCAGGATCTCGAAGAGAATATGGAGCATACCTGGCGCGTTCAGGCTTTCGACGGAACGGATATCAGCGATTGGAGCGCTTTTGAGCGGTTTTACGTCAATGCGGTAGAGGAGGCGCCCACACGGCCGGTGATTACCCGGCCGGAGCAGAAAGCTGCGATCGAGGCGGAGGATTCCCTGGTGTGGAACGCATCCCGGGATCCCGACCCCTCGGATAAAGTGACCTATATGGTTGCACTGTTCGACAGCGCAGAAGGGACCGATCCTGTGGTTGAGCGGGAGTTGGATGCCACTTCCGTCAGGCTGGGCGAGCTGTCTTCCTCCCTTTCACTCAAAGCTGGAGAGGCCTATTACCTGCAGGTCCAGGCGGTGGACGAACATGGTGAATGGTCGCAGCCGAGCGCGCGGCGCGAATTCGTCTACGGCGCAAGCGTGCTGCGGGTCAGGGCCAACCTGCCAGGATGTCGCGTATATCTCGGCGGCAATCACGCCTACGCCGGCCGTTATCTGGGGGAGACGCCTCTTGACGTTACCGAACTTGCCCCGGGAGACTACACTCTTGTGATCGAGCGATCCGGCTGCGAACCCGAAGTACGCCAGGTGCAGGTCGCTGCTGCGCATGAAACGATCGTTTCTTTTGATCTGCGTCCCCTGCTGATTCCCGCGGATTTTATCCGGCGGGCGGTCACGGTCACTCGTGGTGGTGGCGATCTGGCGTCGCCGTTCCTGGTGGATTGGGATGGCGACGGTTCTGTCGACCTGCTTGCGGCCGATCGCTCGGGGCGGGTGCTGCTGCTCTACGGTTCCGAAGCCGGGGTCGATTTCTTCGATTCCGCTCAGGTTCTGCCGCTGCCGCTGATTCCCGGAGCCTCCCCCTTTGTTGCAGACTGGAACAACGACCAGATCCCCGATCTGCTGGTGGGCGGCCAGGACGGGAGCGTTCGTCTGTTTCTCGGGACCCCCGCCGTGGCAGGAGGCGTCTCCTTTGACGGCGGCAGTTATCTGCAGGCCAACGGCGCGCCTTTAGCCGTAGCCTCCGATGCGGTTCCGGCAGTGATCGATTTCAACCTCGATGGGGCCAAGGACCTGGTCGTGGGTGACGGTGACGGAGAGGTGCGGTTGTTTTTCAACCAGGGCAGCGATGCCGCCCCCCAATTGGCGCAGGGGATTCTGCTGAAGAAATTCGATGCTGCCGCTGCGCCCTTCTTTGCCGATCTTGACGGGGATGGCCGCCGTGATCTTGTTGTCGCCGCAGGTGGAGCCATGGACGGTTTCTCGATTTTTGGCGAGAGCGACCTCTCCTCTTTGTCCGGGATTAACCTTTCTGTGAGCGAAGGCGTTCGAAAAGGCACAGCTCCTCTCCCGGACGTGGCGCAGGCCGAAGAGGTCTTCGACAAGCGCCGCAAGAAAAGCAAGGCTCCAAAGAAAACGCAAAATTTCATGCCTGACGTGCGTCGCATCTTCATTGCCGATCTTGATGAAGGCGCCGGCAAGGACATGATGGTGGTCGATGATGAAGGGATGATTTATTTCCTGGAAGCGCAGGGTGAGAAACTCAGCCCCTATTTTATCGAGGCATTGCAGCAAAAGCTGGATTTCATGGCGGAAAACTATTCCGCCCCTGCGGCCGCCTGCAGTGAAATCAGCGCCAGGCTGGCAGACGGTCAATTCGGTTCTGCACGCGACCTGGTCGAAGACTGGGCTGAAAGTGTCGCTGTTGATACGGAGTTGGGGCTTCAGGTCATGGAGTTGCGCGCCCTGATGCCGCATCCGAGCGACAAGGTTTGGGAAAATCAATGAAAGACTTGCGAGAGAAGGGCGTGTCGGTTTATTCTTTCACTGAACAACTGACGACCTTCTCGTGCGGGAGTTTCGGCCTATCATGATGCGTATTGTTTTCGCTATGCTATCTGCTCTTCTGCTGTTTCAGGCACAGGCTGCCGCCGTCATGGGGCCGCAGGGGGTCAGCAAGACCGCTCATAACCTTTCAACGGAAGATGGCGGCACCCTTGATTTCTATGTATCCGACAATGAGGATGAAATCTGCATCTTCTGTCACACTCCCCATGGTGGTTCACTTGATGGTCCTCTCTGGAACCGCAGTTCCCCAGGAAACAGCACCTTTACCCATTACACTACCGCCACTCTGGACTCCATCAGTGCCGGTGCAACACGGGTTCTCAGCGATGAGTCGTTGATCTGCATGAGCTGCCACGACGGTGCCATGGCCATCAACCATATTCTTAACGTCAGCAACAGCACCGGTACTCAGCCCACGATTGGGGGCAGCAACGATGTGCAGATCGTCAACCTTTCCGGAACGATCGGGGGCGTGATCGGCAAGTCCCTCGCGGACGAGACATCATCCACCGACCTGACCGATGATCATCCTATCTCTTTCAGTTATGATGATGTTTTGGCTTACTATACTTCGGCTGGAAAAGGGACGCAATTGCATGACGTCACCACGGCCACGGGTTCCGGCGTCCGCTTCTACGGTTCGGGCAATCGCGTCGAATGCGGCTCCTGTCACGATCCTCATGTCAACTATGACTCCGGCATTCCGGACGGTAATGATCCCACAGCAGATGAAGCCTACCGCCCCTTCCTGATCACTCCGAACGACGGCAGCAAGTTGTGCCTTGCCTGTCACAACAAGTAATTTCCCGCCGGCTATGACTTCTTCCGGCTTTCCTTTCTTTTTCCGTGCTGCGCTGCTGTTCTGTTGCGGTTGACTTCTCACCTTCTTTTGACCGATAACTCAGATAATCACAGTGCAAGGAAGGACGAGTCATGCGGTTCTTTTTTCTGCTTTTTCTGTTTTTTCTGGCTATCCCACTGACTGTTCCGGCTCAGCAGCCTCCTCAAGGGGCGGTGACGGGCCGTGTGGCGGTGGGTGATGATAGCGGTGATCTGCGCGGCGTGGCGGCGTTGTGGGATGTGGCTTCGGGCAAGGTTCCCGATCCCCGGAGGTATATTCTGGTTCCCGCCGCCGTGGCGCCTTTGTCTGCCGATGGCCGCTTTGAATTGAAAGCGACGCCGGGCGAATATTATCTGGGCGCCATTGTGCGTACAACCATCGGTCCTGTTGTCGGGCCTCCACGGCCGGGCGATCGCGTTATGATGAGCCCTGACGCGCAGGGGGGCTCCCTTAAAATCGAAATCGAGGGAGGGGAGACCCTGGATGTCGGCCTGCAGCAGGGGGGCTGGATCTACGAAGGCTTCGCGCCTGAGGCGGATCTGGCATTAACGGGCGTGGTGCGCGACGTGGATGGTAAACCGGTGTCAGGTCTGCTGGTTTTTGCCTTTGCCGATGCCGCCATGTCGACGCAGCCGGTCGCGGTTTCCGAACGCACCGGGGGAGACGGTATTTATCTTTTGCGACTTAACCGTTCCAGGCCTGTTTTTCTGCGAGCCCGGGAGTCCTATGGCGGCGGTCCGCTGGCGGGCGGCGGTTATGTGGGGGTTTATGGCGGCCGCGATCCCCGGCCGGTTACGCCGCCGGAAAAGGGGCTGATGACGGGGCTCGATATCCAGGTGCTGAGCCTTCCCCCCGCCGGCAACCGTGGTCAGGGCAGGCCGCAGCCCCCCCCTCCATAGGTGCGTAACTCTCCGTTCGCCTCCTCACTTTCTCCAGGATTGCCTTTCTTTCGTTTTACAATTTTCCTTTCAAGTCACCTCTGTTTCTTTTTTCCGGCTGTCCGGAAAGGTCTGTGCGTTTTTCAGGACTAAACCCTCCCTTTCAGGTGGAAAACGGAGTGAAGTTTGCATGTTCGATAAGGTATAAATCTCTGCATCTTGAACATTAGTGAATTTAAATTACTTTTTGCTAAGCCCGTGCAGGGAGGATTTCGGATTTTCGCTAAATGACGGACCTGGTCGGTGTTTTGACGAAATAGCGGGGGATTTGGAGGCTTGATTTGAAGAGCCGGAATTGGAACATCATCGCTTTTTGGGGATCGATCCTGATTTTTCTCTGGATCGCCATGCCGGCGCATGCGATTGAAGTGCATAACTTCGATTGCAAGAACTGCCATAAGGTGGGTGTCTCCTATACCGAGTTGGGCAACTCCGCCACCAATGTCTGTCTGGAGTGCCATAAGGACAACCCGCCTTCGGTCACCATGCTCGATGGGACCAGTGCCACTCCAACCGGCCTGTTCGCCCCCGCCGACGCCAGCAATGCCATGGGATCCTATCCCTCCGGCCTGTCCGAGGGTAGCGGCGCCGGCGCGCAGACCTCCCACATGTGGGCGGGGCGCGACGTTGTGGAGGCGGCCGGCGCACAGGCGCCGAGCAGTCGCGTATTTTACGGCCGTTACGGGATTTCCACCGGCAAGCTGACCTGTCAGCGCTGTCACGATCCACACAGCCGCGATGCCACCAATACCAAGATTCTGCGCCTGGGCACAAACGGCAAAGAGCAGATGTGCCTTGACTGCCATAAGCCCTGGAACCTGGACAATACCGACCATGGCCTGTTGACGCATCCAATCGTATCAGATTACCAGGCGGTGTACGATGCCGCGCCTGATAACTACAGAAGCCCTGCAGATGTGGCAGCAGCGCAGGGCGAGGTGACACTGGTGAATGGCGGGGTGTCGTGCTCATCCTGTCATGGTGTGCATTTTACCGATTCCGACGGCACCACCACAGATGGTCCCGCGCAGGTTTTGAGTGAGGGGGACGGAAAACTTCTGCGTGCCGATGGCCCTGAAGGAACCGACCCCTCTGCGCTGTGCCAGGCGTGCCATGCCTATAAGGAACATGGCAGCGGAACTGAGACTGTCGGATGTCTGGTGTGTCACAGCGGCCATTCCTACAATGGCGGGAGCCCCAACTATTTTGTGTTGCGCAGCACAACCGAGACAGCGACATACGGCGCGGTCAGCAGCCTTTCCTACACCGACCTGGCAAGCGACCTGGGCGGAACCTCAAGCACGACGCAATTGTGGGCTGGCAGCGCCGGAAGCGCAAACGGTTACTGCGAGCGCTGCCATGGTGAATTGACCAGCATGCCCGGCAGTACTCGCGTGCACATCGAGGGCGAGGATTGCAACGGCTGTCATGGGCACAATGCGGCTGGCAATGATTACGCCTTCGGTGCCAACTGCACCGACTGCCACGGCTGGCCGCCCGCCACAACCACCGCCGGCGGACCGGATGGCTACGCCTTTGTCTCCGGCAGTCGCGATTACAGCAGCGATGCGAACTACAAACCGGAGACCACCACCGCTCATCTGATTCATGCCGGCTCCGTCAGCGGTTACGGACTGGCCTGCGCTCACTGCCACGACGATGATTTCGCCACGACTCATAACGACGGCAATTTCCAGAATGTGTTCAGCGGTGCCAGCGCCCATTCCTTGACCAGTGCCGGCGGCCTGCTCTCACCGAATTATGACAAGACGGGGGATGGAAGTTGCAGCAACGTCTATTGCCACAGCAACGGCGGCGCGCGCAATGCCTCCGGGACCAAGGTTCTGAGCGACTACACCACTCAGACCGTGTCCTGGGCCAATACCACGATCAGCAGCTGCGCAGCCTGTCATGGCAATGACACCGCAACCATGACATCCCTTGGCAATTCAAGCGCGCATACTGCCCACCTCGATGCCGGTTATGCCTGCGTCATTTGCCACGAACAGACCGCGCTCGACGCCGATAACCTGGTCAGCGGTGCCGAGTCGGGCCTGCATCTCAATGGCGCGGCGGACGTCCTCTTCGACAATGATTACGAATTGAGCACAGGCAATGCCCTGGGGGCGGGATCCTACGGCACGGACGGCAGCTGCGCGGTGTACTGTCATTCCGACGGCCTCGGCACAACCGCCACTCCGGACTGGGACGCTCCAGCCAGCGGCGCCTGCGGTACCTGCCATGGCAACGCGCCGGCCAGCGGATCTCATGCCCGGCACGTCAGCGACGCAAGCGGGCCTCAACTCGCCTGCAGCGCCTGTCATCCCACCAGTTCCGATGATGCAACTCACGCCGAGCATGTCGACGGCAAGATCGATGTCACTGACGGCATCTGCGACAGCTGCCATGCGGTGGATGAGGGGGAAACCGTTCCTGTGTGGGGCAATGCCGGCACCCTGGATTGTCTGACCTGTCATGGCGGTGCCACACTCTCCATCATCGACGAAAAGACCGCCCCTGACAAATCGCTGGCGACAGGCAGCGGACACAACCGCCCGAGCGCTGACGGGCCCTATCCCGTCTCCAGTAATGCTGCGGCTGCGCGGGCCTGCCTCGATTGTCACGACGGCAGCGCGCCAGGGCATTTCGACGGCATCAGCGGCAACGACGCAAGAGTGATCGAGGGGGGCGCATTCCCGGCGGATTACAGTGTCGACAGGAACGGTTTCTGTGCGGCCTGCCATGCCTCGATTCTGACCCATCAGAGTAAAGATTGTGTGGCCTGCCACGACCCGCACGGCACCGCCAATATCGAGATGGTTCATCGTGCGCAATCCGTGCAGAACGGCAAGGATGCCAGCGGCAGCGGCGCGTTCAGCGGAGACGTCGTCTTCACGGCGCGCACGGGCGCCGATTCCTTCGACGAACTCGATGACGGAGCCGGCGCCAACGCCGATGATGTCTGCGCCACCTGCCACAGCAGCGCCAACGGCATCAGCCACAACAACCGCGAAGTCACCGGGCTGCACAGCGCCGGCGATATGCGCGGCAGCGACTGCAGCCAGTGCCACAGCCACGCAAAAACCTTCAGCCCGGTGGGGACCGCCTGCAACCAGTGCCATGGCAATCCCCCGACCAGTGGCGCTCACGGGGCCCATGCGCTGGTGACTCTTCATACCGATGCGGAAGACCTCAGCGACTGCGAGGCCTGCCACACCGGCGCGGCGTCCTACAGCTACGATCCGGCCGGCGATCGCAGCGGCGGATACAATCACAGCGATTCCGCCGGACGCAAGACCGTTCTGACCTCGGCGGTGGGTTATGACGAGGCCACCGGGACCTGCGCGACGGCCTGCCATTTTTCAAGCGAGGCCGACGGAGCCTGGGACGACGCCGACGGCCTGGCCTGCGATGCCTGCCATTACTATGCGGCAAATCCCACTTCGGCCGGCAATCAGGCCTACACCGATCCCCAGGGCGCAGCTCTGCCGCTGAGTTCCCGGCACAACGCTCATTTCGACGCCGCTACCCAGTGCGCCGATTGTCATGGCACGCTCGAAGCACAGGGGCCGGGACTCGACCACAACAACAGCAAGAATGCGGTCAGCGACGCAGACAAGATCCGCTACCAGGGATATGAATATCTTAACCCCACCGGTACCGATGTGCAGGTCGACGACAGCGCCTTCAACCAGGGCGGCGGCAGCACCTGGCTCAACAGTGCCGTGAATGATGACGGCGGCAATACCTGCGCCAACCTCGACTGCCACAACCCTTCGGGTACCAGCTACAAAGCCGACTGGGATGTCGACACCGCCGACTGCACTCTGTGTCACAGTGCAACCGACCCGGCGACCGGCGCCCATACCAAGCACCTGAGCGGGCGCGATCCCATGTATGGCGGTAATTTGGTCTGCACGACCTGCCATGTGGACAATGGCACCAATGCGGCTCACCGCAGCGGGAGTGTGGAATTGCAGGGCGGAAACAGCCAGACCTGCCACGGGTGTCATTACCCCAGCAATATGAGTGTGCCTGGATGCGGAAGTTGCCATACCAAGGACAATCTCGGTCAGATGTGGGATCTGACCGCCCTGGTATCAGGATGCAACAGCTGCCATGTCCAGACCCCCGACTTCGACGGACACCCTGCTCATCTGTCCTCAGCTTCCGGTCCCGGCCTCGGCACCGACTGCAGCGCCTGCCATGAGGCCAACGCTAACAATACGTCCATGAGCGGCAAGTCCACCCACCTCAATTTCAAGGTGACCTTCGTCAATCGTGGGACGCCATCCGCACCTTACGATGTGGACATTGACAGTCTGCACCAGCCTGCCAACGACGGGGTTGACAGCTGCGACAACTGTCACGGCGGGGCGACTGCGGCTGATATCGCCAAGGATGCCTGGAACACCACCAGCGCGGAAGTCACCTGTGCCAGCTGCCACGGTGAATACCAAGCCGCCAACAGCGCTGCCGATGGCAGCGGCGTGACTGCCCCGGCGCGGGCGGCCTCCTTCGACAGCGTCGGCCACGGGCGGACCAGCGGCGACTACCCGCCGGCACAACAGTGTGCCGACTGTCATGACAGCACTTCAGCGCATATCAGCGGTGTGCTCGATGATGCCGACCGGCTCTCCATCAGTTCGGGGGGATATGACTTTTCAGTGGCGGGGGAGAAAAACGCCTATTGCCAGGATTGCCACACCAACCTGGGCGGGATGGCGGTTCATTACGACAACAGCCGGACCGCCGGTGGCGGCAGCACCGATGCTCTTTACTGCGCCACCTGTCACGACCCCCACGGCCAGGGCGGCCAGGATGCTATGATTCGCGGCACCATCGGCGGGCGTAGCGTCACCGGCTTTGCCGACCGCACTGCCCGCAGCAGCTACTATACTTCCGCGGCTGAACTGGGCGGCGGCAACTACGGCGTGTGCCAGGTGTGTCATGACAGCGCCGAAGTCGCTTATTTCAACCGCGCGGCCGAAGACGATGCCGGTCACAATCCAGGTTCGGCCTGTACCGGGTGCCATGTCCACGACAGCGGCGAAACGGCATTCGAGGCCGACTGCATGGGGTGTCACGGTGGCGGCGACGCCACGGAGAACTTTGAGAATTTCTGGCCCGATGTCGACAGCAAGGATCCGGTCGACTGGCCCAACCGCGCCGGTGCCCATGCACAGCATGTCATTTCCATCGGCGATATCATCAACGGCGGCGGTCCCGGCAGTGCAACCACCGCTGACAAGAACCAGTCCTGTGTTTTCTGTCATCCGCAGGGGGCGCACAGCGGCGACCAGGCCGCAGCGCCGGCCGATACTTATCGCGACGGTCAGGCTGGCAACGATGATGCCGGAGACTACTACCTCTACCTGCTGGATGATCCGGCCAACCCGGGCAGCCTGTTTCCGCTGGATACCGATGGCGCCTACACCCCCTACAATTATGCCGATCGCACCAACCAGAGCGTCAATTACAGCACCTGCAGCAATCTCGACTGCCATGGCAACGCACCCTATACCCCGCAGTGGTACGGCGACGAGGTTGTTCCGGGGGCACCTGTCGGCCTGAGCGCGGCCACCCATGATACCAGTGGAACCCATGTTGCGGGCGAGACGGATGAACCCGGCACGGTGCTGCTGACCTGGACGGCTCCCGGCGATGACGGACAGCTTGACGGGACGGTGTATCGCTACGATGTGCGCTGGAGCACTGCACCGATCGATGACGCCAACTTCGCCTCCGCCAACCCGGCCGGCAAGCCCTCCATTCCTCAACGCCAGGGGCGTGCCCAACGCATGGTGGTCGACGGCTTGACGCCCGGCCAGAACTATTATTTTGCAGTGCGGGCCTACGATGAAGCGGGGAATGCGGGGGATATCGCGGCGACGGCATCCGCAGTAGCCGCGCACGACGACGATGTCGTGCCGATCTTCTGGGGCATCGATCGGGTTGAAACGACCCTGGAATACAGCAATGACGGCACAAAGACCTCTTCCGCTCTTGACCTGAGCTGGGCGGCGGCCAAGGACCATACGCTGCCTCTGGATTATCGCATCTGGTGGAGCACCTACAACCTCAAAACCCATCTTTCGCGCGGGGGCACTCTGCCCGAGGTAGAAACCTCCTATGCCGAGGATGGTGGCGGAGGCGCACCGACGGAAGGTGGCAGCGACTACACCATTTACACGGCCACAACCACCGCATTGCGCTATCGAGTTCAGGATCTGCAGATCGGTATCCTCTACAATTTCCTGGTGCGGGCCGAGGATGGGGCTTCCCCCTCCAACCGGGAAGAAAATCTTGTGACCCTCTACGGCATGGCGGAAGCGCAGCAGCCGTTGCCGACCGAACTGCTTGTTTACCTGGCGGACGGCGGCACGACAAGCGTCGCCGGGGGACTGGATCCTCAACTCGACCCTGCCGATCCGGACTGGGCCAGTGTTTCCTCTTCAACTGTTCAACTGTGGCCCGGCAACTCCATTACCTGGATTGCCGGCAGCGCCTACAGCGTCGATGCCAAGGTGACCGGCATCAGTTTTGACATCCGTGTCGAAAACTGGAATCGTGACCCACAGACGCTCGATTACGAATTAGGCTACGCCGATGGCGGCGGTGCCTGGGTCGATACCCTTGGTTCAATTGCTGCGGAATCGGTCAGCATGGGCAAAAAGGCTCGTCGCGTGGTGCGGATGCCCATGTCGCATTTTGACGGAACCGTTCCTGCCGGATATCGCCTGGCCGTGCGCGTGACCTCCGATTCAGGCAACACACAGGATATGGATATCCGGTTTGGCGATTCTACCAACAAAGGGCAGCTTCTGGTGCGAGAGCAGGTTTACAATCATGCGCCTGACGCCGTTGCCGGGCTGTCGATTACCGAACAGGCCAACGGAGGATATCTGGATCTCAGTTGGAGCGCATCCAGCCCCAACGACACGGGACAGACCGTGACTTACGATGTCTTCGGCTCCGCCGACGGCGGCGTGACCTTTCCTTATTTGATCACAGCGCAGACGACGGAGACCTCGGTGACCTGGGATACGGTGGGAGACGGTGTGACCGGCGGCAGTTTCGACTGCGTGGTCCGCGTGGCGGTCAACGACGGTTACCTGCACGAAACCGGCATGGCCTACCCGGATAATTATGCCAGCTTCGCAACCGCTGACAGCGCACCCTATGCTCTTGACAACAGCCTCGATACGGAAGCCCCGGCCGCAGTGTCTCTGCAGGTTCCCGAGACGCGACCGAAGCAGGGTTCCGTTGTGCTGGCCTGGGAGGCGGTGGGCAACGACGGCTACAATCACGGCACCCGCGCCTCGCAGTATGACATTCGCTACCAGAAGACGGCGCAGGGCGCCTACGACTTCAATACGGCGACTGCGGCCGAAGACCCGCCGGCTCCCGGTTTCAGCGGCACGGCGGAAACTTATGAACTGTTGGGGCTGGAGCCCGACCAGGAATACTACGTGGCCATGAAGGTGGGCGACGAGGCGGGCAACTGGTCGCCGCTCTCCAACATCATCACCACCCAGAGCGGGCCGAAATACTGCGGTATCTGCCATTCGACCCCGCCGGACGAACCGGCCATGGCCGGTGTGCATGCCGCCCACGGTTATACCCTGGCGGATTGCGCCAAATGTCATGGAGAGGAGGTGCTCGACTTCACAGTGCGTCACCAGGACGGGCAACTCAAGCTCGGCTGGGGGTACAATGTCGGCGGCGACGGTTCGCGCAACCCGACGGTGACGGCGAATATCTCGGGCGAAACCGTCACCTACACCCAGAATGGCGTGGTGATCTATGAGGATACGGACGGTGCGGGCGGGTTCAACGCCACCGGCACCTATGACGAGGTCACAGGCGTGCATGGCGACAGCGGCACCTGCATGAATTTCACCGCTCTCGGAAATCAGGCTTCCGGGTGTCATGGCCCCTTTACTCCGCGCTGGGACAGCGGGCGCGACGGAGTGCAGGAGGAACCCCAGTGCGCCGACTGCCATGGCGATCAGAGTGCTGCCCGGGATGTCGATCCCTACGGACGTATATGGGACGACAATGTCAGTAATTCGCCCGCTCCGGATGTCCAGGCCTCGCCGCCGGTGGATAATCACGGCTATGACGCCGGCCGTTATGTCGGTGCGCACCTGGTGCATCTCAATTCGTCCTTCCGCTTCGCAAAAGGGGATTCCTGCCGGCTGTGTCACAAGGACACCATGACCTCCGGGCTGCACGCCGACGGCAAGCCGGATGTGGCTTTCGACATCGCAGCGGATTACGATGACACGACACCGGCGGTCTTTACGCCGAACGCCTCGGGACCGGGCACGCCGGGCACCTGTGCCAGCCTCAATCCTTACGGTTGTCACGATACAGGCGCTACCTGGACCACCAATACCACCGCCAAGTGCAACGAGTGCCACGGCTTCTACGGTAAGAACTACGACGTTGCCGGCAACAGCAGCGAAATCCCCCACGTCAGCGACGGCGGAGTGGTGCGCGAATGCACTTACTGTCACGTGGCCGGGCATCCCCAGTCGCCTGACGGTGTCAACTCCGGGGACCCCGACGCCCTGCTGATCAACAACAATCCCGCCGTCGGGATCAGTTACCGCTCCGGAGGCATCCATCTGCGCTGGGAGATCGGCGGGCGCACCCAGCTGGCGAGCGGCGACCCCATCGACACTCTGGCCGAGATCTGCTGGGGCTGTCATGAAGCGCAGAGTCCGGTGATTTCCGAGTGGGGGACCAATACCTCCGCCGCCACCGGCAGCAGCCCCTATGATTACGGCACCCTCAACCAGAGTTCCTGGGTCGGTGCGATCTGGTCGAGCGCCTATGGCCAATCATCGGGGGACCCCTTCTATTACAAGCGGGGGCAGATTCAGTCGATTCATACCACCAACCCCGACGGCACTTCCGCAGTGAGCTGGAACGCCGATGGCGGGCGCTATGACGAGACGGTCGATCCGGTAGCGAAGATCCGCTGCTCCAACTGCCATGATGTGCATGACAGCAATCTGGCGCCCGGCGACGAGATGAGCGGCGCCCCCTATCTGCGCGGCTCGTGGATGGGCAATCCCTATGAAGAGGACGGAGCGCCCTGGAACAAGACCTACGCGCTTCCATCTTTCAGCCCTTCCGGTGCCGCAAGCAATAAATACGGGCGTGTCCCGCGCGGCGGCTCGGCGTACGGGGAGTTGGGCGGCTATTATATCGACCAGAACAATGTCGTGCCGGGGACCGGCGCCACAACCCAGACCTCGGCCCAGTTCCCGACGACCGGGTGGACCCTTGAAAATTCAGCCGGCCTTTGCGTGCTGTGCCATGGCTCCAATGTGGACAACATGGACCAGGCGACTGGCGAGAATCTGTGGCTGGGCACCAACGGCCACAGCAATTCGGCCATCGGTGGAAGTTTTGTCAACGCCGCCAACATCTTTGACTACACTCACGGACGGCCTGCGCCGAAAGTGAATACCTTTGGAGGCAAGGGGCGTCCCGACAGCAGTTACACCAGTATTGTTCCTGATATGGGGTTCGTGAGCCAGGGCGCCGACTCATTGGCGGGAGGGGGCTATCGCGGCACCTATTCGGAATCAGGGGGATACAGTCCCAGCATGACCGAATATTATGCCTACGGATACAATGATTATGACTGGGGAGCCTCGGTCGATAGTGCCAGCATCGATGTCATTTACCATCAGTTCTCCTGCTCCAAGTGCCATAACCCGCACGCCTCGCGGCTGCCGAAGCTGATGATCACCAACTGCCTCGACATCCGCCACAACACTTGGGATGACGCCCAGTCCAGCTCTCAGACGAAGTACACGGATTCGAGCCTGGACAACGTGGATCGCAACAAGCGGGCGGCCTACTACGCTTCGGCGCAGAACTGCCACCGCTATGACGACAGCCGCTCGACGCAGCAACTCAAGGGGGGATGGAACAAGGTGACGCCCTGGGTGAAGGACAATCTGAACGAGGTGGTGCATCCGTAGGCGTGATGCGTGAGTGGCGATCAGCCTCCGCCGATCTCGGCCGCCCTGCGCATGAAGTGAGCCGCTTCGTTTTCCATGCCGGCCCGGGCGAAACTTTGGCCCAACTCGCGCATCGCCGCTGCCGCTTCGGCCGCCGTGTCTCCCAGGTTCGACAGGGGAAGCCAGGCTTTCTCCCGCGCCGCCAGCAGAGCATTTCTATTGTTGCGCTGGTGCTGGCCGAGAACCTGTTCGCCGAGGTTGAAGCGGGCTGAAAATTCCAGGATCGGACGATCGTCGGTATTGAGGCGGTCGGCCGCGGCGGCAAAACGGTGTGCGGCGTCCGATCCGAACAGGTAGTGGCGCGCGATCAGGTCGCCGGGGGTGTGGATTTCGATTTCCGCCATCAGTTTTCTGATTTCCGGACGCGTCAGACGATCGGTGAGAGACTGGTAATCGAAGGAAAAATCGCTCTGCGAGCCGAGCAGAATGATGTCGGCGCCGGTCTGAAAGACCTGCACGTGGGGAAAGATGTCGACAAAAGTCCGGAAGGCGATTCTCAGGTTCTCGGGGGTAATGTCGTAAAGACCGATCCACTGGCAGAAGATGCCGTTCGCGTCGAGTCGGGATGCGGCCATGCGGTAGAAATCATGGGTGAAGAGACTGGCGTTGCCCACCTGCCAGGGGTTGGATGGTTCTGAGATGATGACGTCATAGTTCTTCTTGCGGGTCAGCAGAAGATGGCGGCCATCCTGCACGATCAGCTGGATCTGCGGCTTCTTCAGTGCGTGCCCGTTTGCTTCTCGAAAGTAGCGCTCCGCTTCAACCACTTCCGGTGAAATTTCGACGCAATCGATGTTCCTGACCGGGTGCTGCGTCAGGCCGCGCAGAGTGATGCCGGTGCCGAGGCCGATGACCAGAACTTCGTGCGGTTCCCGGTGGGCCAGAAGCGGCAGGTGGCCGACCATGACCTGGGTGCTCATGTCGCGGCCGGTGCCGCCGTCGGTTTTGCCGTTGACGGTGAAAAAGCGCTGGCTCCCGTCGAGGCTTTCGTGAATCGCGACGGTGGTGCCGCGCCCCTCGATCACCTCCAGAATCCGTTCTTCTTCCAGAACCTTCTTTATCCCCCCCATGGCGCGGTATTTTGCGGCATAGCAGTAAACTCCGCTGTTCATCAGCTTGTTGTTCCAGTCTGCGGTCTGGAACAGCAGGGCCGCAAACAGGGTCGCGCCCGCTGTCCCCCATCGCAGATGACTGCCGGCAGGTCGATAGTGAAAAAGAAGGAAGATTCCGAATGCAGCGTTGATCAAAGCCAGCAGTTGAAAGCTCTCCAGCAGGCCGAAGAGCGGCACCAGCATGAATCCGGCGGCGAGGCTGCCCAGCACCGCGCCGAGAGTATTGTACAGGACCACCAGGCCGACGCCGGCCCCGGTCAGTTTCTGACCGGGATCCAGGATTGCGACGGCCGCCGGCAGCAGGGCGCCGGAGAGAACGGTTGGTGGTCCCACCACCACAAAGACGATCAGGAAAGACAGAAGCGTCAGCAGCCCCCAATGTTCCCCCGACACATCATGCGCCCACTGGAAAGCCAGCGCCAACTGGTCATAGAAGGGCGACATGGCCATCACCACAAGGCCCATGGACAGCGTCAGAACACAGAACAGGCGCTTCTCGTTCATTTCCGGACGCGCCAGACGGGCATAAAGCGCACCGCCAAGCGAGATCCCCACCAGGAAGGCGGACAGCATGAGCGAAAAGGCGTAGACCGTGTTGCCGAGAAACAGCAGCAGCACCCGCGTCCAGAGAACCTCATAGGCGAGGGAAAAGAGGCCGACCAGGCCGATACCGATCAGCGCCGGACGGTGATGGGCCGCCTTTGGGCGTAAAGTCTGCGCATTGGAATGGGAGGAAAACGGCGCCGGGTCCGGCTGGTTGCGAGCCAGCAGGTAGGCGGCCTCTGCCACGGAGAGGTTGAGCGCCACTGCCAGGTAGCCGGTCCAAGACAGGCCCAGTGCGGGGATCAGCCAGAAACCCGCGGCAAAGGTGCCGAGTGTGGCTCCCAGAGTGTTCATGGCGTAAAGCCGACCGATCTGCCCGCCGCATTTGCGGCGCGCGAACAGGCGGCACATGACCGGAAAGGTGCCTCCCATGAGAATAGCCGGCGGCATCAGCAGCATGGCACAGAAAAAAAGATGCAGCCCCTGGGTGAGCCAGGGCAGATTGGGCAGCACCTGCGACCAGAAGACATAGAGTTTTTCCACCACAAGAAGCGTCGGCGGAAAAAGCAGGGCGGTGACCGCTACGCCCACTTCGAGAATGGCGTAAAGTCGCAGCAGGTTAATCCTGGGGTGCGTGGAATAGCGCCCCAGCAGAAAAGACCCCAGTGCAAGTCCGGCCATGAAGGTGGCGGTCACGATGCTGACGGCCCACAAGGTATTGCCGAAGGTCAGAGAGAGATACTTGCTCCATAACACCTCGTATACCAGTGCGCAGAAGCCTGACAGGGCGAAAAGGAGAAAGATCATTCTTTTACGGAGAGGGGAGATCTCTGGCATCGGCATACTCCCGAAAAATGACTAATCTTTGCGGTAGGGGCACCGGGTTTTGAAAAAGATCGGCCGAGGTCGCAATAAATGTTCTCTGTCTCTGATGTGATTAAAAATAACATGTTAAAAAGAACAAAGCCACATATTTAAGGAGGATTAGGGAATAATTCCTGGGCGATTTTGGGGTTTAGACCTAAGAGGTTGTTTATGTCTGACTTCCAACCAAAAAATTCTTGGAATTGATATTGCATAAGATTTTGTTAATCTTTCAAGATAAAATAAAAAATATTTATTATTTAGTATTTTCAATATATTGCAGTTCGTCCGCAGAGATGCTGCTAGATTCGACAATGCGTGATTTGGCCGAACGGGCCGTGAAATACCGGTAAGGCGCCGGAAAATGAAAGGTGAATTATGCTGCGATCGCTCGAAATTCATGGGCTGCGAATCTGTGCTTTTCTTCTATTCCTGTTTGTTGGGACTGTACCCGCCAGCGCGATCGAAGTGCATAATTTTGACTGCAAGAACTGCCATAAAACAGGGATTTCGTATACTGACCTGGGCAACGCCGCCACCAATATCTGTCTTGATTGTCACAAAGAGAATCCCCCTTCGGTGACCATGCTCGACGGCACCAGCGCGACACCCACCGGGTTGTTTACTCCTACCGATGCCAGCAATGCCATGGGGACCTACCCTGAGGGACTGGCCGAGGACAGCGGCCCAGGTTCACAGACCTCGCACATATGGGCCGGCCGTGACGTGATGGAACCCGCTGGTGCCCAGGCGCCGACCAACCGACTTTTTTACGGGCGCTACGGTATTTCCACCGGCAAGCTGACCTGCCAGCGCTGCCACGATCCCCACAGCCGCGATGCCACCAACACCAAACTGCTGCGACTCGGTACCGGCAGTCGGGAGCAGATGTGCATCGATTGTCACGCGCCCTGGAATCTCGACAATACCGATCACGGCCTTCTCACTCACCCGTTGGTAGCCGATTACGAGGCGGTTCAAACCGCCAACCCCGATAAATACAAGCCGGCCGCCGATGTCTCCACTTCCCCCGGGGAGATTGAACTGGTCAACGGCAGCGTCGTGTGTTCGTCCTGCCACGGCACTCATTTTGCTGATTCAGATGGTGCGACCACTGATGGGCCGCAGCAGACCCTGAGCGCGGGAGACGGTAAAATCCTGCGTGCCGATGGTCCGGAAAGTGCGGACAAATCGGTATTGTGCCAAAGCTGCCATACCTATAAACCCCATGGCAGTGCCACCGAAATCGCCGGCTGCCTGGTCTGCCACAGCGGCCATTCCTACAACGGGGGCACTCCTAACTATTACGTGTTGCGTGACAGCGCCATCACGGCCACCTATGGCGCCGTCGCAAATCTCTCTTACACCGATTTGTCGAGCGATCTGGGGGGAAGTTCCTCAACCGTTGAATTGTGGGCCGGCACTGCCGGCAGTGCCGATGGCTACTGTGAGAGATGTCATGGCGAACTGACCACCATGGCCAACAGTACCCGGACCCATGTCGAAGGCGAGGACTGTAACGGCTGCCACAGCCATAATGGCACCTCAATGACTTACAGCTTCGAGGCCAACTGTACCGATTGCCACGGCTGGCCGCCAAGCGACGCAACCCAGGGCGGCCCCAGCGGCTTTGCCTATGATTCAGCCAACGGCTACGATTACTCGGCGGTGGCCGAGTACAAGGACGAGAGCTTTACGCCACATACCAGCCATACGGGGTCCGGCAGCGGTTACGAGTACTCCTGCTCTCTGTGTCATAACGACGATTTCGCCACCACTCACGACACCGGCACCTTCCAGAACGTGTTCACCGGCACCAGCTTCGACCCCCTGGTCGACGGCGGGGGCAGCTTCGCCCCGGCCTATGACGGCACCGTCACCGCCGGCGACGACGGCCTGTGCAGCAACGTCTACTGCCACAGCAACGGCGGCATGCGCACCGGCGATGGGACATCGACCTACAGCGCCGCGAGCATCCCCGCCTGGCAGAACGGCAAAGGGGGGATTGCCACCTGCAACGCCTGTCACGGCAACGACGCGACCAGCATGAACGGGCTCAACTCGGCCAGTCATCTCGCCCACCTGAACAAGGGGTACGCCTGCAACGTCTGCCATGACAACACGGCGGCGAACGCCACCAACCTGGTCGCTGGGGCCGAGGGCGATTTTCATGTCGACGGCGACGCCGACGTCCTCTTCGACAACGACTACAGCCTGGGCTCGGCGACCTTGGGGACAGGGACCTACGCCAATGTGGCCGGCACCTGTTCCATCTACTGTCACTCCGACGGCGCCGGCAACAACGCCACGCCCGACTGGGATGACGCCGCCACGGGCGCCTGTGGCACCTGCCACAGCAATCCGCCCACCAGTGGCTCACACCCCCCTCATATCGACGTCAACGGCGCCAACATTGCCTGCGACGAATGCCACGGCGCCAATGCCGCCAGCGGTGCCCACAGTGGACATGTGAATGGAGCGTTCACGGTGGTTTCAGGCGTCTGCGACAGCTGTCACGCGGTCGATGTGGACGACGGCAGCGTCACGCCGACCTGGGGCGATTCAACCACCGACGACTGCCGCTCCTGCCACGCCGGCAGCAGCTACAGCAGTTATACGGACAGCGGCGGCAATACGCGAACCGCTGCCGGCAAGGGCGCCTACTTCAGCGCCGGGCACGGCAAGACTTCAGTGCTTGGTGGCGGCACGGCACCCAATCAGGTCTGCACCGACTGCCACGATGCGACCTACACCGCAGACCATATGGACAGCCTGAGCGCCAACGTCACCACCGACCGCCTCAAGACCGTCAACGGGCAGACCTACAGCACCTCCTCGCCGAACGCCTTCTGCGGCGCCTGCCACGACGGCGGCAGCGGCAATGAGAGTGCCCACTTCGCCACCGGCGGTACCAGCGACGACGGCACCAGGTGCAACTTCTGCCACGACCCGCACGGCGTGACCAACTACGATGCCATGATCATGGCCACCATCCAGAGCCGGGACGTGGCGACCTTCGGCGACCGTACGGTGCGGGGCGACTACGCCAACGCCTCCTACAACGGGGTCTGCCAGGTCTGCCACAGCACGGATGTGACCCATTTCAACCGCTCGACCTACGAGTCCGGGCACGGCGGCACCCAGCTCTGCCTCGACTGTCACGACCACACCCTTGCCACCGCCTTCGAGGTGAGCTGCTACGGCTGCCACGGTGGCGGCTCCACCGGCTCGACCAGCGGCAACAAGAACTTCTGGCCCGACGGCAGCACCGCCCACAGCGCCAACCAGGGCGGCGAGCACCAGGTCCACATGCTTGAGGTCGCCGAGCGTTTCAACGCCGGCTGGACCACCGTGGACGCCCTGCTCAACGGCGCGACGGACGATCAGCAGAAGCAGATGTGCGAGTACTGCCACGCCGCGGTGACCAATGACGACGACCACGCCTCGGCCACCGCGGCCGAGGTCTTCCTCAGCGATGTCGGCACCGTGCAGACCCGTTACGCCAAGAAGATCTGGGACGGCAGCGACGACACCGATGCGGCTTACGACGGCACCGCCGATACCTGTTCCAATGTGGACTGCCATAACAGCAAACTCACCGCGGACGGGATCTACGGCTGGTATGACGCCGGCACATCGGCCTGTGACATGTGCCACGCGGCCGATCCCGGCACCGGTGCCCACACCACCCATATCAGCGGGACTTACGGGCCGGGACTTGGCGTGGCCTGCGGTGACTGCCATGAGGCCAATGACTACAATACCTCCATGTCCGATAAGCCGACTCACGTCAACGGCACGGTGACCTTCCGTAATGCGGGCACGCCGAGTTCGCCCCACGAGGTGACCCGTGGCACCATCGGCGATACGGCCAACGACGGCGTCGACAGCTGCGACCTGTGTCACGGCGGCGCCACCCCGGCCCTGACCGCCAAGGACAACTGGGCGGCTCCGACCCGGGTCAGCTGCGAGAGCTGCCACGGCGACGGCAGCGCGGCTGCCACCAGTGCGGCTGACGGCACCGGTGTGGCTGCGCCGGTGCGTACCGTAAACTACACCACCGCCGGTCATGGACAGACGGGTATCGTCAAGGTCTGCACCGACTGTCACGACAACACCGTCGCGCATATCAGCGGGGTTCTCGATGACGACAACCGTGTCAAGACCATCAGCACCATGAACTTCGACACGGCTGGCCAGGAAAACGACTGGTGTAATGGCTGCCACGCCGCAGCCATGCCCGTGCACTACGGCAACAGCCGGACGGCAGGAGGCAATTCAAATGACGGCCTCTACTGCTACCAGTGCCATGATCCTCACGGCAACAGCGGTTATGATGCCATGGTCCACTCCAATATCCAGGGGCGCAACGTGGCCAGCTTCACCGACCGGACCTTGCGCAGCCAGTACTACAACGACAACGGCGCGAGCGACAACAACGGCGTCTGCCAGGTCTGTCACGAGCTCGAAGTCGCCGGCCAGGTCGATTACTTCAACCGGACCGATTCGCCTCCGGCTCACTATGCCGGCAACTGCATCAGCTGCCATCAGCACGACGACACCGAGGCCTTCAAGCCCAGCGGCTGCAACGGTTGCCACGGCGACGCGACGGCCGAGAACTACTGGCCCGATACCAGCAGCGATCTGTCCAGCGATTACCCGGACCGGCTCGGTGCACATACCATTCACGTCGAACGGATCGGCGACTGGATCGCCGACTCGATCGACGGAACGCCCGGCAGCGCGACCCTCGCGGACAAGAACGCCTCCTGCGTCTACTGTCACCCCGACCCGGGTGGCGCGAACCGTGACGGTGGCGGCCACGACAGCAACACCACCGGCAGCGGCAGCAGCCTCTCCGACGTCTACAATGACGGCGTGAACCTGCTGAGCGACGACGGCGGCAACGCCAAGTTCCGCTACATCGAAGACGCCAGCCTCGATGCCGACGGCAGTTTCAATCCGACGATCAAGCGCTGCTCCAACATCGACTGCCATTCCAACGGGGATTTCACCTGGACCTGGTACGAGGATGCCATCGCTCCCGAGGCGATCACCGACCTGACGGCCGCCTCCGGCAGTGACCCCGGCACCGTGACGTTGACCTGGACCCCGCCGGACAACGACAACAACGACGGCCCGGTGGCCTACGGCTACGAAGTGCGCTACGCGACCAGCGCCATTCTCAACGACACGGACTGGGGCAACGCCACCATCGCCGGTGGTCCGCCCACTGCCATTCGCAACTACGGTACCGAGACCCAGGAGATGACCGTCTACGGCCTGACCCCGGGGACCACCTACTACTTTGCCGTCAAGACCTTCGACGAGGTCTTCAGCGCCGGCGTCCCGCTGAACTGGTCGCCGCTCTCCAATTCGCCATCGGCCGCGGCCACCAGCGACGCCGTCGCGCCGATGTTCATCGGCCTGGAAAGCGCCACCCCGGCCTTTGCCAGCGGGGCGGTCAACCTCTTCTGGAGTCCGGCGCGCGATGACAGCGAACCGCTCAGCTACAAGGTCTGGTGGAGCGAGAACGCCGCGGTTGATTTCGGTGTGGCACCCAACGCCACCACCAGCGGCACCAGCTTTCAGGCGACCGGGCTCACCAACGGCAACAACTATTTCTTCGCCGTGCGCGCCACCGACAGCGCCGGCAACACCGATGCCAACACGGTGGAGAAGGAGGCGATCCCCCAGGCGCCCGCCGAGATGCCCTGGAACGGCAAGATGTACTACGCCACCCCGACCGGGATCACCACCTGCGGTGGAGCTGTGAGCGGTGGTACCTATACCGCTGATTTCTCCGACAGCGGCTACACCTGCGCTACCGGCGACAGAACCAGAATCGATAACTTCCAGTCCGGTCACAGCGTCATCTGGAAATTCACCAGCAATTACGCGACTGCCACCAATATCCAGGGCGGCCGCTTCACCATCTACGTGCGCGAAAACGATGAGGTCGGTGGGACTTCGATGCGTTTGCGGCTTGGCTACTGGGACGGTAGTGCCTTCACCGAGTTGGGCTCGGTGCAGCAGGAGGTGCCCGCCAATATGCGCGGCGGTTTCAATTTCGGCCTCGCCGCCATCACCGGGCAGGTCCCGGCCGGCAACGCCGTCGCCGTCAAACTCGAAAGCGTCGACGGCAATTACGACCTGCGTTTCGGCAGTGAACGCAATGATTCCTTCCTCTCGGTCTTCGAGCAGGAGCAGAACGACCGTCCGGACGCCTTCACCGTCAACACCCCGGCCCCGGGGACCCCGGCTGGCGACGTGGCTATCAGCTGGAACACCGCCAGCGACCCGGACGGTGACACCGTCTACTACGATGTCTACGGCTCCATCGACAACGGCGTCAGCTACCCCTTCATCATCGCCGACGGCATCACCGCCACCAGCACCACCTGGGACACCCTCGCCGACGGCATCGGGCTGAGCGCCGCCGAGGCGGACGTCTACATCAAGGTCGCCGCCGGCGATGGCATGAAGCACAATGAAGGCGGGACCTACTACGACCATCGCGAGGCGCTCAGCGGCGTCTTCACGATCGACAACACCGTCGACAACACGCCGCCGGCGGACGTGACCGACCTGGCCGCCGAGCACCGGCCGAAGACCGGCACCGTCTACCTCTACTGGCGCGCGCCGGGAGATGACGGCAGCGAAGGTAAGGCGAGCAGCTACGATATCCGCTACATGCTCGCCAGCGACGAGTCGGGCGGCGCCACCGGCCTCGACACGTCTACGGAATGGACCGCGGCCACTGCCGTGACCGGCGAACCGGTCCCACGGGAGCCGGGACATACCCAGGGCTACGAGGTGCTCGGCCTGCAGGCGGGGATCCCTTACTACTTCGCCCTGAAGACCGTGGATGACGCCGGCAACTGGTCCGGCCTGTCCAATTCACCGACCGCCGACGGCGGCCTCAGGTGCGGCGTCTGCCACAGCACACCGCCCGATGATATGGCCACCAGGGGCACCCATGACAGCCACGGCTATACCCAGACGGATTGCTCCAAGTGCCATGGCGCCGAGTCCGACACCTTCGACACCGGCCACGCCGACGGCACCACCAAGATGGCCTGGAACAATCCCAGGGACGGCTATATCAACACCGCCGCCGGGCCCGACACGCTGACCGACGACAACGTGGTGTACGATGACGGCGTCGTCAACATCTACACCGACAGCACCGGCGGCGGCGGGTTCAATGACCTCGACCCGGCCGGGGCGGGCGACAACGTGGACAATGGCACCTGCTCCGGCTTCAACGCCAGCGGCGTGACCGGCTGTCATGGCACGGGGACGCCGATCTGGAACGATGACACCTCGGTCAACTGCGCCATGTGTCATGGCGATCCAGCCCGCACCGACAAGGATCCCAACGGGCGGACCTGGGAGGACCTCTCCACCGACGACGGCTATCGCATCGACTACGCCGGGGCCACGCCGATCTACAAAAGCGCGCCAGGCATCGACCTGCAGGGCAACAATATCTCCCACCAGACCGGTCAGCATCTGCGGCACCTCAACTTCTCCTACCGGTTTACCGGGGACCAGTGCGATCTCTGCCATCTCGACAACGAGCACGCCGACGGCGTGATCGACATCACCCTGGACCCGACAGCCGGCGCTGAGGCCCAGTACATCGACGGTAGCCCCGGCACCTGCATCGGGACTAGCGAGATGCGCTGCCACGGCGACAATGCCGATCCACCGACCTGGGAGACACGCGACCCCTACCTGACCGGCTCGAAGCTGATCTACTGCAACGAGTGCCACACTCACCAGGACAACGTCTACTGGCAGGGGACCGACGCGGCCACCGCCAAAGGCGGCCACTCGGCCACGGTCGACACCGGGGTCATCGGCGACGACGTCACCGACCAGATCACTGTCACTCAGGGCGTGAATCCGCTGGCGGTCGGCGATCGCTTCAAGAAGGGAGACACCTACTTCCAGATCAACGCGATCTCCTCCGGCACCCTGACCCTGCACAAGGCGATACCGGTCGGGATCAACTTCAGTGCCGGCGAAACCCTGCAGACCGAGCACATCCCCCATGTCTACGACGATACCGGCGCCGGGCTGCAGGTGCAGGCCTGCACCCACTGCCATGTCGAGGGGCACCCCCAGGGGGACGAGACCGCCGCCGGCACCAACCCGACGGGCGAAGAGACGGTTTTCATCCCCAACTACTCCATCGCCGGCATCGATTACAGCGCGGGTGGCATCCACCTGCGCAAGGATATCGCCGGGCGCGGGGCGAAGAACACCGAGGCGGAGATCTGCTGGACCTGCCACGCCGCCAATGGCATCTCCGAATGGGGCACCAACACCAACGCCAACACCGGCGACTCGACCTACGACTACGGCTCCCTCAACCAGAACAACTGGGTCGGCGCGATCTGGTCGAGCGCCATCTTCAGCTACAAGGACGGCACTATCCAATCGACCCACTCGGTCAACCCGGCAGTGACCGCGCCCGGCGTCGACACCACGGCGCAGATCCGCTGCAGCTACTGCCACGACGTGCACGACATGAACCAGGCCATCGGCGATAACGTCGACGGCGCGCCCTACCTGCGCGGCACCTGGCTGGGCAATCCTTACAAAGAGGACGGGGCGCCGGGGCGCAATGACCGCGGTACGGTCACTTTCGAGGCCGGCACCACCGTGACCGATGCCAAGATCACCTACTATCCTTACAACCTGGACTACGGTGGTGTGCCTCGCGGTGATGCCAACAACTCGAAACTGGGCGGTTACTGGATCGATCAGAACAGCGGCTACCCGACCGCTACCTGGTCGCTGGAGGGCTCGGCGGGGCTCTGTACCCTGTGCCATGGAGCCGACGTGGAGAACATGAACAAGTTTGGGGTCGCCGCCGACGACTGGGTCGGCACCAACGGACACTCCAACGCCGCCATCGGCGGCACCGGCTCGGTAAAGGCCAATGTCTACAGTCCCGACCTGCGCCAGGAGGGCGGCGCTGACGGCGTCCTGGCTTGGAACGAGCCGGGCATGGGCTACCAGGCGACGCCGATGCAGTCGACCGAAGAGATGTGGGGTTTTCGCCACAACGACCGCAACACCTTTACCCCAAGTACCACCCTGGCTACCAGTAATCAAGCCGAGGCCGGAGTCTACCCCTACATCTGGAACACGGAAACGGGCAAGGCGGACTTCGCCTTCGGCCTGTTCACTTGGGGCGTCGACCGCAGCACCACCACCGCCGAAGTTGGCTACCACCGCTTCAGCTGCTCCAAATGCCACAATCCGCACGCCTCGCGGCTGCCACGGCTGATGATCACCAACTGTCTCGATGTGCGTCACAACACCTGGGACGATCTTTTCTCCGGCACCAACGACTGGTTCGACTCGAGCGGCTCCCCGCCGAGCCAGCTCGACAACGACTGGGGCAACGACGCGATCATGCCTTACACGGGCACCGACAACTGGACCGACGAGGACGGTTATGCCCGGAGCAACGACTACAACAAACAGATGGCCTACGCCACCAGTGCCCAGAACTGCCACCGCTATGTGGATATCAGCGGCGATGGAACGGCCGACGAGGCGGGCTGGAACAAGGTCACCCCGTGGCGCGAGTAATGTCATAACTGTTGTGGGGCGAACAGGAAGGTCAACTTCAGGGGGCTGGGAAATTTTTCCGGCCCCCTGAAGTTTCAGGTGAGGTGATCTGGGTAGCCGGTCATTACTTGAACACGTAGTCGCTCTGACGTCGGCGTTTATGGCAGCGGATGCACTGACCCATAGCCCCCTCTTTGAGAACCTCTCCGTCAGGGGCGAAACGCAGCCAGTACCAGTCGCCGTGTCGGCGGAAGAAGTCAGGGCGCTTGATCATCATCTCCAGACTGACAACAGTCTCATCTTTGCCTCTGTTCTCCACCAGCAGGGCAGAGTCTGCGGGCATCGGCAAGGTCCCGCCTTCAAGAGCTTCGGCGGCGATGGGGTTGGCATAGACCGTGGCTTGCGGGCCATGAGGCGCTCCCTCGGGTCGCTTGCCGAGGGGAGGCAGCTTCTTCCACTGCCGATACGGCTCTTCGGCAGTGATAAAGCGATAGATGTCAGGACCCCTGGAATTCCGGTCAGGTGCGCTCGGCGGTGCAATCATGCAGGCGGTCAGGGTGGCGGCTGCCAGCACCGCCAGGGTTCGATGAGGGCGTGAAAACATGGTCTTCTCCTTGTCGGGTGTTGCTGCGGGTCTGATCAACAATGGACAGGCGCCTTTTCAGGACTTTTTATCCTCAAGGAGTTTCTGTGCCTCTTCGAGAAACTGTCTGGCATCGGCCTCCTTGCCGGCGCGCCGGTATCCCGTGCCCAGATCGCGCAGTGCCTCGGCAACCTCCTTGGGGGTCGTTCCCAAACCTGAGATGGGCAGCATTTCGCGGGTCATAGCGTCAACCAGCGCGTTCATGTTCTGTTGGGCGAACGTGCCCAGACTCTTCATGCCGAGATTATATCGGACCGAGTATTCCAGAACGGGAAGATCGTCGGTGTTAAGGGCAGCCCCGGCGACAAAGGGCCTGAAGCATTTTTCGCAGAAAAGATAATTGCGGGCGATCAGGTCGCCCACAGTATAGCTCCCGGCACGAGCCAGGGATGTGCGAACCACAGGCTTTCCAAGCCGCGCTCTGACCTGTCGGTAATCGATCTGCAGGTCGTGTTTCGCCCCGATCAGAATCAGGTCTGCGCTTTCCTTGAAGACCAGAACGTGAGGAAAGATATCCAGGAAGGTCGCGCAGGCGATCCGCAAGTTCTCGGGGGTGATGTCATACAGCCCGATCCACTGGCAGAAGACGCCGTCCTGAGCGAGACTGTCAGCCGCGATCTGATAGAACTCCGTTGTGTAGAGATCGGCATTGCCGGTCTGCCAGGGGTTGGAAGGCTGGGAAATGATGACGTCGTAAAGGGCCTCAGAGGTCTTCAGGAGATGACGGCCGTCGGTGACGTGCAGAACGACGCGTGGATCGTTCAGGGCCCTGCGGTTGTCATGGCGGAAGTAGGCCGAGGCCTCGACCACCTCGGGCGAAATCTCGGCGCAGTCAATCGATTCCGCCGGATGACTGGTAACAGCACCGAGGGAGATTCCCGTCCCCAGCCCGAGGACAAAAACCTTTTGGGGATCGGAGTGAATGAGCATCGGTAACTGGCCGAGCAGAATCTGGGTTTTCAGGTCGGCGCCATTGCCTCCGTCGGTTTTTCCGTTAACGGTGAAGTATCGGACCTTGCGGTCACTGGTCTCATGCACGCCGACCGTGGTCTCCGGGCCTTCGAACAGGGCGAGGACAGGGTCCTGTCCGACCACCTGCCTGATGCCACCCAACATCTCGTATTTCGGGGCATAGCAGTAGACACCGCTCGTCAGCAGTACGGGGTCCCAGCGGTGCCCGGCCAGGGCCAGTATCAGGCCTGCCGCCAGCAGGCCAGGCATGGCGAGCCGGTGCAGTTTCCACTGGCCGAAGCGAAAATACAACACCAGACCCAGCACCAGATTGGTCACCGCCAGAACCGTAAAACTGTTCTGCAGTCCCAGCCAGGGAATCAACAGGAAGCCGCCGGCCAGGCTGCCGAGGACGGCACCGGTGGTGTTGTGGAGAAGAACGAGACCCACCCCTTCACCGGTGTGTTTCTTGCCTGGGTCGAGGATGGCCACAGCCGCGGGAAGCATGGTGCCTGAAAGAATCGTGGGCGGCCCGATGACCAGGAACGTCAGAAGAAACGACAGCAGCGATATGCTCCACCAGCTTTCTCCCGCAACCTCATGGATGAACTGAAAGGCGAGCGCCAGATGGTCGTAAAACGGCGCTGTCACCAGAACGGAAAACCCCATCAGAATCGTCAGGCGGTAAAGGATGCGACTCTCGTTCAAGAATGGACTCACCAGCCTTGCGTAGATGGCCCCGCCGATGGCGATGCCGACCAGAAAGGCCGAGAGGATCATCGAAAAGGCATACACTGTGTTGCCAAGAAAGAGCAGCAGGACCCGTGTCCAGAGAATCTCGTAGGCCAGGGTAAAAAAGCCGACGCAGCCGATCGCGACAAGCACCAGGCGATGCTGACGCCGCCATGGGTCCCATTCGCGCTTCTCCGGAACTGGAGCAGGGTCAGACGCTGGCGCGCTCCAGCGATAGATCTGATAGGCGGCCGCGGCGATCAGAAGATTGAGGCCCGCGGCGAGAAAACCGGTGCGAGACAGCCCGAGCGCGGGGATCAGCAGATAGCCCGCGCTGAAAGCGCCGAGGGTGGCTCCCAGCGTATTGAGAGCATAGAGACGGCCGATCTGGCCTCCGCATTTCCGGTGGGCGAACAGCCGGCACATGACCGGGAAGGTGCCGCCCATGCAGAAGGCCGGGGGCAGCAGGAGGATGGCGCAGAAAATAAAATTGACCGGGGTCGTCAGCCAGGGTGCGTTCGGCAGCATCCGCGTCCAGAACAGATAGATGTCCTCCACCATGATCAGGACAGGAGCGAACAGCAGGGCGGACAGGGCGATGGCGACTTCCAGCTTGGCGTAGACCTTGAGAAGATCGCGATCGTGGAAGGCGCTGTAGCGGCCGAAGGCGTAGCTTCCCAGGGCCAGCCCGGCCATGAAGGTGGCGGTGACGATGCTCACCGCCCAGATGGTTGTGCCGAAGGTGAGGGAGAGGTATTTGCTCCAAAGCACCTCGTAGACCAGGGCGCAGAACCCCGAGAGGAGAAACAGCAGATAGATAAGCAGCTTCTGGGTCGGGCGTGATTCCATCGGAGCCCCTCCGCCTGAAAAATAGAATAGTCAGTCTGTGGTCCGGGTAGATTTCTCAGCGCGGCGCGCTGTCGGGCGCGCTGCTTTTTTTCACCAGATAATGAGTCGCAAGGGCGACCGCCTCGGCGCGCATCCGCGGGTTGCCGCCGCGTGGCGGCATATGGCCGGCTTCACCCGTAAAGCCGTCGATGGCATGGCGCACCAGAGTTTGAAGTCCTACGGCGATCCGCGGCTCCCAACTTTTGACGTCGCCAAGGCGGGGCGCCCCGGCTGCACCGCTGTCATGGCAGGAGGCGCACCCCCGTTGATAGTAACGCTCGCCCAGCGCGATGTTGGTCGCGGGGTCGTTGGTGGCGATCGGTCCGGCAGAGCTCACTGAGGCCTCCGGCGGGCTTGCCTGCGGAGTCTGTTTTTCCTGCAAAGCGCTTTGTTCGGTGGAGCGAGGGGATTCCTCTTTACCGCAGGCGGTCAACGCAAAAATGATCAGCCCCATGACCAGAAAGAATCGAAGCATGTGTTCAACCTCCAGGAATTGAAGTTTTGTCCGTCTGTTTTCTCAGGCTCTCGGACAGAAACCGCTTGATCTCGGGATAGTAGACCGGTGACCACGGCAGGGCGGAGAGTTCGGCTGCCAGTTCAAGCGCTTTTTTTTCTTGGCCTGCGGCGTACAGCAGGGAGCGTCGGCGCAGGTCGAGAAAAGCGCTGGCCGGAAGTTGCTTTTGTCCCAGGGTCAGCATTTCGAGGGCCTTGTCGGGCAGGTTCTTCTCCCGGGCGGTGTCGGCAAGGGCGACATACTCCAGAGCATAGGCCGGGTCGAGGTCGACGGCATTTTCCAGGGCCGCCAGGGCCTGACTTCCTTTTTTCCTGGCGCGAAGCGCTTCATACAGGGCGAAATGTACGGCCGGGTCATTGGTCTTCTTTTCTGCCAGGGCGGTCGTCTTCTCGACCACCTTCTCCGTTTCGAGGAAGGTCGCTAGATACAGAGCCTGGCTCTGTTCGAACCATGATTCGGGGAGAGGCCCGTCGAGCATGGCGGGATTTTCGAAAAGTGTCTCGAGCCGACCGGACAAAAAACGAATATCGAGGGGAACCCTGCCGGAGAGATTGCCGGCGGACAGCGTGATGCCCAATGTTTTCCAGCCGGTTTTGCGCAATGCGACCAAGGTGTTGCGCAGAAGTTCATAAATAGGTGTTTTGATCTCGTTCTGGTAGAGCGACCGGAAATAACTGAGATCCATGTGGAGAACCACGGGTGTATTAAGAGGGGGTAGTTTTCGGGGCGAAACCGCCAGGAACGGCGTGTTGGCAAGAGTGCCTGAGAAACCTGTCGGGGTTTTCTGCAGGCTTGCCAGTTCGTTTTCAGTCAGAAGTCCGCTTGAAGACAACTGCTCACGGAACACGTCGAGATTAAGATCGCCCGGTTCCTCGACTGTAGGTAGTATCCAGACAAGAGTGCTGAAAAACCGGCTTTCAAGGGCAAGTCGGACGCTCATTTGCGGCAGGAACACCGGATCGGGATCGCTGATGCCGCCCTGCCGGCGGATGGTTTGCGGGTGGCCTTGTTGAACCAGTTTGCGAGCCAGTGCTGCAAGAGAGGGTGGAGCGGGGTGCAGGAAGGGATCCTGAGACATTAAAACCAGTACCGGCGAGTGTTCGGATTGCTCCCGCCAGAGCGGCAGAGTCTCGCTCATCAACTCGACGGTGGAGGGAGTCACCGGAGCTTCAAGCAGGGTCGCAGTTGTAGCTTCCCGCTCTTTGTAGGCCATGGGGAAAGACCTCGATGTGGGTTGGGGTGGTTCTTCCTGACAGGCTGTCAGAGCGAGGCCTAGCATAGTAAACAATACGAGTTTCAGCATCAGATTACCTCACGAAAAGCCAGCGGATCACCGTCGCGCCGTACAGAGCGCCGAGCATGCCGACCGTGACCGTCACGGCAGCGACAAAACCCGGTGCTGAGGTGCCGGAGGGCAGGGCGCGCATGCAGCGGCGCACCGCCGGGAGGCACAGGGCCGCGCCGCCGAGCAGCAGCGTCATGATGATCCATTTGAGGAGATCGAGCTGCAGCAGCAGCCCCGGAGGGGGCACTGTCTGCATGACGTTCATGGCCAGATAGCTTTTCACCCCGCTCGGGTCGCGCAGTGCATAGGGGAGAAATCCGGCCTTGGCGTTGATTTTGACCACCGCCAGAACCAGGTGAACGATGAGCAGCAGCGGAATCAGCGGCAGTGCCAGATGTCCCATGCGGACCCAGAAGCCGATTTCCGGGGTGGGCGCTGATGGGGGGGCGGGATGCGGGGAAGAATTCTCGTCCGTCAGTGTCGTTATCCGCAGATCGCTGAGGCGCCAGATCCCCCAGGCGGGCAGGAGCAGCAGGAGGGGAAAGATCACGGCGGCCCACAGCGCCGCGAGCAGGTAATAACCCGTGCCTGTCCACCCCAGCAGCAGCGCGGCCTGTTCGGGCGCGGCCCACACCCATTGACGCAGGTCGGGGTAAACCTTGGTGAAGTTGACGGTGAGAAGCCCGAGCAGCACGAGAAAAAACAGGGTCTCGGAGGGTGTCAGGGGCGCGCGGCCGAAATCTTCAAGCCACGGCCTGCGCCCCATGGCGATGTTGTCGTTGTCGCAGTTGTGGGCGCAGTGCAGGCACAGGGTGCAGGCTGCCGCGTCGTTCATCCGCTCCGGCACCAGGTCGACGGGGCAGGTTTTGCGTTGCCCGTGCCAGAACAGCACCGCCGGGCCCAGCGCCAGCTTGTGCCACAGCGGCTTGCCCGAAATACAGTTTTTTTCGCTGCAGGCTTCACAGGTCTCAGCGTTGCTCACCCGCAGGCTCCAGGGAGCAAGGCGCGCATAGAGCCCGAACACGGCGCCCGCGGGGCACAGCAGGCGGCAGAAGGCGTGGCCGCGAAAAACAAGGCCGAGGACCACGGCCAGCAGCAGAAGCAGCGCCAGCAGGCGCGCCGTAAGGTCAGGGTGACGATGCAGCTCCAGAAAATAAACGGCCAGTTGCAGCGCCAGCAGCGCCAGGGTCACGGGGATGAAGTTCTGTAGCCACCGGGGCAATGGGCGGTTGAATCCGAAGCGGTTGGCCAGCCCGTTGATCCACCCCAGCGGACAGACCGTGCACCAGCCGCGACCGAACAGCAGGGCGATCAACACCACCCCCATGATCCACCACACCCAGAACAGATGGGTGGTGAGGCTGGTGTACATGAGAGGATCAGGCACCTTGACGCCTGGGATGGCATGATGATGCCAGCCTGCGGCGATCATGATCAGCACCACCGCCAGACACAGCAGGCGCGCGATACGCCAGGTCCAGGGCGACCGCATGACCGGGCCGAGGAGAGGTGTGTTGAAGATGTTTTTCAGCATGATATTTACGTCTCGTTAAGAGGCATTTTTAACACGAAGGCACGAAGAAAAGCTTTAAGAGCGACAGGATTAACAGGATCTACAGGAATTTAAAAATTTCTGAGCATGTGTATTAATCCTGTCATTCCTGTTGATCCTGTCAAAAGTGTTTTGATTCTTTTCTTATTTTTTTCTTGGTGTTCTTAGTGACTCCTTCGTGTCTTCGTGTTGAAAAGCTTTTATGTCTGTCATCTCTCAGTGATACACATTATCCGGCGGCACCATCTCCCCTTTGGCGTTGCGGTAGAGGGTGCGCTGACCGGTGATCATTTCCAGTGAGCGGGCCGACCACTCGCGGACCACGGTCACTTCATCTTCCAGGGTTTGCCGCAGAGGCTGTTCAGCTTTTTGGGCGCCGAGGGGGCCCAGGGCCATGGCGGCGTTCATGCGGACCTCCCAGTCCCCGTCTGTCAGTCCGGCAATAAGCGCGTCCGTGGCCTGCGGATCGCGCAGCTTGCCGAGGGCCAGCATGGTTTCAGCCCGGTGGTTCGCATGGGGTTGTTCGAGCAGCGCCTGGAGGGCGCGGCGATCGCCGATGTCGCCCAGGGCGTGGATGATGCCGCGGGCCATCTGCGGTGAGGCATGGGGCAGCGCCTCGATCAGGGCGGGGACCGCCGGTCGATGAATGCGCACCAGGGCGCGCACCGCCTGGCGGCGCACCTCGAAATTGGCGTCGTCAAGCGCAGCGATCAGGTTCCCGGTAAATGACGGATCATTGATCTTGCCCAGCGCCCAGGCCGCGACGTAGCGGCGCTCCAGGGCGGTATCGGCCAGGATTTGCGCAATTCTGTCGGCCGCCTGTTGCGCGCCGAGGTTGCCGAGCGCGGCAATGGCCGCCTCGCGCCGGGCGGCGTCAGGGTCTTTGATCAACTCCATGAGAAAGGGCACGGATGTTTCGCCCTGTTCCATCAACAGGTCATAGGCGCGTTCGCTGAGAACCGGATGCCCCAGCAGCTGCGCTGTTTTACGCAGCGCCGCTTCATCACCCTGGCGAACCTGGCGTTCCAGGGCGTTGAAGTCGAGAGGTGTGCGGTCGCTTTCGCATCCCGTTACCAGCCCCAACAGAATGTGGATGAATAAAAAAAGCAGGATTCGCTTCATTACCAGACCCGTGTCACGTGAATGTCGACGTTTTTGCGCTGTTCCCCTTCGCGCAGCACCACTGCGGAAGGTTCGATAGTGCCCTGATCGTAGCGGCCGTAGAGATCGCCGATCTTGGGAGGGCCGCCGAATTTATCCCGTGCGGCAAGGTAGTAGGTGCCCCCTTCCGGCAGATGAATCAGGTAGCGGCCGTCGGGGCCGGTTTTTTCCGAGACGAACTTGGGCCGCTCCGACATCTGCACATGGTCGTAGACGTGCACCCGGGCGCCTTCCACCGGTCGTCCCTCGCTGTCCAGGATGTGGCCGCTGAGAATGGTCTGCGTCAACTCCTGTTCGACCGCCAGCTGCTTGTCGTCGCCGACTTTAAGCGGCGCTTCCACCTCGATCCGGGTCACCCCCCCTCGGACCTTGAGGGTCAGGAATTCGCTGCGATGATCGCCGGCCACAACCGGCCCGGAAGATTCGCCGTTGGCACGTTTGCGCACCACCCCAATGTAGTCGCCCTCGGGCAGGCTCAAACTGAAACGTCCATCGCTGTCGCTGGCGGCGGAGACCGCAAACGCGGGGCCATACAGGTCCATCCCCTCCTGATAGACGTAGAGATAAGCGTCGGCCAGCGGCGCCGTAACCCGCCCCTCGACAACAGAAAGCCCTTCGCCCGCCGTTTCGGAATTGGACGGCGCCTGATTACACGACACTATAAAACAGAGCAGAAACGCTCCAATAAAAATCCGCAGATATCTTTTCCCTATCATATTTCTCTCCGTCTTCGATTTTCTCTCTCCGTCTCTGCGTTAAAATATCACTCCACCAGCACCAGCGTCTCCCGCAGAGTCGAAGCATAATGCTCACTCAAAGTGTGATCCATCACGGCAAGACCGAAATAGGTCGCGTTCTGCTCGCCGGGCAGGAAGGCTCGATCCAGAGGATCGCCGGTGATCCGTTCTCGTCTCAGGGTCAGGACCCAGTGCCCGTTTTCGTGGCGGCTGTGAGCGCTGACATCGGCGCGGCTGCCGTGCGGAGTTGAGACCAGGTACCCGGGCGCCACAGTGCCCGGCGCGTAAAATCTACCGCCGGGCGGTTGACCTTCGGCATCGACCAGGGGACGGTCCTGCTCGCCGAAGGGCGCGCTCGCCGGGTTCTGAAGGGTCGCCATGTGCGAGTTTCTGCTGAAGATTTCCCCCGGCAGGTCGCCGTGCATCCCTTCTTCGTCCAATCGGCGGTCATCGGCGAACCCCAGGCGTGCCGTAAGATCGGCCTGCCAGGACCACAGGTCGAGCCCTTTGCCGGGATTCGCCAGCTTCATGCGGTGACCGGCATGAAAGCCGCTGCCTGCCACGCCGAAGTCATCGATATGACAGGCCCGCGCACAGGTAAAGTCGGAAAATTGCGCGGGATCGCTCCAGACCAGGCCGAGGCCGTCCTGCAACTGCGGCGCGTTGTTCCATGTTTCGCCGTCGAAGATCCAGGGGTTGAGCCTGGCGTCCGGGGTTGGATCTCTCCAGGCGATGCGCAGAAAAAGGTCGGTTTCCGTGTAGAAGGCTTTCATCTCCACCCGGATCGGGTCAGGCAGCTGCCCGCCGTGGTGACAGGAGGGGGTGGAGGTATGAACGGTGTCTTTGTTGATTTCGGGCAGAGGATTCTCCTTGTGGGGCCTTCCCCCGCGGACAATGACCGTACGGGGAAGCGCTCTCTGCCAGTCCGCCTCGCTCGGCGGGTTTTCGAGCTTCAGGGCGTAGAGCCGGTCGGCGGGAATCTCCTTGCATCCTGCCAGCATGGCAAAGACAACTGATATAATCAGGATTGTGCGTTGAACGGTCATCTTGTCCGTTGGTAAGAATGTGGTTTTGACGCTGAGGCGCTGAGATGTGCAAAGAGGCCGGAGAGAAAGCAGGGTCTCCGGAATGGTCTTTAAATCTCAGGCGGCTTTTTAGTGTGATTGAGCCGTCTTGCAGTAAATATCGACAGCAAAGAACATACCACGTGAAAAGAGTGTAAAATAAGGCTCAATTTCATGCTCTGCGTGAGAAGGCTGTCTGACATGAATGAATTTGCTGTCGAAATTTTGTCTTACCGGGTTGAGAAAGGGATCGAAAAGCGGCTTGGATTTTGCATTTTTGTGAATAGATTCATGATTCGGTATTTACTTTTTATGAATAACCCGTATTTTTATCTGAGAGGCGACTCGATCAACGCCGGTTTGGATAAGGCCTGCGCCGCCGGCTGCCATCTCCTCGGCAGAGCGGTTTCGAGGTCGTTCGCCTCTGCGATTTGGCGGGTTTGATCGGCTAAAAGGAGATATGTTGATGATCAAGAGACGTGTTGGCCTTCTGGTGTGCATGGCGATGCTTTTGACCGGCGGTCATGCATTTTCTTCTGTCAATTTCAGGGATATCTCCGAGACCGCCGGAGTGGCCGACGACGGCCTGGGCAAAGGCGTGGCCTTTGCCGATGTGGACAATGACGGCCTGGTCGATCTATATGTCTCCAACAAAGGGGGCGCCAACCGATTGTATCTCAATCAGGGCAACGGGGTGATGCTGGACGCTACGGCGCAGGCCGGCGCGGGAGTGGATCATCCCGGCCTGACCATGGGCAGCGTGTTCGGCGACATCGACAATGACGGCTGTGCCGATCTCTACCTGGCCACCGGCGGCACCTATGAAATCGAAGCCAACCGTCTTTTCAAGGGCACCTGCGACGGCACCTTCACCGACATCACCGAACAGGCCGGGGTGGGTCTCAAGGCATTTACCTACGGGGCCTCCATGGTCGACTTCGATAACGACGGCTATCTCGATATCTACTGCGCCAACTACGGCGTCGGCGCCAGGAACGTGCTGTTTCGCAACAATGGTGACGGAACCTTCTCCGATGTGACCGAGCAGGCCGGGGTGGGCGATCCGTCCTGGAGCTGGATGGGGATCTGGAGTGACGTCAACAATGACGGCCATCCCGATCTCTATGTGGTCAACGGCCGCTATCCGGCCGGCGAGCGCAACCGGCTCTACATGAACAACGGCGACGGCACTTTTAGTGAAAATGCCCGTGCCGCCGGGGTTGATGACCCCCATTGGGGGCTGGGCGCGGCCTTTGCCGATGTGGACAACGATGGAGACTTCGACCTGTTTGTGTCCAACTACGTTGGCGGCAACCAGCTTTATCTCAACAACGGGGACGGAACGTTCGTTAAAGCCTCGGATCAGGTGCGCGGCGGACATGACGGCTGGGGGAAGGGGCCGACTTTCGGCGATATCGATCATGATGGCGATCTCGACCTTTACGAAGGGGACTGCAAACTGGCCAACCAGCTGTATCTCAACGACGGCCAGGGGCTTTTTGATGACGTGGCCGGTGATCAGCCGGTCCTGAAATGCGAAACAGTGCGTACCAAAGGGACCGCTTTTGCCGATATCGACAACGACGGCGATCTCGACTTGTATGTGATCAACTGGGGTGCGCCCAACAGGCTCTATGAGAACGACAACAACGACGGCAGATGGCTTCAGGTCAAGCTGAACGGAACGGTTTCCAACCGGCAGGCCATCGGCGCCCGTGTCAAAATTCTGGATCCGGAAACCGGCGCCCTGGTCGCCATGCGTGAACTGCGCTCCGCCACCGGTTTCTGCGCTCAGCAGCCGGCAACGGTCCATTTCGGCTTGGCGGACAGACCGGCGGTCGATCTGATCGTCGTTTTCCCAAGCGGCATTGAAGTCCGACAGGAGGGGGTTGCGCCCGGCCAGCGCCTGGAGATCGAGGAGCCTCGGAGATAAGGTAGCCACTAAGGCGCGAAGAGCACCAAGGGACTGCGGGAAAAGGCTTGTGCTCATTCACCGGACAGGCCCGTTGCATATTTATTAACACAAAATTATTTGGAAGCCGCCCTTATGGAGCGGCTTCTTTGTTGCCGGCACATTTCTGGCACTGCCTGGATTCCATGAATAGTTCTGCAAACCTTGACCGCCGCACCTGCTGGGGGATGTTTCTGCTGTGCATGGCCGTGCTGATGTACGAGCTTCTGCTGACACGCATCTTCAGCGTGCTGATGTGGTACCATTTCGCCTCCATGGCCATCTCCCTGGCCCTGTTCGGGCTTGGAGCCGCGGCGCTGACCGTGGCTCTTGCGCCGGGATGGTTTCCGTCCGGCCGCACGGCGTCGCTGGCGGCCCGCTGCGCCGCATTGTTTTCGCTGGCGGTGACGCTTTTTTTCGGGATCTTCGTTGCGTTTCGCCTGTGGCCGCGTTTCGGCTACACCGTTCTCTCCTTTTTCCATCAACCCTATTATCAACCCTTTCAACAGGGACACACGACGGGGATCGACGGCACCATGCTGCTGGTGCTTGCGGGACTCTACCTGCTGACAGCGCTGCCTTTCTACTTTGCCGGCCTGTCGGTGACCCTGCTGCTGTCACGCCATCTCAAAGGGATCAATCGCCTTTACTGCTGGGATCTGCTGGGAGCCGGCGCCGGCTGCCTGGTCATCATTATCCTGCTCAAGGCCGTTGGGGCGATCACGGCGTTGCCCGTTCTGGCAATCGTGGGGGCGGTGGCGGCGCTGCTGTGGCTGCCCCATGGCGAGGCGCGAGCTGTGCGGTGGGGCGTTGCGTTTCTGCTGCTGGTGCCGGCGCTGCTGGGAGTGGGCAATTACGTGTTCGATTTTGCCGGCATCCGGTTCGCCCGCGGCCGCTATGAGCCCAACATGCAGTGGCACGCCTGGAATTCCTTCTCCCGCGTGGCGGTCTATCCTTCGCAGGGTCAGGAGATGGAGCGCGCCTGGGGACTGTCGCGCACCTACCGGGGGCCGATCCCGGAGCAGCTCGGCATGGTGGTTGACGACACCGGCTACACCAGCATGTTTCGCCGCGACGATGGGCGGTTCCGGGAGTTTTTCCGCTCCAATGTCATTGGTCTGGCCTATGCGCTGCGGCCTGAGGCCGAGGCTCTGGTGATCGGTCCCGGCGGCGGCAAGGACGTGCTGGTGGCCCTGGCGCGGGATGCCAACCGGGTCACGGCGGTGGAGGTCAATCCGCTGATTGTCGAAGCCGTCAATGAGCGTTTCGGCTCGTTTACCGGCGCGCTCTATCGCGACCCCCGGGTGCAGATGGTGGTCGACGAGGGGCGCAGCTTTATCCGCCGCACCAGCCATCGCTACGATGTGATTCAGGCCAGCGCCGTTTTCGGGCGCATGGCCCCGGCGGCCGGGGCGTTCACCCTTTCGGAGAACAACCTTTATACCGTGGAGGCGTTCCGTGATTACTGGCAGCGCCTGACGGATGAAGGGATTCTGACCATCTCGCGCTTCATCTTCGAGCGTGAAACCCTGCGGCTGGCCTCCCTCGGGCTGGAGCTTCTCTCGCGGCAAGCCGTGGCCGATCCCGCTGCGCACATGGTGGTCATCAAGGAGCGGGGCTTGGCCAACTTCATGCTAAAGCGCACCCCCTTCACGGAGCAGGAACTCGCGCGTCTGCGCCAGTTGTCGCGGCAGTTGGAGTTCGACATCGTCTATATGCCGGATCGCCGCGACGGCGACAGCGTTTTTCACGCCCTCATCGCCAGCGGCGGCAGTGATGCCTTCCACGCTGAATTTCCTTTCGACATCCGCCCGGTGGACGATGATCGGCCCTTCTTCTATTACATGCTCAAGCCCGCTGATTTCCTGGATCTGTTTTCTTTCGCGCCCGACAGCCCCTTTGAGGATCGGGCCATATTGACACTGCGCAATCTGCTGATCGTCGTGACGGTCGCGGTCGGCGTGGTGCTGATCGCGCCTCTTCTGGTCTGGCGCCGCAGCGAGCTGTCAAAGGCCGGCACCCTGAGGCGGCTGCTCTATTTTGCCTGCCTGGGGCTGGGGTTCATGCTGATCGAGATCGGCCTGCTGAGGCGTTTTACCGTCTTTCTCGGCCACCCGATCCATGCTCTGGCAGTGGTGCTGTTTTCTCTGCTGATTTCCGCCGGGTTCGGCTCGCTGGCGGCAGCCCGCTTCCCGACTCAGCGCCTGCAGCGCCATCTGACCGGTCTGCTCTCGGCACTGGTTTTGCTTTTCATCCTCTATATTCTGGCTCTGCCGCCGATTTTGACTCACAGCCTGGCGCTTGCCCTGTCGCTGCGTGTCCTCATCGTTGTGGCGTTGCTGGCGCCGCTCGGTTTCGTGATGGGGATGCCGCTGCCGCTGGGGATGCGGCTGTTTCATCGGGACAGCGAGACGGTGGCCTGGAGTTGGGGAATCAATAGCGCCACCAGCGTTTTCGGCGCTATTTTCGCCACCGTGCTGGCGATGAATGTCGGCTTCACCTGGACGCTGCTGGCCGGCGTTGCCGTCTATCTGACGGCGTTGGGCGCGGTTGCTCTGCGTGGGGCCAAGGAGAATCACCTTTGAAGAGATGGATTTTTCTGTGCCTACTGCTGTTCTGCCTGCCGGGGTGCACGCCCTCGGGGGAGACGGGTGTGGAGGGCCGGCTTCTGATCGAGGATCAGGCGGCTGCGGGCGCGACTCTCGAGGTTTACCTCAGGGATGAACAGGATCGCAGCACCGCACCCTTCGCCGTGGCGACTGCGGACGACGGCGGACGCTACCGGCTTGATCTGCCGCCGGGGCGCTATTTCCTGATCGGCCGCAAGCGCACCCATGAGGGTTCGGGACCCGCCCGCATGTATATGGCCTCCTGTCCCGGCAATCCGGTCAAGGTTGGGGACGGCCGCCTGCAGGTGCCGGCTTTCTCCCTGGTTGAAATGGGGCGCGGCCGTTCGCTGGTGCCCGATCCCGCCACCGGCGTCGAAGGGCGGGTGACGGTAGACGGGGAGCCGGTCGACGAAGCTTATGTCTACATCTATACCGAAGACGCCACCGACCTGATGGGGCCTTCTTACAGCGAGGCGGTCCGAACCGATGAGCGGGGCTTCTACCGGGTGGACCTTCCCGCGGGGCGCTATTTTGTTGCCGCGCGCAAGCGGCTTGATGGTGGCCGCCTGGGAGAGCCCGAGCCCGGCGATCTCAACGGTATTTTCCCCCATAATCCGGTGGAGGTGACCCAGGGGCGTTACGCTGCGCTTGCGGATCTGCCGCTGACGCCTGTCGATCCGGACACACGCGGCGATCGTCGATCCCAGGGCAAGTTCAAGCCGACCGGAACCGCTCTGAGCGGGCGGATCGTGGATACGGCGGGTCGCCCCGCGGCCGGTGTCTACCTGTTCGCCTACAGCGACAGCCGCATGACGGGCAAGCCGTCGCACATTTCGGAGGCGACCGGGAATGACGGGCGTTTCGTGCTGCATCTCGCCGACGGGGGCACCTGGTTTGTGGGCGCGCGCAGCGCCTACGGCGGCCCGCTGGAGCCGGGCGAGCGGGTCGGCACCTATGATAAACGCTCCGATCATGGGGTGGAGGTGAAACGGGGGCAACGTCTCGACCTGGGAGAGATCCAGGTCAAGGAGGTCTGGTGAGAGTCTGCCGATGCATTCCCGCGCTTCTGCTGCTTTTTGCCCTTATCCGGCCGGCGGCAGCACTGACCCTTTCCGAGGATACCCACTGGCAGGGACAGCTCTCTTTCGCCGAGACGGTGCGGGTGCAGGCCGGGGTGACGTTGACCGTTGAATCGGGTGCCGAGGTCCGCTTTGAGACCGGCGCGCTCGATGTGGCGGGAACCCTGCAGGCGCGCGAGGCCCGTTTCTACGGGAAAGGGTGGCAGGGGATCATTCTGCGCGGCGGAGCGCATCGGTTGGAGCGGTGCGCCATCAGCGGCGCCGAAACCGGCGTGCAGGTGATGGGGGGCGCGCCGCGCCTGATCGATGTGAGAGTCGAGGGCGGCACCACCGGCATCGAATTGCGCCGTCGCAGCCGGGCGCAATTGAGCGGTTGTACAATCCGCCATCAGGCCGAAGTGGGTCTTTTCGTCAAAGATGAGTCCGCCCCGCGCGTGGACCGCTGCCTCTTCGAGAAAAACGGTCGCTTCGGAGTCTACCTGCACCGCAGCGCCCCTGAATTGTTCAGCGGCAACCGCCTGGTGGACAATCCCGTCGGGCTGATGGTGGGCTGGTACGGCACCGATCCGGAGATCCGCAATAACGAATTTGCACAAAACGGCATCGCCATCCAGGTGGACCGCGCCGCGCGCCCCCTGGTGACGGGCAACCGCATCCATGGCAACCAAACAGGCCTGCTGCTGTCCCGCCGCGCCGATGCACGGGTGCGGCGCAACCTCGTTCGCGACAATCGCATCGGCATCCAGGTGGAGTATTCCTCCTACCCGGTCATCCGGGAGAACGATCTGGCCGGCAACGGCACGGCGCTGGTTCTTCATCATCAGTCCTCGGCCTGGGAAAAGGCCAACGGCGAATCCATGCGCAATACTCAGAGCTTCGCCCGCGGCCCCTTCAACCGCAACGCTGCCGGCGGAAAAGAAGCCGCCCCGCCACCGGCGGTTCTGACCGGCACGGTGGACGCGCGCCGCAACTGGTGGGGAGAAGATGCCTCCGCGCAGCTGCAGGCGAATCAGGGGCGGGGCAACCAGATCTTTATCCACGACAGCCGGGACGAGCCGTTTTTCGAGGATGGCGGAGTCAATTATCCGCTGGACCGGGTGGAGTTTGCGCCCTGGCTTGAGGAGGCGGTTTTTCCGTGAGAGGTAGGGTAAGAGCTTGAACCGCGGAGTTCGCGGAGGGCGCGGAGAGAGGCTTTACAACATGGAGGCACGAAGCTTTAAGGCGGAGACACGAAGGATGATTGAATAATGACTATAAACTATAAAAAGGTTTTCTCCGCGCTCTCCGCGACCTCCGCGGTGAGTCTTTTAATGTTGTTGTTTTTGTCTGCGCCGCTGTCCGCTGTCGCCGCTTCGGGCATCGAAGGTCGGGTCGCCTGGCGGGGGCAGTTGGTGGAGGGGGTGCGGGTGCATGCCTACCGGTCGATTGTCGATATTGCCGCGGGGGGTGAGGTGGCCGTTTCACCGCCGGTGGATGTGGATGGCACCTACCGCCTGGAACTGCCGCCGGGCAATTACTACCTGGTGGCCCGTGATTTTGAAGGGGAGGCTCGGGAAGGCGGCTATTTCTGCTATTACAGCGGCGCGCCGGTGCGGGTGGAAAACGATTCCTTCACCCAGGTCGGCTTCAATCTGGTTCGCATTCCGGAACAGGTTGACGTGGAGCAGGGCGGCAGCAGCGGCATCGAGGGGGAGATTACCTTTCAGGATGAGCTGCTCGAGCGCTGCTACCTGTATGTCTATACCGACCCCGAGCGCGGGTTCAAAGGCCCGGGCTACGTCATTGCGCCGGTGGAGAAGGGGCGCTTCCGGTTGCGGCTGCCGCCCGGCGAATACTGGATCCTGGCCCGCAAGCGCGCTGCTGGAGGGCGGTTCGGCCCCATCGAGATCGGCGACTATTTCAACTACTACTATGGCAACCCGGTGAGGGTCGGCGAGGGGGAGATGCACCCCGTTCATATCGAAACGGTCACGCGGCTCGATATGCTGGAGAAAGGAGACGCTCCCTTTCGCGGCGTGTCGGGGCGGATTCTCGACAGTGAAGGGCGCCCTGTCTCCGGAGTGCGCGTGTTTGCCTACCAGGACCAGGCCATGACGGGGACTCCGGCGGCCATGTCGTCGCCCAGCGGCGAAGACGGGCTCTATCGGGTTCCGCTTTCCGCACAAGGTCCCTGGTATTTTCTGGCCCGTGAAAGCCTCGGCGGACCGGCGGGCCCCGACGAGCTGCAGGGACGCTATCAGGGCGGCGCCGGTTCCGGTTTAAATCTTTCTGCGGAGAATCCCTCTCTCGAGGTTGACATCCATGTTCGAAGCTCTATGTAGGCCGCTTTTCCGGGTGGCGGCAATTCTACTGCTGTGGGGTTCGCCCGCCCTGGCCCAGGAGTTCGGCGGCCGGCTTGAAAACGGGACCCGCTGGCAGGGGTCGGTTCGTCTGACCGCCAGTGTCGAGATCCCGCCGGGGGAGACTCTTGAGATCGCTCCCGGCACTGAAGTGCAGGTGGTGAGTCCGGATCACCGAATGCTGGTGCGCGGCCGGCTGCGGGTCAAAGGGACGGCAGAGGCGCCGGTCGTGTTTTCCACGCCTGCCCAATGGCAGGGGATTGAATTCATGGAGCCGGATGGGCGCAGTCACATTGATTTCGCCCGTTTCGAGGGCGGAGCGGTGTTTGTGAGCGGTTTTGCCGCTCACCTGGACGTGCGTGGCACGGAGTTCCGGGGGGCGGAGACCGCCGTCAACCTGGTGCGCGACTGTGTGCTGCGGGTGAAGGAGAGCCTGTTTTCCGGCTGCGGGACCGGCATTCGGATGCAGATGAAATCCAGCGCCGAAATCATCGACAGCCGCTTTGAAAAGCATGGCGTCAGCGCCATCGTCTCTTCTCACGGCAGCCGTGGCAGTGTCACCGGCAGCGTATTCATCAGTAACGAACAGGCGGTCGGCCTTCAGGGGAAATTCCCGGGCCATATCAAAAACAACCGCTTTCGCGACAACCGGGTCGGAATCTTCTGCAATCAGAGCCAGAACACGCCTGAGATTTCCGGCAACCGCTTCGAGAACCATGAAAATGCCCTGGTCAACCTCTCTTTCTCCTACCCGATTGTGCAGCGCAACAGCTTCCTCGCCAACGGAACAGCCATGCGCAACGATCAGTTCGGGTCGGCCGGCGTGTTCCACAATCTCTTTGCGCAAAACGGCACCGCGGTTCACAATAACCGCAAATCCAATCCCGAGTTGGAGAAAAACATTTTCCGCCGGAATGAGCTGGCCCTGTTCTGTGATTACTCGTCCTACCCTCGGGTGAAAGACAACAACTTCATCGACAATGAGATGGCGGTGAAACTGGGCATCTATCAGAGTGCCGATTTTGAGGGGCGCGAAGGTTCGCGCGGGCTTGTCATGGAGCAGGCCCAGCAGCGCCGCAGCCGCAACCCGCTGCTGGGTCAGGCGCCGGATGCGTTCAGCGACAGGGTGGATGTAAGCGGCAACTGGTGGGGCGACAGGACTGCGATTCTGGAAGATGCGGGCGAGGACGGCAACCTGGCATTCTTCCATGACCGGCATGATCAGCCGAAAGTGCGTTACGAGGGTTGGGGGGAGGAGGAATTTACTCTCGACCGGGTCGTTTTCGCGCCCTGGCTTGAAGCCCCGGTGGCCGACGCGGGGCCGGAGGTGAAGCAATGATTGACCATCAGTGGATGACAGATCGGAAAGGCGTCATCGGTTTCTTTTTGTTTCTGCTCCTTTCCCTGGTCTGCCCGGCGTGCGAGGCCGGGGTGCTCGAAGGTCGGGTGGTGCATGGCACCGATCCCGTGGCTGGAATCGAGGTCACCGCCTACCAGGGTCTTGATTTCACCGGCAAATCCCTTGGGGCGGCAGTCACCGATGCTGAGGGGCTTTACCGGCTTGAACTCCCGGCCGGTCTCTACGCCCTGTTTGCCCGCGACGACAGTCGCGACCTGTTTGCCTTCTGCGGTCGTAACCCGGTGGCGGTGGCCGAGGGCAGGAGCTGGGCCGGGCTGCAGTCGGTGACGGTGACTCCCCCCGAGATCGCATCCTATGACGATGAATACAGCGGCGCCATCGAGGGGCGGGTGCTCTTCGAGGGCGAACCGGTTGCGGACGCACGCGTCTATCTCTACCTCGACGCCGACAGCGATCTCAAGGGACAGGGCTATCGCCTTTCGCCTCCCACCGATAAGCAGGGCCGTTTTTACTTTGAAGGGCTGCCTGAAAGCAGCTACTTTCTGGTAGCGCGCAAGCGCGCCGGGGGCGGCCGCGTCGGCCCGGTGCGCGAGGGGGATCTGCAGGGGATCTTTCACGCCAACCCTCTCTATGTTAAGGCCGGTCACCTGCTGCAGGTGACCCTCCCCCTGGTGACCAAAATGCAGCAGGATTCGGGCAGCGAAACCTTTGTGCGGGCCACCGGCATGGCCGTCAAAGGGCGCGCGGTGAATGCAGAGGGCGCGCCGGTGGCGGGGGTGCACGCCTTCGCCTACACCGACCGCGTGATCGGTCACCAGCGCCCCGCCTCCCTGTCTACTCCCACCGGCAAGGACGGCCGCTTCACCCTGTTTTTCACCGAGCCGGGGACCTACTATATCGGCGCCCGCGAGGAATACGGCGATTCGCCCATGCCGGGAGAGCTGTTCGGCATGTATGATGAAACGGCTGATCATGGACTGGAGGTCGTGGAGGGGAAGACCCTGCGCGATGTGCGGATCATGGTGGAGCCGATTCGGTTGGAATAGGTGGAAAAGTACGGAAAAATCCTGAACCGCGGAGGACGCGGAGTGCGCGGAGAAAGATCTGAGAATATATCTTTTCAAATCCGCAGCTATTCAAATTCTGCTTAAATCCAAAGCTTTTCTAGGTTTTTTCTCAGCGGTCTCCGCGTCCTCCGCGGTTCAATCAATAATCGGGCAAAGAAGGTTTTACGCTGGAGGATGCAGAGGAAGTCAAGGCGGAGGTTGGGGGGTATGATCAAAAAAAGATTATGGTTTTTTCTCTGTGACCTCTGTGCTCTCTGTGGTTCAAAGAATAAGGTTTTAGCCCTTTTCCCTTTGCTGATGCTTTGCTCGAGCATGGCCTGTGGTCCCCTGAAGCCCTCCCTAGAAGTTCTGCACCTCACCGATGCCGTGATCGAGAATGAAGCGGTGTGGAGTGGCGAGGTGCGCATTACCGGGGTGGTGGTGGTGAAAAAGAGCGGGCATCTGACCATTCTGCCCGGCACGCGGGTTCTGTTCGAGAAGGTCGATCGTGACGGTGACGGCATCGGCGATTCGGAACTGCTGGTGGAGGGCGGCATCGTCGCGCGCGGCACGGCCGAGGCGCCGATCCTGTTCACCAGCGCGGCGGACGAACCGCAGAAGGCCGACTGGAAGTTTCTCTACCTCGATTTCGCCCGCGAAGGGGTGATCGAACATATCGTCAGCGAGTATGCCTTCAGCGGGATCCAGGTTCATTTCTGCAAGGCGTCGATCCGCAATTCGGTGTTTCGTCACAACATCGACGGCGTGCGCTTTTCCACCGTCAACCTCGAGGTGGCGGACAACCTCATCCATGACAATACCCATGGCCTGCGTTACGAAGAACGGCGCGGGCGCGCCCATGTCCACCACAACGAGATCCGCGACAACGACATCGGCATCTTTGTGGTGACCCGCTCCGACGACAGCAGCCTCATCACCCGCAACAACATCACCCGCAGCCGCCTCTATCAGGTCAAGCTCGGTCTCGATCAGCACGGCGATGTGACCTTTC